>ENA-ORXD01001022-ORXD01001022.1-sediment-metagenome-genome-assembly--contig:-NODE-1022-length-27093-cov-4.054560_pt1 | contig 27093 bp, 23 predicted proteins | sample MGYA00237862_ERZ511471 | MGnify/ENA metagenome assembly ERZ511471 | reverse complement strand
AGCCTGCATTGTTAAAAGCATGTTGGTACCAGTATCCCCATCGGGAACTGGAAAAACATTCAAGGAATTAACAATTTGCTGGTTGGTTCTGAGCCAGGTTAAAGAAGCCTCAACCAATTGTTTTAATCCCTGTCCATTGAGCACAGAGGTGTCATTCGCCTTTTCTCCACCGGGATTTGGCGGCGTTTTTGCTTCCATATTTATAAAGCTCCTGATAAGTTCAAAAAATAAATAAAAGATCAGTCCGTGTCGCTAATTCTCAGACCGCGTACGTGCACATTAATACTGATAACCGGTACACCAAGGGCTTTTTCTATCTGGTAGCGGATGCTGTCCGCTACGCTGCTGGCGACTGATTTTATACGAGTTCCATATTCAACGATGATATATAAATCGATTTTGATCGAGGATCCATCAAATTTAACTTCAACACCCAGGGTGGGGTCTTTTACGAGAGCGTTGGTTATGCCCTCTGCAAAATTTTTGGCAGCTAATCCAACAACTCCATAAGATTCCAACGCAGATTGGCACGCAATAGTGGCAATAGCGCGGTGGGAGATATAGATGTTACCATGTGGATTTAATCCATCTTTTGTCATAATGATCAACCCTCTTATTTGATTTGCTAATTATAATTTAATTTAACCTACTTGCTTGAATTTCGATACGGGTTATGGTAAAATTTTATCTTGCTTGTAAGAAATTCCCGGAAACAATTCCGGATGAAATGCAATTATAGCGAAAGGAATTTGTAAAATGGCAAAGTGTGAGCGGTGTGGGAAAACCACAACTTTTGGACACAACCGAAGCTTCTCTATGCGGGCTACAAACCGGGCTTTTCGACCAAATCTGCAAAAGGTAACCGTTTTTGAAGGTGGCAGAAAAGTTCGCAAGGTGCTGTGCGCAAAATGTATTCGAACGCTTGTGAAATCTTAACTGAGACAAGAAAAAATCCTCTATTAAAAATCACGGTTTCAAACCCGTGATTTTTCTTTTTAATTAGTTTCATGAGCGGCCATTCTCAAAGCCTGAATACCAGCCGCAATACCATCAGAATATTTAAATATCGACGTGGCAGAAACAAAGCAGCGCGCTCCGGCATCATAGGCCAGCGGAAGGGTATCTTTTGTAATACCACCATCAACCTGAATGATGGCTTTTGAATTACTTTCTTTGATCATGAGGCTGATCTCTTCGACTTTACTCATGGTTTGAGAGATGAAAGTTTGACCAGAAAAACCAGGGTTCACCGTCATCACTAAAACCATATCAACCAGATCAAGCACTGAATTGATTGACCAAGCGGGTGTGCCTGGGTTAAGCACAATGGTTGGGCTGCAGCCAAGTGACCGGATTTCCTGCAAGGTGCGATGCACGTTTGAATTACCTTCGATATGAACACCCAGACGACTTGCTCCCGCTTTTGCAAACGCTTCGATGTGGCGCTCCGGTTTCTCTATCATCAGGTGAACATCAATCGGAAGGCTAGAAATTTGTTTACAAGTGTTTACGATAAATGGTCCCATGGAAATGTTTGGCACAAAAGAACCATCCATTACATCCACATGGATCCAATCTAATCCGCCAGCTTCAGTTTCGCGAATCTGTTCAGCTAAATTTGCCCAGTTGGCTGATAAAATGGAAGCGGAAATAATAATGGGATTCATCAATAAAACACTCCTACGGAACAGGGCGATTTGTTGTGAGTGTGAACCAGACATATAACCAGAAGGGAATCAAACCGGCAACTGCTGTAAATGTTAATAGCCCGAGCCCAATTGTGGTCCAATCAATACTGAGCGGTTCTTCTTCCTGTTCCCCGTTTTCAATTCGCGCTTGAATGGGGGCGACAGAAACAGAGGGGTTTGAAAATGCGGTGAAGGGTGAAGAGGCTGTGGAGATCTGGTAAGTTTGTTTTGGTTGATTTTCAGGCGCGGTTGGTTTTATTTCAGCCTTATAATCAATGCTTCTGAGGATTCGGGCCAATTGATCCGCTGTTCGGTAGCGGGATGCCGGTTCTTTATTCAACAATTTAAGTATAATTTGTTCGACAACGGGGGAGATTTCAGGGTTGAACCGGCTGGGTGGAATAGGCGCCACTTCTTGATGGAGGCGAATCAATTCATTTGGGTCGTTGGAAACGAAAGGCAGCCTGCCAGTCAGCATTTCATACATGATGACCCCTAATGAATAAACATCTGAGGCAGGTGATGGAGCAAGACCAGAAGCCTGTTCAGGAGCAAAGTATTGGGGTGAGCCCCAAACCACGTCATTCTTTTCCTCTGGGTGGATTGTACTTAAAGCGCGCGCGATTCCAAAATCGGTTACTTTTAGATGTTGGTCTGGGGTAACCAGAAAGTTCTGTGGTTTCACATCGCAATGAACCAGTCCTGCCCGGTGAGCATAGCCAACCCCTTCGGCAGCTTGTGAAATCAGAGCTATTGTTTCCGCAACACTAAATTTGCCGTGCTGCTGGATCATTGCTTTAAGGTTGGTGCCTGGAAGGTACTCCATTACGATGAAGAGTCTTCCAGCATCAAGTCCAAAATCATGTACTGTTACGATGTTGGGATGTGAAAGATTGGCCGCGGCTCTGGCTTCCTGCCGGAAACGCTCTCTAAAGCCTTCGTCGGAAGAAAAATCTTCCCGAAGGGCTTTGATCGCTACCGGGCGAGCCAAAAGGGTGTCTCTGGCAAGGTAAACTACAGCCATCCCCCCTGTGCCCAGGGTGCTCTGGATTTGATAGCGATTTCCCAGAATAAAGCTGTTGTTTGGGTGAGTTTCCATATGACTTTTCGATTATATCATACTAGTAGAACGCGAGCCTGGTGTGTAGGATATAATAATCAGGGTAAGATCAGGTCAACCAGATAAGGAAAAACAATATAGTAATGTTGAATTGGATGTCAACCAGGTTAAATAAGTGGGTTTTGCTTGGTGCTGTGGTGATCGCCATATTTCTATGTGTTTTCTGGGGGTTTGTTTTCAATCTCCTGAAGCCTGAGGCTGCTGGCGGCGTTTTGCAACCCGCAGAGATTGTGCTTATTCCGGCACCTACAATTACTCCCAGCCCGGCTTTAATTGTTTTGGAAACGCCTATTTCCAGCCAGGTATCACGGGATGGGATTTTTGTGGGTGCTGTGGTTCAGATCAGCGGCACAGATGGGGCTGGTTTACGGTTGCGCTCTGAACCGGGAATCGCTTCAGAAGTTCGTTTTATCGGGATGGATGCAGAAGTATTTGAGGTGAGAGAAGGGCCCCGGGATCAGGATGATATCGTGTGGTGGTTTCTTGTCTCTCCCTACGATGAAGCAAGGAGTGGGTGGGCTGCTTCGGGATATTTAACTGTGGTGGAAAAACAGCCGTGAACACTAGCTTGTTAAAAGAGATTTTATATGACAGTGAGACTTGAACATGGAAGGTGAGAGACCAAATTCTATTAATGTCAGCCGAAAAAGCAGGGTAATGGAAATCGTGTGGGAAGATTCTCATCAATCTTTTTACCCTTTCTCCTTGCTCAGGGCAGCCTGCCCTTGTGCTTTCTGCAGGGGAGGACACGGGCAGATGTCTTCAGAACCACCGGAAAATGTATTCACGTTCTCTTTACCCGATTCTCCGGCGACATCTCTGGTGGAGATTGAGCCTGCGGGGAGCTATGGTATAGTGCCGGGTTGGGAGGACGGTCATCGAGACGGAATCTACACCTGGCATTATCTACGGGCATTGTGTCCATGTGAAAAATGTCAGGAAAGAGCCGCACAGGATAAAAAATAATTTCTATCCATCCAGCCAATAACTTTGAGGCCATTTTGCCCATTAATAACTTGTTGCACTTCTAAAACAACCTTCGATAGCTAGAATGCTGACTCTACTATCGCATGTGGTTGAAAACCGGGGTGCAGTTGATGGGCAGCAATGAAAATTCATCAAGTAAGAATTTGTTTAAAAACAGCATTTGAGCCAGAGGTTTATATTCCTGCAGTTGATATCTTCGGGCAGGAAGTTTTGTTTTTTGGGAAGATGCGTTTCAAGCACTGGACCAAATTTGTAGTTCAGGAATTACAGGAGTAAAATGATCGATTCTTATACTCCCCTTACATTTGGTTGACAAATTTGATTCTAATCTCAAAATTGTTGCAATTCAGAATCAGGGTGCTTATAATTAACGAGATAAAAACACTTTATTTTATCCTGAATGGATGGGTAACGCAATTTGTGGCTCCAGACAAGTTCAGGCAGGTATTTTTAACGGATTGAAGAAGTGGTAGGAGGGCGGGCTGGATACTCATCGTATTACGCAAAACTTAAAAAACAATTTTAATCATGATCAACAGCTTTCACCCGGCACAATATTGGTTGATCGATATTTAATTCATGATGTGATTGGTTTAGGGGGAATGGGGTCGGTGTACCGGGCAAAGGATTTGCATTTCCCCAATGTAGAAAAAATTGTCGCGGTAAAAGAGATGATTAACCAGGCGCCCGACCCACAGGTGCGCAAAAACATTATCCGCAATTTTGAACGTGAAGCGAATATTCTGGTAACGCTTTCTCATCCATCCATCCCTCAAATCTTTGATTACTTTTCACATGATGAAAGATCATATCTTGTAATTGAATTAATCTCGGGTAAAGACCTGGAGAAGGTTTTGGAATCTACCGAAGGTTTTCTCCCAGAAGAGCAAATTGTTGCCTGGGCGATTGAGTTGTGTGATGTATTGAGCTTTCTTCACACACATAAACCAGAGCCAATTATCTTCAGGGACATGAAACCATCCAATGTGATGATTAGTAAGCAAAACCATGTTTTTCTGGTTGATTTTGGGATCGCGAAAAACTTTAAAACCGGACAAAAGGGTACCATGATTGGCACAGAGGGCTACTCACCTCCAGAACAATACCGTGGCGAAGCCTCTCCAAGAGCCGATATCTATGCATTGGGCGCAACTTTACATCATCTTTTAACGAAACGCGATCCAAGATTGGAACCGCCTTTCACTTTTTCGGAGCGACCCATTCGCGAGTCTAATCCCAATGTTTCTATTGAATTGGAAGCAGTGGTTAATACTGCGCTGCAATATGATCCGAAGGATCGATTTGAGAGCGCGCAAGCGATGAAAGAATCGCTGCTGATGGCAGCGCAAAAGACCGGGGCGTTACACAGCCGGTATTTTCAATCGGCATCAGTTATTTCGCTTGATCAAAATGTAAAGCCTTTGTGGACTTTTACCTGTGAGGATGAGATTCGCGGGTCAGCTGTTTATCATAAAGGCGTAGTTTACATTGGTGCTTATGATAACAACCTGTACGCAATTAACGCAAAAGATGGTGAATTTATCTGGAAATACCCTACCGAGGGTGGTGTTGTGAGCCGTCCGGCAATTGATCAGGGAGTGGTATATTTCGGTTCAGAGGATAAAAAGCTTTATGCTGTGTCGCAACGATCGGGTAAATTGTTCTGGGATTACAGATCGGAAGGACCAATTCGGAGTTCTCCCTGTATCGCAGAAGGCCATGTGTTTGTGGGGTCAGATGATGGTTTTTTGCACGCCATAAATATTAATACACACCGCCGCACCTGGCGCGTGGATGCTGTTGAGGCGATACGTTCATCTCCTTACGTGACTGATGAGGGGATTTACTTTGGGTGCGAGAATGGCGAATTTTTTAAACTGGATTTCAGAGGCGAAATCAAATGGCGTTTCAGAGCCAAACGAGCGATTACCTCTTCTCCGGTTGAATCGCAGGGAGTTGTTTTCTTTGCTTCCCTTGATTCGAATTTGTACGCATTGGACGCGAAATCAGGTTGGGTGATCTGGCGTTTCCGGTTGGGCAAAGGATCTATTTCTTCTCCATGTGTTTCAGATAAATCTGTTTATGTTGGTGCGGTGGATGGAAACATCTATTGTCTGGACGCGCGCAGTGGAAGGGAAGTGTGGCGGTTTGGAACAGAACATCAGGTTAGCAGTTCTCCAACGATTTATAAGGATTCGGTATACTGCGGTTCTGCTGATGGGAATATATATTGTTTAGATCAACTTTCAGGAAAATTGAGATGGAAATTTACTACTGGAGGGGCGATTACCGGGACGCCTTTCTTGGACAACGATATGCTTTATGTTGGCTCAGTTGACCATATCCTTTATGCATTAATGGCATGAGCAAAGAGTGCCAAATTCCGAGAGGAAATCAGGGAGGTCGTTGGTGTTTGAATCGATAAAGGGATTATTTAAAAAGAGCAGGCCAAAGGCGTTTGAAAGCGTTCAGACGACCCCACTTACAGAAGATCAATTGCAGAATATCACTCAAACTTCTATTACATTGCACCCACCTCAATTATTGGTTGGAAGCGCACAATCTGTGGGAAAGCAGAGAGACCATAATGAAGACACTTTATTTTCATTGACTGCCACAATCGCTGATGGCCGCCGTGATCTTCCTTTTGGGATTTTTATTGTTGCGGATGGAATGGGTGGCCACCAGCATGGTGAGGTGGCCAGCACGATGGCTGTGCGGGCTATGAGTGACTATCTGATCAAAAAAATGTATTTCCCTTTGATGGGGATGGACACTCAAACACAGATTGACAGCCTCCACGAAATTATGGGAAAAGGAGTAGTAAAAGCGCAACAGGCTGTTGTTGAAAACGCTCCTGGAGGGGGCACGACTCTTACAGCCGCTCTGGTGGTTGGAGAGCGTGTTACATTTGCGCATGTTGGTGATAGCCGGGCGTATTTCCTACACCTTGATGGGAGAATGCAGGCTGTCACGATGGATCATTCATTGGTTCGTAGGTTAATAGAACTGGGTCAACTTACAGAAGAAGAAGCTGCTGTACACCCGCAGCGAAATGTTTTATACCGCGCTTTGGGTCAAACGGAACCTTTTGAGCCCGAGATTAACACTATGGTTCTACCGAATCCCGGATACTTATTAATATGCAGTGACGGGTTGTGGGGGGTTGTTCCCGAGGCAGAAATCTTTCGGATTGTAATGAATGCTGAAAATCCATCACTTGCGTGTCATCGATTGGTGGAAGCGGCAAACGCAGCCGGAGGGCCGGATAACATCAGCGTGGTGTTGCTTCAATATCTGGACTGATCAGGTTGTTTGGGGAGTGCTGCCTTGAATCACTATGCTGTTTTGGGTTTGCCGTTTGATGCTACGACGGAGCAAATACGCGAAGCGTATTTTGCTGCGGTGAGGATTTTGCATCCAGATGTAAACCCTGATCCAGGTGCAAGTGAAGAATTTTTAAAAGTGCAGCAATCCTATGAAACACTTTCTGATGTCAAAAGCAGGAGAGCTTTTGATCGGAAACTGACTGCTGAGGATAAGACCCAACCCATTTCCATGGTTGTTCAATTCAGTCGGTCTGCTGTTCGGCGTATGAATGAGCCGCAGCTTGTCTATGCTTTGTTGACTTTTGCGAATACCATTGAGCCAAGACCAGAGGAGATTCCACCCAGACATTTGTGTCTGGTGATTGACCGATCAACATCTATGCAAGGCAAGCGGATAGAAGTTGTAAAAGCGAATATACTGCAGCTTATCAAGAACCTAAATCCGCTAGACCAAATCTCTATTGTTACTTTCAGCGACAGAGCAACCCTTGTGATTCCGAGGACAAAAATAATAAATTTGCGTTTGTACGAGAATCGTATCCGTGCAATAGAAACAGGAGGTGGAACAGAGATTATGCAGGGGCTGCAGATGGGTCTGGAAGAGTTGAGACAAACCGACCGGACAGAAGCGTCCTCTCAATTAGTTTTATTGACAGATGGACATACTTATGGCGATGAACAGGGCTGCCTTGAATTAGCAAGGCGGTCTTCTAAAGAGAAAATAGTAATCAGCGCATTAGGAATTGGCGGGGAATGGAACGATGAATTTTTGGATCGTCTGACTGCTTTAAGTGGAGGGAGCACAATATATGTTTCTTCAACCGATGATCTCACAAGACAAATGGCGCAAAAGATTGATTTCTCTAAACTTAGTTACGCGCGAGGAATGAAATTCGATTTTAACAAAGACAATGCTGTTACCTTGCGGTTTGCTTTCCGGCTCTATCCAGAGGTCACTCCGCTTCCGGTCGACACCAATCCTCTTATTTTTGGGAATTTGCCCGTAAAAGGGAGCCTTTCGATTTTATTGGAGTATATGGTTGAAGATACAGGCGAACTGGAAGATCATGTCCGTTTGGGTTCTGGGTTTATTGAATATGATCCAACCATGCATCAAGAAGCCAGACGATTGTTTTTGAGCATGAAGCGACCGATTAGCAATGTGGTTGAGCACGAAGCACCTCCTCCGGCAATACTTAACGCAATGTCTCGGTTGACTCTTTATCGAATGCAAGATCGCGTACGAGAAGAAGTAAAAGCGGGGGATTTGTCTGGCGCCAAGCAGCATCTAAAAAAACTCGCCACTAATTTATTGTCACAGGGAAATGCAGATTTGGCGCGTGTTGTTTTGAATGAAGTAAAACACTTAGAAGAAACACAATATTTTAGCGATGATGGCGATAAAAGGATAAAATACGGAACAAGATCTTTACTTTTACCTTCGGGTTGGGAGAAATAATTACTGATGATTAAATGTCCAAGATGCCAGAATGAAGAGTTGGAGGGATCTCTATTTTGCAGTGAGTGCGGCGCGCAGTTGGTTGAAGTTGATCCATCTGCTTTTATGACAGCGACGATGAACCAGTCCGAGTTGGTGCCTGCCGCGGAGGTTATCCCTGATCAATCCTTAGAATCTGCCAGGCCGACACTCTCGGGCAAGGAAATACACGTTTATTTACTGGTAATTGACAATGGCGGCAAGCGTATTGAATTGGAAGGTCGTAAGGAATATTCTTTGGGCAGGGTTGCGGATGGGCAATTGATATTGCCTGATGTTGATCTCTCAAATTACGATGCTTTTGCTCTTGGGGTTTCCAGGCTTCACGCCACAATCAAGTTGTCAGGTTCAATTATTGTAATAACCGATTTGGCCTCCTCTAATGGCACAAGAGTCAATGGCCAAAAGATAGGAAAATATGTTGATTATCCTTTGAGCGATGGTGATGTTATCGCATTGGGAAAATTACGGCTAAAAGTTGTTCTTGAAGAAAAAAAGTGAAAAAGGATTGAGACATGCCAAGTGTAATTATCCATATCCATAATGAAGAAGCAGTTTTGGGCGATATAGAAGAATTGCCATCCGGATCTGATAATGTGATCACTGTAAATCATCCCCGACGCCGCGATGGAAAAGATCTGGAATATCTTGACGCGAGTGTTACAATGGTGATCTGGCCAATTTCGCGCATTAATTACATTGAAGTGATGCCGGGAGAACAAGAGGAAGAGATTATTACTTTTGTGCGGGAGTAGTGGATAATGGCAGATGATCAACTGAGAAACAGACTAATTCTTGTTGTTGATGATGAAGAGCGGATGGCGCGATTCATTCGATTGAATCTGGAACATGATGGATTTCAAGTTGTTGAGGCTTACAAGGGAATGCAGGCGATTCAAATCATACGCGACGTAATGCCAGATCTGGTTCTGCTGGATGTAATGTTGCCAGATTTAGATGGATTTGAAGTGCTGAAATTGATCCGGGAGTTCAATTCTGTGCCAGTTATTATGTTGACAGCCAAAAGCGAAGAAGATGACAGGGTACGAGGGCTTGAATTTGGGGCAGATGATTATGTCACCAAACCTTTCAGTCCCAGAGAGTTGGTCAGCCGGGTTCGCGCAGTACTTCGCAGGACAGAGGCAGCGTCGATTTCCTCAAAAGATTTAATCAAAGTGGATGAAAGATTAGAGATCGATTTTGGACGTAGAGAAGTTTGGGTTGAGGGAGAGTTGGTAAAACTTCGCCCCACAGAGTACCGATTGCTTTATCATCTTGTTCAGAACGCGGGTTGGGTGATGACATACGACCAGATTCTAGCAAAAGTTTGGGGATATGAGTATCGCGATGAACCGCATTATGTACGATTGTATGTTAATTATCTCCGCCAGAAATTGGAGGAAGACCCCTCAAACCCCAAATATATCCTGACTGAAAGAGGGGTAGGCTACCGGTTTATTGATTTTAATCGCCAGTAAACTAAACAACGAATTCGTAATCGATTTGAATCTTTAAGGATGACCTAGTGATTGAAATATCCCAGTTATGTAACTTTTTTTCGAAATTTACATCTTATTATGTGAATAGTTTGTGAACTACTAATTCTGGTAAAATATTTATTAATGAACAAGGATAAGAATTAATCCGGGACAGGAGAAAATAATGATTAATGAACCGATCCATGTAACTGATGATGCGTTTGAAAAGACCGTCTTGAAATCTGAATTGCCGGTTATTGTTGATTTTTGGGCTCCGTGGTGCGGTCCCTGCAAAATGATAGCGCCTACGCTGGAAAAGCTTGCGAAAGAACACGCCGGGAAATTATTGGTGGCCAAGGTGAATACAGATGAAAACCCACAGTGGGCCACTCAATATGGCGTACAGGGTATTCCAACCATGTTGTTTGTGGCAAATGGAAAAATCGTTCATCGACAAACGGGCGCGTTGCCTGAGGGAATGATGCGCGAAATTGTCACTCAGTTTTTGGACATTGTTTCAAAAGCGAAAGAACAACAGTAATCCTATTTTTGGGTATAAAAAGGCAGGGCGAGGATTTTATTCTCGCCCTGTTTGTTTCTGATAAAAAGGATAGTGAATACCCTTATGCTCGCTGGATTTGGGCGCCAAGCGTTTTTAGTTTCTCGTCAATTTTTTCGTAACCACGGTCGATTTGACCAACATTATGGATAACAGAGGTTCCTCTGGCAGAGAGGGCCGCAAGAACCAGAGACATGCCTGCGCGGATGTCCGGGCTTTCCAGTTTTTCCCCATATAACTCACTAGGACCCTGAACAATACACCGGTGGGGGTCGCATAGAACAATTTTAGCTCCCATGCCAACCAGTTTGTCTGTAAAGAACATTCTGCTGGGATACATCCAGTCGTGAAAAAGCACTGAGCCTCTGGATTGGGTGGCAATCACAATCGCTATGCTCATCAGGTCGGTGGGGAAAGCGGGCCAGGGCATAACGCTGATTTCGGGTATCATTCCGCCGAGGTCAGGTTCAACCTCTAACGGTTGATCGGCTGGCACGACAATATCTTCTCCGTCCACCGTCCAAACCACACCAAGTCTTTTCAAAACAAAGCGTATCATTTGTAAATAGTCCGGTCCGGCATTTTTGATGCGTATATTTCCGTGAGTGACAGCCGCGGCACCGATGAAGCTGACTACTTCAAGATAATCCGGTCCAATGCTGAATTCTCCGCCATGCAATTTTGAAACTCCGACAATTTCTAAAACATTTGAGCCGATGTTAGAAATATTCGCCCCTAGATGGTTTAGAAAATGACAAAGCTCCTGAATGTGCGGTTCAGAAGCAGCGTTGCGGATGATGGTTTTTCCTGTGGCCAGCACACTGGCCATGATTGCGTTTTCGGTTGCGGTCACACTTGCTTCATCCAATAGAATATCTGCGCCACGCAATATTTTAGCTTTGAAATGAAATGACCGGTCGTATGTGATCTCAGCGCCAAGTTTCTCGAGCGCAAGGATGTGGGTATCTACTCTTCGCCGCCCAATCACATCACCGCCGGGTGGGGGAAGGTGTAATTCGCCGAATCGGGCGGTGATTGGACCGGCCAAGAGAATGGAAGCGCGGATGTTTTGACAGAGTCTGGGGTCAAGTTTTGAGGGTTGAAGATTTCCGGATTCAATTTTCCAGGAATGATTTCCAACATCCGTAATGATTGCACCAATGCTTTCAAGCAAAGACCTCATGGAAAGCACATCCAATATCTTGGGAACATTATGAAGGATAACCGGCTCATCCGTTAACAAACACGCTGAAAGCAACGGGAGCGCCGCGTTTTTGTTCCCGGAAGGTGTGACCTCTCCCTGTAAAGGATGACCGCCTTGTATGATGAATTTTTCCATAGCACCTCCTTCGCGTTATTATAACTGACTCTGGTCATCTCTGCGAGAAATCGATGAGGATAAAAAAAGGGTGAGGGGTATAGAGAAGCAAGCAAAAAGAATTGCGTATAGGCGTATAGAGAAGAATACCGGACTAATTAAAAGATAAAATGAGTATTAATTGACAAGCAAATAGAAACGGCGGTAATCTGGATAAAAAATCAGTTGGGATACAGTGAATCCAATTGATTTTTGAACTCTTCCAGTGAATTGACAGGGTTCAGGCAAACAAATCCTTCGCAGATATAGACTGTAGTCAGATCATTTTTGAGCGGACGATCCTGCAAAAGCATGGGGACATCTGGTGGCGTTGGATAGGGCGTAATTGCAAGGACGGCATCGGGATGGTATTCACTCCATGCCAACTTCTTAAAGGCCGAAAGGGATGAATCGTGGCTGGATGGGTGAATTATTGCAATCTGCCGAATTGGTTCAATCGCTAAATCCGCAACCTGGAGCCAGTAAGAGAAACCTCGCGGGTAACGAGAAGCCATGTGCATTATTGAGCCCAGCATTTTTTCGGCGCGTTGACGTAGTTCCGGATTGTAATCATACGCAGATTGCAGTATCAGCGCATGCGCGGCTAAAGCGTTCCCGGAGGGTGTAACATTATCCTGGATCTCTTTGGGGCGAATCAACAAGCCGGATTTGCCTTGTGGTGTGTCGTAAAAGCCTCCTTCTGGATCAGAAAATTTTAACAGCATTATGTTAAATAATTCTTTTGAGGCTCGAAACCAGTGGATATTGTGGTCTGTTTGATACAAGGTGACTAATGCAATCGCTAAACCAGCATAATCTTCCAGAAATGCCGGGTGGTGCGGATGTCCTGCACGCCAGGACCGGAATAGTTGTTTTTCCTCGAAAAGATGATTAAGCAAGAAGCTTGCATTGTTCTGAGCAATTTGCAGATATTCGGGCTTATCCAGGTAACGGGCGGCCTCTGAAAAGGCGCGCAGCGCTAACGCGTTCCACGAAACAAGGATTTTGTCATCTGTCGATGGGCGAACGCGTTTTGCGCGCACTTCCAGCAACTTCTTGTTTATTTGCTGTAACCTGACACGGTATGCTGAAGGAGACAACCCGGTTTTTTCAGCAAGCACCGCATCGGACTCCTTTTTCTGCAGAATGATTTTGCTATCAAAATTGCCGGATTCTGGTAAGGAATATACCAATTGTAGGAATTTCATTTCGTCACGGTCTTGCAGGGCGCTTAAGATTTCACCCGGTGCCCAGGTATAAAATCTTCCCTCTTCACCCTCTGAATCCGCATCCAGGCTGCTGAAAAAGCCACCTTCTGGTCCTAACATTTCCCGTTGGATAAAGGATAAAGTCTCTTCACACACTGCTCGAAAAGTTTCATCGCGAGTAATTAAATACGCATGAAGGTAAACAAGAGCCAGCTGCGCGTTATCATATAGCATCTTTTCGAAATGTGGAACCAGCCAATGGTTGTCGGTACTGTAGCGGTGAAATCCGCCACCCACCACATCGAACAAGCCCCCAAGGCTCATGGTTGTAAGAATATGCCTGACCAGCTTTTCTGTTCCCTGATTATTTTCGCGCGAAAGCTGCCGAAGCAGAAAATCTATGGTCAAAGGTGCCGGAAAACGGGGTGCGCCTCCCCATCCACCAAAGGACCAATCGTAGGTATCCATTAAATTCTGTGAGATGGCCTTTATAGTTTCTCGCGTAAAAGCCTTATCGTTATTGCTCATTTCCCATACAGTAGAAGATTGGAGGTGCTGAGCGATCTGTCCTGAGATCCGTTGGATATCATTCTGCTGCGTGTCCCATGCAGTAATAATTGAGTATAAGACATCTTGAAATGAGGGCATGCCGTGACGAGGAACGGGTGGAAAATAGGTGCCGCCATAAAAAGGTTTCAGTTCCGGTGTCAGGAAGATACTCATCGGCCAGCCACCCTGACCGGTCATTGCCACCACCGCATTCATATAAATGTTATCCAGATCGGGCCGCTCCTCACGATCCACTTTAATGCTGATAAAATGGCGGTTTAACAATTGAGCAATGTGATCGGATTCAAAAGATTCCCGCTCCATAACATGACACCAATGACAGGCTGCATATCCGACGCTTAGAAAAATAGGTTTGTTTTCAACCCGCGCTTTTTCAAGCGCTTCCTCTCCCCAGGGATACCAATCGACGGGATTATGGGCGTGTTGCAGTAGATAAGGTGAGGTTTCCTGTGCCAAGTGGTTTGTCATATAGGCTCCAATAGTATCAGATCAGGGAAGCGATTACTGCCTTTTTATATATTTTATCAACTTGTTTGCGATAAAAGAATAACGATGTCCAGCTTTAGGGGTTTAAGACTGTGGGATCGATGTTGAGAAACACGAGTTTTCGGACAGGTGTTTAGCCACAATATGTTGAGATGCGGTATACTCTCATCACATTTTAATTTTTTAACCAAGCATTTGTTTTTTCGGGAAGGATTTCTAAAATGGTCAGGATTGAGAAGATAGACACCAATGATAAAGCACAGGTGAGTCAGTTTATACAACTACCGTTTCGGCTTTATGCGAATTGCCCACAATGGGTGCCACCTTTCATCTCTGATGTAAAGATGATGCTGAACCGGGATAAGCATCCATTTTATGAGCGATCTGACGCGGAATTTTTCATTGCCATCAAAGATGGAGAGGTTGTTGCCCGGCTTGCTGTGATGGAGCACAAACCTTTTAATGCTTATCACGATACCCAGAAAGCCGCTTTTACCCTGTTTGAGTGTATCAATGACCAGGAAGTGGCTGATTTGCTCTTTACGCGAGCTTTTGAATGGGCGCGAGAACGAGGATTGAATGAAATTGTAGGACCAAAAGGGCTTTGTTCCTTTGACGGGTATGGTATTCTGGTTCAGGGCTTTGAGCACCGGCAGATGATGACGATGGTCAGCTACAATTATGATTACTACCCGGTTCTGTTAGAAAACATAGGTTTTGAAAAAGAAGTGGATTTTGTATCCTGTTATCTGCCGGCGGAAAATTTTAACCTTCCCGAGAAGGTGAAAGAAGTTGCCAGACGTGTTACCCGGCGCGGTCGATTTGAGGTGTTGAATTTCTCTAATAAGCGCCAGTTGAAGGCATTGGCTGGAAAGATAGGAGACGCTTACAATAAAGCTTTTGTAAATAACTGGGAGTATTACCCGCTCAGTGATGGCGAGATCAAATATCTTCTGGACACACTGTTACAGGTTATGAATCCAAAGTTGGTTAAGTTGATCACATACAAAGAAGATATGGTGGGTTTTTTGCTGGCTTTCCCAGATATTTCAGCGGCATTACAACGGCAAAAGGGCAGGATAACTCCCTGGGGGATTTTTGACCTTATGAGTGAAATGAAACGTGCTAATTGGGTTTCACTGAATGGCGCGGGAATTCTACCCCAATATCACGGGTTGGGGGGTAACGCGCTGTTATATGCAGAGATGCAAAAATCCATTTTTGATTTTCGTTTCGAACACGCAGAATTAACACAGGTGGCCGAAACCGCCGTACAAATGCGCAAAGACCTTATAAATGTCGGCGGACAGGAATACAAGAATCATCGCGTTTACCACCGCGCCATTTAGGTTTTGTTATTTCAGACCATTTCCGCCTCGCAAACTATCTGCGGGGCGGTTTTATTGATCATTTGGGGTGTTCTGGTTGTCAGCGCCAGATTGCATATTTCGCAGGAGCGTTGAAAGGCCATAGGCCTGCCAGATGCAGCAATATGGCACCAGTGGGATCACGTACCTTTGGAATGGAATTGTGACAAAGAAAATCAGAGATAAAAATTGCAATATGGTCGCAAGGATTAATAGAATTAGCAGCAATTTTGAGCCCGAGTCATTTCGTATCCATTTCATCAATGCGGTGATAAAACCAAAAAGGCAAAGGACCAGGTAGATGCTGCCCCAAACTGGTCCCCGGAAGAATTTGTTGAGGGGGTTATTCAGATAGACGGTGGTTGATTCGAGGGTTTGCTCCTGATAATTTGCGACATCCGCAATTGCTGGTGGGGTAATAAAGAGATTGGCAAGTATCCCCAAGGTTCGTTGAGGAACAGAGGTCAAAATTTTTTCCGGATTTTTTTTCGCTATGGTGGTTATCTGGTTGGTTGTCAGTGTGCTGCGCGCTTTCCAGGCAGCCTGTCCCGCCTGCACAGGGTGCTTCCAGAGAAAGGGATTGAGCAGAAATATAGCCAGGAGGCAGATTGAAAGATACTGAGCTATTCTGAAAAGATAAGTACGTTTTTTCAAGGCGGTTTCATGGTTTTCGTTTTCTAGCATAAAGACAGCGACCAACCCGAGCCCAATCAGGGAGGCGGTGGATTGTTTGGAAGAAAAGGCCAGCGCGGTGGGGATAGCGATTAACCAATGATGTCTTTTAAGGTGAGAGATTGCGTAAAGGGTCAGCAAGATTGTGAAGGTCAGAACCCCTTCTGCCATGACTCTGCGGGTGTGCAAGAGGATTAAAGCATTGGAAGCAAAAAAGAAAATCGATAACCATGCAGCCAAAGAACTGTGAACTTTCTGCATGATTGTATATAAAAAATACAGATTAAGTGGAAAAAAGATGGCGGCAGATAACCGGCCAACCAACAGCATTCTTGCGTCCGGCAACGCACCAGCGGATTTGTTCTCGTCCCAGGTTGCTGACCAGTCCCAATCCTGTGGTAAGGGCGGTTGGCGTGTGATCTGCCTTGCAAGCCCGGCAAGATAACGGGTAAGGGGTGCGTCCAATTCGCGGTAATGTTGACGCAGATCCTGTTCGTTTTGGGGCTGCCAGAACAGCGATGAGGGATTGGTGAAAAACAGCTCGATATCCGCGCTCATGAAAAGCTGAGTGCTTTCATCTGGATGGAACGGCACCTCGGGAATTCCTACCAGATAAACGATTGTGAGCAAGGAAATGGCAAGCAGAATCAACCAATTGTTTTTGAGGGTTTGGATCACCAGTTTTGTCTTTACCATATTGAAAAGTGTTTATAAGTTGTGCTGCAAGCAAGTAATCATTACAATATGACCATGCCAGGATTGCCTACGATATGATTTTTACTGATAAACGCGGTAGATATTTTGTGTTGCTTTCTGCCATCTTGCTGGTTGCGGCCGGTTGGAAAGCTCTGCTGCTGGTGAAAGATGTAATCCCATTTAATTCTGATGAAGCGGTTGTGGCATTAATGGCCCGGCATATCCTGGCAGGCGAGAGGCCGGTGTTTTTCTATGGGCAGGTTTATATGGGTAGTCTGGATGCCTTTCTGGTGGCGATAGGATTCTCCATCTTTGGACAGAAGGTTTGGGTCATCCGGTTAATCCAAATCCTGCTTTACTCTGGAACTATTATATCAACAGCAGCAATCGCAAATGTGGGATTTGGCGCTCGAAAAATCGGATTGATGGCGGCAGTATTGCTTGCCATACCAACAGTTAATGTGACACTGTATACAACAGCCAGTTTGGGTGGTTATGGGGAAGCGCTGTTAATAGGAAATCAGATTTTGCTGCTTGGTTTATTGATCCGCAGAGATGTATTGGCACATAAATATACGATCAAATTGTGGTTTGAGGTGGGCGTGTTGGGCTTTTTGGCCGGCCTGGGTTTATGGGTTAATGGATTAACTCTGGTCTACAGCGGTCCGGTATGTATATGGATTTTAGTTGTGCTGGTGCGAAACTGGAAGCATTTGGGTGTGAAGCGGGTTGGTTATATTGTGCTGCTCGCAGCAGTGGGGACACTGGTAGGAGCTGCTCCATGGTGGTTTTATGGGATCAGGGTTGGTGGGCCGGCGTTGCTACAGGAGCTGATGGGAGACGCGGTGGCCGTAGAGCAGGAGCCCTGGCCTGTGCAGGTAGCGCATCACGCTGTAAATTATTTGCTTTTGGGCATGACCGCTTTGTTTGGTTTTCGCCCACCGTGGAAAGTGAAGTGGCTCGGGTTACCACTTCTGCCATTTGTGTTGATATTCTGGGTCTGGATTCTATGGTGGTTTTTCCGTCAATTATCGGAGAAGAAGGCTGACAATCCTGTTCGTTGGCTGCTAATCAGCACCGCTGGTGTTCTGACGGCTGGTTTCCTGTTCACATCGTTTGGAGTTGACCCATCCGGGCGTTACTTTGTCCCCCTTTCCGTCCTTCTGGCGCTGGCGGCGGGGGATGTGATCACCCAGAAAATATCTCCGCCCCGGCTTCAAGCAGCTATGCTGGGACTGGTGGTTATTTTCCACGCATTGGGAACATGGCAATGCGTCCAGGAATACCCTCCGGGAATAACGACTCAGTTTGATGCGGTCACGGTGATTAATCATCGTTATGATGAAGAGCTGATCAGTTTTTTACGAGAGCAAGGAGAAACGCGCGGGTACAGCAACTATTGGGTTTCTTATCCTGTAGCCTTTCTGTCTGATGAGGTGTTAATATATGTGCCGCGTTTGCCATATCATCAAGATATGCGTTATACCCCTCGTGATGACCGGTACGCGCCTTACAACGCGCTGGTTGAATCCAGCCCTCGTGTGGCTTACATCACCACCAACCACCCGGAGTTAAATATCTATCTGCGGAAAGCATTTGAAAAACTGCAGGTGACCTGGTTGGAAAAACAGATTGGTGATTATCATATTTTTTACAACCTTTCAAGTCCGGTACGAGCTTCCGAGATTGGGCTGGGCGCATATTCTCCCTGATCAATGAAATGAGATAAGGGGAAACCAGTGAGTATAGGAAAATTCTCAAAAGTAGAGCTATTAATATTCACCTTGATGCTGCTGCTGGTGTTCATCATGGCCGCACGAGCTCCATTGGACAGTGATATGTGGTGGCATCTTCGGGCTGGCGAACAAACCTGGTCTGATGGCGCTCCTTTGAGAGTAGATGTGTTTTCCCACACCCGATATGGCGAAAAATGGATTAACCACAGCTGGCTAGCACAGGTAGGAATGTATCTCTTGTTCCGATGGCAAGGGTTTACGGCATTGAGCGGCATAACTGCCCTGCTGGCAGCCCTGTCAATGGGAGTAATGTATCTTCAGATGGATGGCCCTGCTTTGTTGAAAACAGCTTTGGTGATATTGGGCAGCCTGGTTGCGGCGGTAATCTGGTCACCGCGTCCACAAATGCTCTCGTTTTTTCTTCTGGCGGTTGTGCTGTACTTGTTATATTCATTCCGCTGGAAAGAGAAGGATCGTTTATGGGTTTTTCTGCCTTTGTTTGTGTTGTGGTCGAATTTTCACGCCGGATATACTCTGGGATTAATGGCTATTGGTTTGACAATTGCGGGATGGGGTTTGGACCATATTCTGGCTCCTGAGGCACCAGAGAACATGCCCTGGAAGAAAATCCTCACACTGTGCGGGTGGGGCGCGGCTGCCGGTTTTGCGGTCCTGATAAATCCTAATGGAATCGATACCTGGATGGTGCCTTTCCAGACTGTCAATGTGGGAGCATTGCAACAGTTGGTTGTGGAGTGGTCTTCACCGGACTTTCATGATGTTTCTCAACAACCTTTTCTGTGGCTGCTGTTGGCGCTGGTGGCTGTGTTTGGCTTTTCGATAAAAAAAGCGGACGGTGCTGATATCCTGCTGGTGATCTGGTTCGCATATCTATCGCTTGTCGCCCGGCGAAATTTTGGGCCATTCGCGCTGGTATCTCTGCCTGTTCTTTCCCATCATCTGGCGCCTCTTTTTGAAAAAACCCTTTTATGGTTAAGGGAACGAGTTGGGACAGACACGCGATTTGGAAAATATATCAGTGCAGAGAAAAAAGAGCAGCGATTGCAACAACCCTTGTTTAAAAAAATAATCAATTTGAGCCTGGTGGGTTTGTTGGCTCTAACGGCTTTTGGGAAACTGGTTGTGGTTTCTCATCCCACGTGGATGAAGCTTTTTCTATCCAGGCAGTACCCGGTGGAGGCAGTGGAGTCAATCGCGCAACTGGAAGTTTCAGAAAATTTGCTGAATGAATACAACTGGGGAGGGTTTTTGATCTGGCAATTACGTGATTGCCCCGTTTTTGTGGATGGACGAACAGATTTGTTTGGGGATGAAGTGATTGGAGAGTGGATAAAATTGGTGAATGGGGAACCCGGATGGGAGGAAGTATTGGAAGTTAGAAATATACGGGTGGTCCTGATAGCACCAGACCGTCCGCTTGTGCGGTTACTGGAGCAAGCCAGAAACTGGAAACTGGTTTATGAGGATGGAAAGGCGGTTGTTTACCAGCGGATAAGCGGCTCAATCCAATGAAGTTTCTGCTTCAGGGCTTGAATAGTAAGCGTTGGGGCGGCGGTCGGCGAGAACTGGAATGGTATTTTGAACTTGCTGAACTTCTTTGAGGTCAATTCTGGTTGTAATGATTTCTTCAGTTTTGTTGCCACCTTCAGCGCATATTTCACCCCAAGGGGAGATTACCAAGCTGGTGCCACCAAATATTTCATCTCCGCCAGTGCCAACGCAATTCGCCGCCGCGAAAAAGATCTGGTTCTCGATCGCGCGTGCTTTCAGCAAAGTCTGCCAATGGGTGATACGCCTCAGTGGCCATTCCGCACTTAACAACACAAGGACGCAGCCTGAAATGGCATAGACGCGGAAGAGTTCCGGGAATCTTAAGTCGTAACATATTGACAACCCGGTTTTTCCCCAAGGGAGGCGCGTGAGAACGGGCCTGTCTCCAGCTTTTAGATAATGATCCTCATGCATCAAACCAAACAAATGGATTTTTGGGTATCTTGAAACGATTTTTCCGGAAGGGTCGTGCAGCTGGAACACGTTTTGAACTCCACCCGGGCTATTTTTCAGGACAGAACCGCCTATACATATGTTATAACGTTTGCACCACGCGACAATTTCCGGTTCAAGTTCTCTGTTTTGAACAGCATGGTGTGCTGAATTTTTTAGGTCGTATCCCGTGCTCCACAATTCCGGGAGCAACACTAAATCACTGCCGCGTTTGCTGGCTTCCAGTATGCCCTCATGCGCTTTTGCCACATTATTAGAGAAGTTGCCTGGTTCGATATTCATTTGGACGAGGGAAATTGTAATCTTCATCATCCTTGAATTATAATTGAATCCGGTGTTGGGATGGAAATTATCGGCACTTAGCTTCCAGAAACATGGAAGGAGATTATTTTGATACAAAAAACGAACCCCATCTTGTTGTGGATACTTACAATCGCAGGGATTCTGGCAGCGCTGGCAGGTTTGACCTGGGGGAATTACCGTTATTGTGAACAAAACCCGGGCGGAAATGATTTTTTGGTGCACTGGATGGGAACAAAAACATTCCTGGCAGAGGGGATAAGCCCATATAGTGATGAAACCGCTACCCGAATACAAACTTTAGCCTACGGTCGCCCAGCACAACCCGGCGAGCATGAGCTGAGAGTTGCTTATCCGTTATACTCGATTGTGGTTTTTCTTCCATTTGCGCTGATTTCAGATTTTGTTTTCGCCCGGGCGTTGTGGATGACACTCTTAGAAGTGGCATTGTTAACCTTGTCCGTGGTGAGTATAAAGCTCTCGGATTGGAAACCGAGGTTGATAAACTTCGCGGTATTCTTCTTGTTTTCGATCGTGTGGTACCATGCAGTCCGCCCGATCATCAACGGCAATGCAGTGGTGTTGGTGGCGCTTGCGCTCGCCGGCGGATTGCTGGCGCTTAAGCATGATGCCGATGAATTAGCCGGGGTACTGCTGGCTTTTTCGACCATTAAACCTCAGGTTGTGTTTGTCCCTATAATCTTCTTGCTGTACTGGACCGTTACCAGAAGACGATGGAGATTTGTATTCTGGTTTTCAGGGACGTTGTTCCTTTTGAGCGCAAGTGTCGCGTTACTTCTTCCGGATTGGATCCTGCAGAATATTCTGGAAGTACTGCGTTACCCTGGTTATAATCCGCCTGGCACATTTGGAACCGCTTTAGCAGCATTAATCCCTGCCATGGGAAAACGGATAGGGTATGGTATGACGGGTGTTCTGACATTTTTGCTACTGATTGAGTGGTGGATCAGCCGTCGAACTGGACGAGAGGGCTTTGTGTGGACAGCATGTTTTACAATTGCTGTTAGTTTTTGGATTGGTATTCAGACCGATCCGGGGAATTTTATTGTCGGATTACCGGCATTGGTGTTGGTGTTCGCTTTGTGGGAAGGCCGATGGAAGCAGACAGGTTCAGTGTTGTCGCTTGTTTCTATGTTATTGCTTGGAGTGGGTTTGTGGATCATCTTTCTGAATACGCTGGAGAGCGGCGCGCAGCCTCAGCAGGGGCCACAAATGTTTTTCCCTTTCCCAGCTTTCCTGTTGATCACTTTGTATTGGGTGCGCTGGTGGGCTATTGAATCGCCGAATGTATGGTTTGAGAAGTACTCGCAAAATAACTTACCCTACCAGCGATGAAATTACAACACAAGCAACTGGTTGGGATCATTGTCGTCAGCGCAGTGCTGCGTCTATTGTTTATCAATTCACGCAGCATTCAGTATGATGATGCCTTTACCATATTGCTGGCTTCGCGCAGTTTTCCGGAGATTGTCGCTGGAACCGCGGCAGACACCATGCCACCTCTGTTTTATTTCATAATGCATTTCTGGTTGTTTTTGGGGCGAGAACTTTGGCTCATCCGGGTACTGACGGTTTTGATCAGCCTGGGTAGTGTATATCTTGCATACCTTGTGGTGTGGGAACTTACCGAAGACCGCAGAGCGGGGTTGTGGACCACGATTTTAGTTGGGGCTTCACCATTACAGATTTATCACGCGCAGGATATCCGGATGTATGCTTTGTTGGCATTCAGCGAACTGGCGTATATGTTGTTTTTCGGCCGAATCTGGCGGGGTGACGAGGGCATCGATAAGAACTGGCGAAATTGGCTTGGCCTAATTGTTTCCGGCGTTGTAGCAATGTATACACATAACCTTGCCATATTTTGGTTGATTGTTCCTTTATTGATTCTAATCTTTACAAGAAACTGGCAAAAATTTACCCAGATGCTGTTTGCGCTTGGCCTGATTGGTCTGGCTACCCTGCCGTGGTTGATTAAGATACCCGGACAAATCGTTAAAATTCAAAATGCTTTTTGGACTCCGCGACCCGGATTGGTAGAAATCTTTCAGTCGGTTCTCATGTTTAACGCGACCCTACCATTGCCGCAGCCCTGGTTGTTGATTTGCGCCATACTCAGTGTTCAAATCCTGGCTTTGGTTGTAATCGAAGTGATTAGGGATCATACGAAGCCAGAAGAGTTGCTTTTTTTAATCGGGTTTGCTGTTTTCCCACCACTTTTTATATTCGCGGTCTCTTATTTGATCCAGCCAGTATTTGTGACGCGTGGGTTTTTGGCCGCTTCATTTGCCTATTATGGTTTGGCCGGCTATATCATATCCTCGGGATGGGAGCGGCATGTAGGCAAACTGCTGGCGGTGGGCTTCCTGGCAGCCTTCATTCTTTCCATCCCTTACCAAATCTCTTACGCGGAATTTCCCCGTTCGCCCTATCGGGAAGCAATCCAGGGATTAGAGAACGTATCTGATCCTGAAACGCTGGTTTTGCATGATAATAAATTGAGCTTTTTCCCATTTTATTATTTTGCGCCAGACTTGCGGCAGGCTTTTCTCCCCGATGAACCTGGTTCATCAAATGATACCCTCGCACCGGGAACGCAGGAGGCATTGGGGATTTATCCGGAAACTGGCCTTGCGGAAGCAGTGGAAGCGTACAGAAGGGTTTATTTTGTCACGTTTGAGACGGCGCTTCAGAATTATCGTGAACTAGATGGTTCAGAACACCCCGCGGTGACATGGCTGAAGAACCATTATGAATTGATCGATCAGCAAGCGTATAATGATCTTCTGGTGTTTACTTTTTATCAACCCTAGAAACCTTTTATGAGCAAACGAAGATATCTGATAATGTTTTTTGTTGGCCTGATTGTTTCGTTTACGGCCGCTTTGCTGCAGCGCGTACCGGGGTATATGGACGCAGAATATTATTATGCGGGGGGCATCCAACTGGCGGAAGGTGAGGGTTTTTATGAAACTTTTCTGTGGAATTATCTGGACGATCCCGCGGGGCTTCCCCATCCATCACATACTTATTGGATGCCATTACCTTCACTCGTCGCTGCCGCAGGGATGATTCTGGCGGGTTCCAGGAATTTTCTTTCGTCGCGATTGTTGTTTATCCTGCTTGCAGCTTGCGTACCCGTGGTTACGGCTCAATTGGCAAAAGAACTGGGGCAAGATGACACAAACGCGATATTGGCTGGTTTGCTGGCAGTTTTCCCTGGCTTTTATGTGGTTTATACGACAAACACGGAAACCTTCACGCTTTACATGTTGCTGGGGAGTATTTTTTTATGGCTTGCCATGAGAAGAGCGGAAATATTAAAAGGTTTATTTGTGAAATCATTTGCGCTGGGTCTGGCGGCAGGGATGATGCATCTGACACGAGCTGAAGGACTAATCTGGCTTCTACCAGCCGCAATTGTCGTGGTTTATGATCTGTTAAAATGCGGAAGCGCTCATAGCGCGACAAGAAAAATGAAGGCAGTTTTGCGTGTAGCATTTTGTTTGTTGATGCTTTTGACTGGTTACCTGTTGATCATGCTGCCCTGGTATTCACGCAATCTGAGTTTTTATGGATCTTTGATGTCTCCGGGCGGGTCCAAAACAATGTGGCTGACAAATTATGACCAGACCTTCAGTTATCCCGCGGATGAATTAACACCTTCTCATTGGCTCACAATGGGGTGGCAGTTCCACATAGCGGCACGGTGGAACGCTTTTATCGCGAATATGAAAAACTTATTGGGGGTGCAAGGGGAGATCTTTTTGCTGCCCCTGATGCTTTTGGGTATATGGCGCACAAGAAAAAAGCCCATAATCTGGCTGGCTGGATTTATCTGGTTAATGATTACTGCTCTAATGACTGTTGTGTTTCCATACTCGGGCGCGCGAGGTGGATATTTACACTCTGGGGCAGCGCTTCAACCGTTATTGTGGGTTCTGGCTGTTGTTGGACTGGATGTTTTCCTGACTTTTGGGGAGCGGATTCGAAACTGGGATGTGGCGAAGGCAAAACCAGTTTTTGGAAGCGGTCTGGTGGCATTGAGCGCGTTTTTAACCATATCGATTTTTTACATGCGGGTATATGGTGGAGACATTGCAAATCCAATCTGGGAAAAAAGCTGGAAAGAACATGTTGAAATCCATGAAACAATTAAACAATATGATGCGGGTGCTGAATCATTGATAATGATCAATAACCCGCCGGGATATTTTGTTTCCACCGGCTTGCCAGCGATAGTTATTCCAGATGGAGATTTAGCTACGTTGGTTTCTGTGGCGGAGCGGTATGGCGCACGGTACGTGGCAGTCCAAAAAGATCATGTCGCTGGATTGAGCGAGTTGTACGAAAATCCAGGGGGTGTGGCTGGAATGAGGTATGTCGGTAATGCTGGAGACGCGAAACTGTATGAGGTTTTATCAAAGAAATGGATTGATCAATGACTAGTGATAAAAAACAATCCATCCAAATCTGGTTGATTCTTTTCTGTGGAGTCGCTATCGCGGTCGGTGTGTTTCTGCTATATAGCGCCGGGTTTTACAAAACAGGTTTTCCGCTTGACGACGCCTGGATCCACCAAACTTACGCCCGCAACCTAGCGAAGTTTGGAGAGTGGTCATTTATCCCAGGGAAACCATCGGCCGGGTCTACCTCACCATTATGGTCTTTGCTGCTTGCTTTTGGGTATTGGGTCAATATTCCCCCATTACCGTGGGTTTATTTACTGGGTGCGTGCTGCCTGTTTGCTCTGAGTGTAGTTGGAGAACTTTTATACAGGTCGCAAACTACCCCTCCGGAAAAGCAATTTCCCTGGTTTGGTCTTTTTCTGGCATTTGAATGGCATCTGGTGTGGGCGGCCGCTTCTGGGATGGAAACGCTTTTGCATGCTTTTGGGATTCTATTGACAATGTATCTGATTACATTGCGTGATAAAAAATGGTTTTGGATTGGTTTGTTGATTGGCGCAATTGTATGGGTGCGACCGGATGGGTTGACCCTTTTAGGGCCGGCAGTTTTTGTTTTGATTTTGGAGGGGGGATTTTGGCGAGAGCGTTTGCATGGCATTGGAAAGCTGGCACCAGGGTTTTTGGTTGGCTTTATTCCCTATTTATTCTTCAATATGCAGCTTTCCGGAAGCATGTGGCCCAACACTTTTTATGCCAAGCAAGCAGAATATGCTATTCTGTACCAATTCCCATTAATTGACAGGCTGATAAATCTTTACTCGCTGCCTTTGGTAGGTGCCGGCGCGATGTTGTTACCCGGTATATTTTATGGTTTATGGTGGGCTGCGCAACAACGATGCTGGACTTATCTGGGAGCAGCTTTGTGGTGGATGGGGTACACCGGATTATACGCGTGGCGTCTGCCAGTTACTTACCAACATGGGAGATATTTAATGCCAGCCATGCCGGTGTATTTTCTGCTTGGCGCTATTGGAATGACATTGTTGTTTCGACAGGTCAGAGGGAATCGGGGAGCGGCATTCATTCTTCGGCGTGCCTGGGTAGTATCAATTATTCTTTTATGCGGAGTATTTTTTGTGCTGGGTGCTCGAGCCTACGCAGAAGACGTAGCAATTATTGAAACTGAAATGGTAGATTCGGCGAGATGGATTGCCAATAACACCCCAGAAAACGCATTGATCGCGGCACATGATATTGGCGCATTGGGGTTTTACGCCAATCGTCAAATTATTGACCTAGCGGGATTAGTAAATCCGGAAGTAATTCCATTTATTCGAGATGAACTCAAACTTAATGAGTATCTAAAAGAAAAGAACATAGATTATTTAGTTGTTTTTCCAGATTGGTATGAGTCCTTAGTCAGCTCCAAAGAAGAAATTTATTCTTCAGATGGTATTTATTCTCCTCTTCTTGGGGGTAGTAATATGAAAATTTTTATTTGGGAGTAATATTTTTTGGAAATAATAAAAACAGTATGCTAAAATATCAATCGATTATTAGATACTACGGCTGACTGAATTGCGTAAA
>ENA-ORXD01001021-ORXD01001021.1-sediment-metagenome-genome-assembly--contig:-NODE-1021-length-27095-cov-6.093456_pt1 | contig 27095 bp, 39 predicted proteins | sample MGYA00237862_ERZ511471 | MGnify/ENA metagenome assembly ERZ511471 | reverse complement strand
AAGATTCCTCGTCATTTTCCCCTTTGTGCCATTCGACAAATCCGCCGGGCACCGAGCGGCAGGCGGAACCTGATCCACGGCGGGCCAGCCGGGAGAGACGCGCTTCGGAACAGTCCAAGCCTAGCGCTGCGGCAGCAGCCAAACTGAGCGCGGCAAACGCCGACGCGGAAGAAGCGATCCCGGCTCCCATGGGGAAGTTGTTCTCGCTGATTACATTGGCGAAAGTTTTCACCCCGGCCAACTGGCGAAAGTGATCCAAGAAATTGGAAACCCGATCCAGCGCGGCGCCATCATATTCCTGACCATTCAGAATTAAGCTGTCTGCTTGCAAGTTGGAATTGAAATCAACCTGGGTGCGTGTTTCCAGACCGCCCAGGTTCATGGAGATGGATCCATTGGAAGGAATGCGTAAAGAGACGTTTTGATTCCCCCAGTATTTGATGAATGCGATGTTGGGGTGAGCGGCAGCGGTGGCAGAAAAAGAAGGCATGTTACCTCAACAATCTGTTGATCATTTTCGATATTAAGTTTACCATGTACGTCAAATATCTCAATCAAATGGCGCTGTGATTCGAATGGAGCAATGCCAAGCTTTCTTTGAATTATTTGCGTAAAATCCTTCTGTGATGCGGGCAGAAAAGACTTTACTGGGCATGTCACGGGCAGCCTTTATATTAAAACGACAACCCGCCTCTCGGCGGGCTGTGAAACATTCATTATCACCACTTACAACGCTGCCAACACCACCCCAAACAGGTAGCCTGCCATGGTGCTGAAAATAGCCACCAATCCAACATATATGGCCGTCTTTTTCTTGCCCATCACGCCGTTCAGAACCAGAATTGACTGCAAAGACAGCTCGGGGTCTGAAAGCAGGTAAGCCAGCAGCGGGCCGCGCGCCATGCCCAGGTCGAGGAACATCTTGGCAATCGGCACTTCCACCAGGGTGGGGAAGTACATGAACACGCCAAACAACACGCCTACCAGGTTGGCCCAGATGGTATTTTGGCCCGCGATTGTGCGCACCCACTCTTCCGGGATAATTACTCTGACAATACCAGCAGCAAACACACCCACAATCAACAGCGGGAAGATCTGCTTTACGAACTTCCAGGTCTCCCAAATCCAACCACCCAGTTCATCTTTGGTGAAGGAACGGCTGCCCACAAAAGCGATGGCCGCCAACAGGATTACCTCGCCGATCAAGCGGCCGTTGATACCAATGATGATGGAGCCAACTTCTTCCTTAGGGGCAGCAATCAGAACCGTCATTGCAATCATCCCAATGGCAGCATAGGTCCATTTTGTGAAGCCATCAAAGATGTTCTCAAAGCCCTTCCAGGAGGTGACCCCAATCACCACCAGCATCAGGATTAACAATGCGCCTTGCAGCGTGATGTTCAGGGAGCTGAATAAATTCATGAGCCCTTCAGGAAGATCAAACGGAAGAGTAATTCTGGCATAGACATTGGTCAGCAGACCCACCTGAAGCGTTCCCACAATTAACACCGCTACCAGCAGCACGAACATCACCCACACCGCCGGGTTGACTTTGACTTGCTGGTCAAATAAACCATTGGCGGCCATGTCTGCGGAGCGCTGGCTCTCTTCCTTGCGGAAGACCCAAGCTATGATTAGACCGATCACAATACCAAATACAATCGAGAGGATCAGGCGCGAAGCGGCGATATCAAAACCGATAGCCGCGCCGGTGTATGAGATCGCCAGAATATTGATCGCCGGACCCACAAACAAAAAGGTGATTGCTGGTCCCAACCCCGCGCCGCGCTTCCAAATACCCGCGAAGAGGGGAAGGATGGTGCATGAGCAAACCGCCAGGATGAACCCGCCAAATGCCGAAGCCGGGTAACTGATCCATTTAGATGCTTTCGGCCCTAGAAAGCGCGTAATGGCCTCTTTAGGGATCATCGAACTCATAAACCCGGCGATGACAAAGGCCGGCACCAGGCACAACAGCACATGCGCGGCCAGGTAGTCCAACAGACCGGTCCACCCAGACCAAAGCAACATTCCAAGATATTCCAGAGTAGGATTCATAATAAAACCTTTCCATCACATTAGATTATTTGAATGTATTGATTCAAAAAAAATCGAACTGCGCTCAATCATCCAGAAACAAAATTAAGCTGTCTTCAACCATTCAGTAATTTCATTCTCGCCAGGAATTCTTCCTGCCGCGTAAAGCTTTTCATTAATCACCAGGCCTGGTGTGGAAAGGATGGAATAACTTAAAATCTGATCCATCTCCATCACCTTTTCAAATTCCGCTTCAATTTCAAGCTTCTCAACAACTTTTCGCGTCACTGCTTCCAATCGCTTACAGTTTGCACACCCCATCCCTAAAATTTTTATGTTTACCATACTTAATATTTCCTTTCCAACACATTCATATTAATGAATATATTGTTACAAAAAAGAAGAGAGCAATGTTCACTGTGTATCAACACACTTAGGACATGAACAGACGATCTCTTTTATTTCAAACACTGGCTGTTCTCCAGGGTTATCCAGCATTGCGTACACTGCAGACAAAACCGAATAAACTTCAGGACGAACAACCCGATAATAAATATTCCATCCCTCGCGACGATCTTCCAGAAAACCGGCTTCACGCAGCACAGCAAGCTGTTGAGAGAGGTAAGCCTGCCGGTATCCCAACAGCGCCTCCATATGGCAAACACACTCTTCACCGTTGCGAAGAATCTCCAGTATTTGCAAACGTGCTGGATGAGCCAGCAGTTTCAATAACTGTGCCTGTTGGAGAAATGGGTTGGTTCCTTCTTTATTTGAATCCATAATATTCATAATTATGAATGTAATTTTATATCCGATTGATCACTTTGTCAATGTGATGATTGTCACAATTGGCATAAGATCAAACCCCAGCTAATTAGTGGCTTTTTCGAATCACTAATTTAGCCGTAAAGTGAACAAATTGAGCTTTGTGTAGCAAGGAATCACAACAGAGTATTCCAGCGCCTTTGAGGGTATACTTGCAACTGCGAACTCTTTTCGTTTCTGTTCCCCGGTGAGTACCAAGGGCGCGGGCAAACCCCATCATCCATTACACCGATATGAGGTCTCTTCGTCTGCTTCAAGCGGCTCTAACGCGATGATGATAATATTTTTGTGACCCTTTTGCTGAACCAGGTTCATCATCTGCTCTGTGTTACTGATGTCACCAGCCAGCACACCAGAGATGTTTCGAATCGGGTTTGAATCCACGGTTATAAAAGGAATGCGGCGCGCCTGCAATATTTGGGCTTTGTCACTGAAATCATTGAGACATAAGCAACAAACGCGTCCACGGCTGCGTTGGCAACCACGCGGGTCAGGTTGCCCTCCAAGGGAGGTAGCAGCATCTCCCGATGATGCCGCGCGCCAGGTCACTGTCGTAGAGAAAATTTGCCTGTACAGTTACAGGGGTAACGGTGGGCTTGACTGTGCCGGACAATTGGTCGGGGACTGCAGCGGTAGCGGAAAAATTGGAGTGAGTTTTCACCTGAGGGATTTTGGCGCGTTTATGATTTTAATAAACTCATATTACGAGCCAAAGCAAACCGGGATATTTTCTGGCTGCGAGGAGAATCATTGAAAGGTAGCGCCAATCTACCGGCTGCAGAAGTGTTGGCGCAGGAAATTGCCGATGATCTGCATGTTGCCCTGGCCTAGATTCGTGGCGTATTGAACGGTTTGGATTGATTGACAGGAGGAATTTTGGCCAATCCATTTCTCCGTGATATGAATTGGCATTTGAACCACAAGGACTATGTGGTCTTTTCTCTAGTGTTCCATCGCCTTGTGATTAACGGGTCGTTCTTAAGAAATTTTTCGATTGTGGTATTCGGAGGGTTTACTCTTTGTTCTTTGAAATCCATTTTTCGGGCAAAGTTTCATGGGTACACTTAGGACATTGGCATTTCTTTGTTTGACTTAAGGACTTAAGATCATTATTATCCAAAAATCGATGATGGATAAGCTCTAACAACTCATTGACCCTTGGGTCTGAAACCTGGTAGTAGACATTCCAACCATCCCGGCGATCGTGAATCAAACCTGCTTCCCGCAAGGCCATTAAATGTTGTGAAATATAAGCCTGGCGATACCCCAGGATTGCTTCCAGATGGCATACGCAGGCTTCTTCTTTACTAATTGTATTTAAGATCTGAAGCCGGGCGGGGTGCGAAAAAAGTTTAAAAAATCTCGCTGCCGAATCGAACGGATTTTCTACACTTTTGGCAGACATAATATAATCTCCATTGTCAAAGTGAAACCAGATGAGAAATTTTATCTTAAGATCTATTCTACCTCATCCTTTGGCTTTCGCCTCAACCAAGCCTCGGCAACCAGACATTTTTGCTCGCGAAAACCAGTGATATGGGCTGGCTGTGTGATTAAAGATTTCGCCGAAAAAGCTGGTGAAAGACACTCTATGGACAACGAATAATTCCCTGCGCCCAGAGGCATTTTCCGCAGGCAGGGAACTCCGAGCCAAAACAGTCCTCCAAATTGTCATAAGCCATATCGCAGCTGTTGCAATACACGCATGGCGAGAAATCAAATTTGAGAACTTTGCGGCGAAAATCGGCATAAGGCGGTCGCTGCCAAATATCAGATAAAGAATCGGTTGCAATGTCTCCAACAAGATGTTCGTAGCATTGGTGAATTTCATTCTCCAGGTAATATTGGTGATGATGAAGTAAAGGCAGACAAGGGCTTACCTTTCCATCCCAGCGAATGGAAACACTACCTCGATGGATAAATGGACAATGGTTTTCTCCGAAATTGATCTGCTGGTTTCCCAAGGTGAAAGAGGAGTATCCATTTTGGAAAGGTTGAAGAAAAGCACCTGATCGCTCTGAAAAGGGGATGCGCGGCAAGTCGATTCGAGGGGAATATTGGGAGGGCGTAAGCGATTCATAATAAATATTGTCATAAAGAATTTCTTTGCTCATTTCGTGTGTGTGGGCCAGGACATGGCTGATGGAAAAATGATCCGCGCCAAATTTTCGTCCAATATCCACCACATTTTGCAAATCGGCTATATTTCGCTTCATCGCGACAAACGCAATTCCCAGGTTGGGCAGCCGGTGGGCTGTTCTTAACCTTAATGCGTAAAGGGTCTGCAAATTCCTTAATAGCCTTGGCAACTCATTTGCAATACGAACTTCCCGGTAGCTTTCTGGCCGCGCTCCGTCTAGAGAGACCCACACGCGGTCCACACGTAGATCAATCATGGCCTGGATCATTTTTTCGTCCAGCAAAATCCCATTGGTGATCAGTTCCACCCTGGCGCCCACGGCTCGTAAAGACGCGATCATTTCCAGTATGTGCGGGTGAGATAGGGGCTCTCCGTACCCGCCGAAAAAGATGCTGGGAAGAGGAGAGAGTTGTTTTACCGATTCAAGGATGGAATGAAAGGTGGTTAGATTCATAACACCCTGGCAGGTGCTCCAAGCATTGCGCATGCAAGTTTTGCACGCCAGATTGCAGGCAGTGGTAAGTTCGATGTAGATTTTGTGGATACGCGCGCTTTTCGAAGGAATGCCGATTTCCTGGTCTCTGGCCTCGGCCAGAAATTCTTGTTCTGGCGCGCCTTGTAAATCGATTGCGGAATGGAGCCATTCGCGAAATTGAGCAGGAGTAATTATTCTTCGTTTATTAGCCATTTCTATCCAAAACCACTTGTATTTTTGTGATTATTCAATATACTGAATATATCATATTTCTTGCGAGGATGGATGTATAAAGAATTAGCTGAGGCTGTGGAACAATTTTTGCAGGATCTTACACCCGAATCTCTGGAAAAAGAAATTTGGGAACTGATCCGAAAATCTCCCGACCCGGATGGCGGAATTGATGCCTACCGGCTGATAAGGCACTTTCTTGGGCAGCCAGGTTTGAATAATATCCAAACGGGCTGGGCTTACCAGCGCATCCGTCCTGTTTTTAAGCAGCTTTTTGAGCATATTCCCTCCCTATATTATTTCACAGGAGATTGATGAGCGAGTGACGCAGTCTTCCCGGCGGGAAGAGACACTTATCGAAAATAAATAATGGTTTTCCAATTGCACATATTCACCACAAATGATCGTAATGGATCAATCTTGGTGGATATGTGATTTTTATCCTATTGCCAAAATTCCTTTTCAAGAGTAAAATTACATTCGTAATATTGAATGTATTAACTCATCCATACAAGATCAAGGAGTAAGGTATGATCCAAATAAAAGTTCTTGGACCTGGTTGCGCCAATTGCAAAAAACTTGAAACAATCGCCCGGCAAGCGGTGGAAGATCTGCGCCTGGAAGCAGAAATCATCAAGGTGACTGACCATGGTGAAATTTTTAAATACCCCATCCTGGCAACTCCGGGTTTGGTTGTGAATGATAAGGTGGTTTCTGCCGGGCGCATCCCATCGGTGGCTGAAGTTTCTGAATGGTTAAAAGCCGCCTAATTTTTCATATTTGGGCGGGGTGACTATCCCCCGCCCTTTTTTGTGGTATTATATATTCGTAATATTGAATATATTAAGGAAATTCTAGCCATACGAACAGCAAGATCATTAGGTGAAAAATATAACTGGAGGAAAAATGCCGGAGTATCTTGAAACACAAGTGGATAAATTCTTCTTTAAAGTGGCAACCGATCGGTTGTATAGTCGTGAAGGTGTTTGGGTGAAGAAAGAGGGCGCTTCAGTTAAAGTTGGTTTGACGGATTATCTTCAACAGCTTAGCGGAGATATTGCTTTTGCCGATGTAAAACCGATGGGAACCGAAGTGACGCCGGGTGACGAAGTGGCATCCATTGAAACCATCAAGGTGGACGCAGTCATTCACAGCCCAATTCATGGCAAAATTAACCTGATCAATCCAAAAATGCAATCTGAACCAGAAGCCATTAACCAGGATCCGTATGGAGAAGGATGGCTCTGCCAGTTAGAAGTTACCGACTGGGAAGAAGACAGTGTTCATCTTCTAGCGCCAGATGCTTATTTTGTGATCATGAAAGCAGAAGCGGAAGAGGAAGCAAAGAAATTATGAGCGCAAATAAGAAGGTTGCGATTGTGCCTTGCAGCGGGATTGGTAAGGCGTTTGGCACGGTAAGCCGGGTGGCAGCCTACCAGGTGGTTGAGGACGACCGCCCCGAAGATACGCAACTGGTGCCGCTGGCGTTATTGGTGATGGGTGATGAAGAACATCAGGAAATGCTTAAAGAAATGCCAGCGATCACCATTGATGGGTGCAAACTGGCCTGCGCTACGAAAATGGTGCAAGAAGCCGGTGGAAAAGTAGAAAAAGATTTCGCGGTTTTGGAAGTTTTCCGCCGCTATCGACAATTCAAACCGCAAGGGATTGCGGCATTGAATGAAGACGGAGAAAAACTGGCAGACGCGCTGGCCAAGGAAATTGATGAAGTAGTCGACGAAATTGTTCAGAAAGGAGCACAAGATGCCTGAGCTTCCACAGAAAAAAGTAGGGATTATTGCCTGTTCAGGCGAAGAAATGTGCGAAGGAACTGTGAGCCGGCTGGCAGCTTTGAAAGTGCTGGAGCAATTACGCCCTGCTGATACGGTAACCATTTGTTTGCCCCTGTTTCTTGCCGGTGGTCAAGGAGACCGCGCCTTTGCGAAGTTTTACCCAACCATTGCGGTGGACGGGTGTGAGAAACGCTGCGCTTACCGCGGCACAGAGAAATACTCCAACCGGCCGGCGGCCAGTATTGTGGTGAGCGAGATTATGGAAAAGGAAGGACTCGAAAAACCGCGCGGCCTGCGGCAGCTTAACGAGGCAGGGGTACAGCTTACCGAGGTAGTTGCGGAAAAAATTGCGGCGCAAGTGGATGAAATTCTGGGCAAGGCTTGGAGCCGGGGCAAAGGCGAGTTCAAAGAAGCTGCAACTGTTGTGGAACCGGTGGAAAGTAAAGAAGCGACCTGTTCATGCGGTTCTGGCATACCGGTGCAGACCATTCAGGTGGATGGGCATCAGGAAACCCTGGTCGCGCTGCCGCTCATTTTCCAAAATATTTACCAGGTTCACAAAGCGCCATCTGAGGAAGCAATTGGAAAAATATTGGATATGGTAAAGATTTACAATTCATTGGATCACACGAATGAAGTTGACCTGAACACGGCATTAACAAAAGCCTATCAGGAATTTTGTGCCAACCAGGAGGAGCAATCCAAATGAGTAGAACTGCTGTTTACAACACCACTGTTCAATGGAAGAATGAGCATTGGGGGCACATTCAATTGGGTAATGGCCCCGAGATGGATTTTTCTGCGCCCCCCGATGCGCAGGGACACCCTGGTGTGCTTACCCCAGAAGACGCCTTTGTGGCCGCAGGCAATACCTGCATTATGATGATGTTTATTTGGGCAACAGAACGATTCAAACTCAATCTGGTAAGCTATGAATGCCGCGCGGAAGGAACAAAGCTGATTGAATTGGACCGAACTGAGATCTTTACCCACCTGCGATTGTGGCCGGTGATCCGCATCTCTGCCGGCGCGGAAGACCCCGCGGTGGTTGAAGCCAGAACCCAGCGGGCGCTGCAGGCAGCCAGGAAATACAGCCTGGTGGCAAACTCAGTAAAATCTGAAGTCATCATTGAACCAACCATTGAAATCTTACCGTAGCGTTAACCCGTTACCGAGGGAAATCATCTTATGACAGATTACGTAAGTCTATACCAACATGCCAATGAGCGATTAGAGCAATTAGGCAGCGAAGCGCCCGGCCCAATGAGTGGGTTCGCCCGATTGCACAAAAAAACGGTTGAGAACGGTGCTTTGGATACAAAAACGAAAGAGCTAATGGCCCTTGCGATTGGCATTGCAGTTCACTGTGAAGGTTGTATCGCATATCATACGCATGACGCGATTGAAGCAGGCGCAACCCGAGAAGAGTTGATTGAGACCATCAGTGTTGCAATCATGATGGGTGGGGGACCAGCATCCATCTATGCTGCGCACGCAATGGACGCAATTGAACAGTTTACGGCAAAAATTGAGTAAAATATGCCGATAACATCATTCTAAACTAAATACAAAGAGGCTATCATTATGACTGAATGCACTTGCAGTTGTTCGTGTCAGAGCGCCGAAGGACCGGCGCTTGTTTTTCCTTGTTCGGGTGGCTCTAATGTAGGGCAAATTGCCAACTCGGCGGCGATTGAAATGGATAAGCAAAATCTGGCTCGAATTTACTGTCTGGCCGGAGTAGCTGCTCCAATTTCTGGGATGGTTGACTCAGCAAAGCTTGCCAGTGGCGCCATTGCCATTGATGGATGCCCGGTTGCCTGCGCAAAAACAGCATTAGTAAACGCCGGCATCACTGTAACCCAATCAATCATTGTTACCGAATTGGGAATAAAGAAAAATCATGTTTTTGAATGGACTGCCGAAGAAGTAAAGAAGGTTGTAGACACAATCTACCAACCCGAAAATTTGAATTAACATGTTGTAAAGAGTATTGTATTCTTTTGAGAGCAGCCGTCGGAAGTAACCAACGGCTGCGTTTTCTATTGGTTTAAATTTTTAAGGTGAGGAAGTTTTCTGAGTTAAATGAGCGGAAATTGCATTTTTAGATCTCTATTATAGTTTCGCAAAAAGTGGTGATTGAAGCTTAAAAAGAGCCGCTAATGACGGCAAAATAAAGGACGAATGAATGGCAAAAAAGGGGATGCGGAAGGAGTCTTCTGTTGGCATTTTCGGTTAACCCTTGCTGATCTTCCAAAAACCTTCATAAACCCATTTTTCACCATTTTTGAAACAGTTACGTTTTCCCCTTGCATTCTTGAGAAAATGGAGTTATACTCACATTCATAAAATTGAATGTTTTGAAAGATAAAATCATCATCAATACCTAAAAAAAGCCGGAAGGCTTGTTTTTTTGGCAAATTATATGCAAAAAAATGAATATTATTGGCAGTGTGAGCTGCCAGATCGGATGATTTAGGACTGCTATAGTTTAAATTAACCATAGGAGATGTTTTATGAACGGACCCACACGTGAGATGAAAGTCATTATCCACGGGAAAAGTGAAAGCGCCACAAGAATGAACCTGATCTCAGGGAAATTCAAGATGATCATCGATGAGCCCCATGCACTGGGCGGGACTGATGCCGGTCCTTCGCCGGTTCAGGTCTTGTTGATGTCGCTGGCCGGTTGTCTGAATGTTACCGGGCATGAAGTGGCCAAACAAAGAGGCTTGAAGTTAAACGGCATGGACATCAAGATCGAAGGGGTGATGAATCCATGCGCTTTTATTGGCTGCTCATTTGAAGAACGAGCCGGTTTTCAACAAATCCAGGTGACCGTTGATGCGGATATTGAAGGCGCCAGCCAAGAAGAGATCGACGCCTGGCTCGAAGAAACCGAAAATCGCTGCCCGGTGACAGATAATGTCAAGGCTGATACCATGATATCGGTTATTGGTACAAGGAAAAGCTGATCCATGCGCAAGAAGTGCCGCCTGCATTGTCACAAGACTTGCCGTTGTCACAAGCAAAGACCACCATAATGCAATTCTGCCATTACGTTCTTTCGGTTTCACCTAAATTTAGATAATTTCGGAGATCACAACAATGGCTCAGAATTGGTATCCCATCATCAATGAGGATCTGTGTGTTAGTTGCAATTCGTGCGTCGATTTTTGCATGCACGACGTGTATAAAAATGGGGATTTATATCCCAAGGTTGTCAATTCCAACAATTGTGTTGAATTTTGCCGGGGCTGTTCCAAGATTTGCCCATCTGAAGCGATCACATACTTCGGCGATACAGATAATTAAAGGAGATCAAAATGGCGAAAAAAGGTTTATTAATGTGTGTCTGCCAGGGTAACTGCCCCTCATTTCAGCAGATGAACATTTTTGATGTTGGTAATGCTGTCCGTCGGGAAAAGCTGGTGGATTATGTGGCCATCCACCCGCAGCTTTGCTCAACAGATGGGGATAAATTCTTGTCCACTCTACTGGCGGGTGATGCGACTGACGAATTGTATGTGGCAGCCTGCGACCCGACCATGCAGGTGAAAATGTTTCGCGATGCTCTAGAAACGGCTGGTTTTAGTAAAGAGCACCTTCACGGGACGGATATCCGCAATCAGGATACGACGCAGGCAGTTGCGTCCATCGAGAAGATGGTCAAGGGCGAGTAAGTCCAACTGGTTTGTAAGGCAGTGGAGAACAATTTCTATTCCCCACTGCCAGAAGGAAAAACAAGAATGAAGATTGCTGTCACTGCCAAAGGTGCCGGTTTGGGTGCCTGGCTAGACCCGGTTTTTGAAACCTGTCTGCAGATCATCATTATCGATGATCGCGACCGTTTCGATGCTTGGGAGAACCCTTATCGCGAAACGAACGAGAATGATCCTTTGGCCTTGGCGGAGAAATTGACAGGCGATAAAGTGGATATCCTCGTTACCGGTTCAATTACTCCGCAATCCTTACAAAAATTGAGCGAAGTAGGTATTCAGGTGATGGCTGCGGAAAGCGGATCGATCCTGGAGCTTGTTGAAGCCGCGCGCAACCACACTTTGCGTCTAGCGCCCTGAACGCTCTATAAGAAACGAGAGGAACCCATCATGGCCAAACCTTTTCTGATCATCGACCAACTTTTATTGAATAAAGGAAATCAGCCGATTTTGCAGAACATCAACATGTCTTTCTACCCTGGCAAAATCCACGTTTTGTTAGGACTCAACGGCTCAGGGAAGTCAACGCTGGCCTATACCCTCATGGGGTGTGACGGATATTTACCAACCTCCGGCCGGATTGTAATGGACGATAAGGATATCACCCACGCTTCGATCACTGAACGTGCCCGTTTAGGAATTTCCTTGGCCTGGCAAGAGCCTGTACGTTTTGAGGGTCTGCCGATAGGAAAATACGTTGGCCTGGGTGCTGGCGAACCCAACCGGGAAAAGGTGGTTGCCGCCCTGGAAGCGGTTTCCTTACCGGTCAAAACGTATGGCTATCGCTCGACTGATCAAACTCTATCAGGCGGCGAGCGCAAACGGGTGGAATTGGCAGCTGTCTTCGCTATGCATCCGCGCTTGGCGATCCTTGACGAGCCCGATTCGGGCATCGACGCCCTCTCGATCACAGATGTAGGCGAGTTAATTCGCCAAATGGCGCAGACGGGCAGCGCGGTACTGCTGATCACGCACCGCCCAGAGCTGGTTGCGGTTGCGGATGTGGCTTCCTTGATGTGCCTGGGCTCCATCGTTTTCACTGGTACCCCCAAGATGGCCAACGAGTATTACGAAAGCCGTTGCCATCCACATCTGAATTCTCTGGGCGCTCAGCCCTGGATTCCGGTCGTACCGGTGGCACAAAATTTGGATAGCCAGGAGATAGCGAAAGAATGAGCGCAACCCCAAACCCACAACACGTAGCCCAGAATACTCCTGCCTGGGCTGGCGAAATGGACGCAATGCTGGACGCCTATCGGCAGGCCGGTGGCGATCCGGATGCGTTGAAACTTCCCGAGGTAGCCACTCTGGTGATCAGTGGCAACCAGGTACTGGCCTCGCATTCGATCCCCGGTGTTCATCTTGAAGCGGAGCCTCTCGCCCAGGGTGTCCACGCGCGCATCCAGGTCGATCCGCGCACCAACGTAAAGCATCCCATTCACCTGTGTTTTGGCGTCCTACCAGCCGAGGGCATTCAGCAAATCGAGGCTGAGTATGAGATCGGCGAAGACGCTCATGTCCAATTTCTGGCACACTGCTCGTTCCCTAATGCAGTGCAGGTCGAGCACCACATGAATGCAACCTTACACATTGGACGAAACGCCATCCTGACATATACGGAAGAGCACTATCATGGTCAAACGGGTGGGGTCGATGTCCGCCCCATTTCAGAGGTTATTATTGAAGAAGGCGGTCAATTTACCAGCAACTTCGTCCTGACCCGTGGCCGGGTTGGCGTTTTGGATATGGATTACAAGGTCGATGCTGGGAAGGATTCTGTGGCTGAACTGGTCACCAAGGCCTACGGCAGCGGCGATGATAAGGTAAAAGTATTGGAGCACATCCGTTTGAATGGTGAGAATGCCCGTGGGTTGGCGAAATCTCGCATTGCAGTGAAAGATCAAGCCAGCAGCGAGGTAACGACGACCACAGAAGGTAATGCGCCTGGAGCGCGGGGTCACATGGATTGTACTGAAATTGTACGCGATCAGGCAATTGCGGCTAACAACCCGCTGGTCAAGGTGACCAACGCCCAAGCGCAGGTGACTCATGAGGCGGCCATTGGCACTGTCAACCGCAAGGAAATGGAGACGCTCATGGCGCGTGGTCTGGATGAAGCAGATGCGGTGGATTTGATCATCCGGGCGATGATCCGGTGAACGGTCTTCTCGATGATTGAAAGCTGGATTTTTACAAAGAAGGTGTAGATGGATTATCAATGGCAAGCAAAGATATTCCGTTTGCTAGGTAATCCTGTTCGAATCCAGATTTTGGCATTGTTGGCTCGTGGACCACTGTATGTGAGTGATCTTATTCGCTGTACCCACTACAGTCAGGCGTATGTCTCACAGCAGTTAATGGTCTTGCGCTCCATCGGATGGGTTGATGCCCATAAAGAGGGATTGACAGTTTGTTACCACCTGTTGGATACACCAGAAACTCGTTGTTTGAGGCGACTGATCAATGAGATGGAGATAATTTTCTAGGTGAAGGAATCTGGAAAAGCTAAACAATCACAGGAATGAGCCATTTGATAACCACTCGGAATGTCACCAATTAATATATAAATAATCGCCTTAACAGGTTAAAAATGCAAAGTACAATATCATTTATGGCAGTAAATATTCTGCAGAAATCAATCGTTCCAATACAGACTTTTGCGGCGCACTCAAATTTCTAATGTACTGTACCGCTCAATCCACTTTGTAATTTTTGAGATTTTGCGAGATATGGATGAATATGTCTTCCAAATGGAGGCGCATTTAGGGTTACGGGAGGCATAGTATCTTATGGTTATCAGGTTGGCAGACGAATGTGGGATAATGAACCATGGTTCCAGCATTTGTACCGGCGATTTAAGGTCAATTCTGTCAGGGTGTGGGTGATCATAGGCGCATTTTTAGGTATTGGCACCTTTCTTTGTAAGGAGTGTGGTACGCCACTTACTTCTTATGTATGACCACTAGCTACACTGTCCTGTTGAGTCGAGCGATGAACAAACACTAACAAGAAAAGAAGCTGGTTGATTGAGAAATTGTTTGTGGTGAATAAACGATTACAATTTAGAACATATTCACAAGAGTTGCCTGATTGTGTAAAGCAAGATTTTTTATCCTTGGTTTGAAAATACCGGGTTAACACAAAAACTGGAAGAAGCAGTTATAGGCAATTAGGAAAATTTACCGAAAGGATTATAATATGGCACTAAACGATAGCTGGCATGGAATTCCTCGCAAAGAAATCCCATGGTACCCAACTGTAGATAGCAATGCATGCATTGGATGCACTTTGTGCTTTATTTCCTGCGGACGCGGTGTATATGAGATGCAGGACAATAAATCCTCAGCCGTCAACCCGTATAATTGCATGGTGGGCTGCAGTACATGTGCAACAGTGTGCCCGACTCATGCAATCACCTTCCCAGAAAGTGATTTGATCTGGAAGTTGGAACGTGAGCATAAGATATTTGGCACAGTTCGCAAAGAATCCGCCGAGAAAAAAGCTAAGTTGGATACAGCTAAGGCACGTGCTGAAGCTGAGGATGCAGTAGCAAAATTGACCATACGAACGCGCTTTGAAGTGGCTGGGGAGTTTGGCGAAAAACGATTCCTGATTCAAATGGAAGAGTTAGTCAAAGATCGTCCTTATGATTTTGTCAATGTCAAACTGACGACGCCAACTGTAAAAGGCGCAATGGAAAACACCCCTTCCTTCATGAGCTTTGAGGTGACTTCGACCGAGCAGGCCGATATCCAGGAATTTTTACCTGAGGTGCGAGACCTGATTCGCCGCAACGGGTTTGTCCTGGCTAGTGAGAATAAAATATAGAGAGTTTGTGGCATGAGGAGCGTTGTGATTGCTTTCGACACTCCTGATGCTAATTGGATCGTACTTTATGACAACTACGAAATATTAGACCAACCCGTTTCACAAGAATTAAGTACTGAACGCCCTCAAGTCAACCTATGGACGATATTTAAACTATACTTCATCGTTGGACTAACAGCTTTTAGCATGTTTATCATCCAAAAACTGAAAGCTATGGTGTTGAATAATCATTGGCTTAGCGAAGAAGAGGTGGTAAAGGCATGGGCATTGTGTAATTATACCTTGGTCCCTTAATGGTTGGGATACCGCTTATGTGGGTTACAAACTACGCGAGGTCCGAGCCGCAATTGAAGCGACTATTGGCTATATTTTACCGACCTTTTTTGCATGTCCATTATTTCAAATTTCTATTTCTCGCCTTCAAGATCCGATTTCTATTTCTCGCCTTCAAGATCCGATGCCGGAACTTGATAGGAAAGCTCATTCGAACTGGTTAACCCCGGTCGCCTTTTTGGGTGGGGGGCCGGTTTCCTTTTAGCCGGTGGGAAGCCTTTTAATGTGCCAGTCCACGATTGGATTTTGGGTCACCATCCGTAACGCGCCTATGCGATGGCTTTGGTGGGTGTTTCCATAGCAGCCTGGTCCGCATTGACGGCACAGTTTGCCGTCGGACATCCGATTGCTGCCGGGAATCTGGGGCTGTCAGTCTACGAATTATTTTTTCACACTGGTGGCTTTGGACATCGAGCGCATCTGGATCCCACGCTTGAACCAGATTGTTACCTAAAGCGTTGCGCCCATCCTGGTGTTGGTGGGGATCCGGTTAATCTTTTTAGGAGTTGCTTGAGTAAATCAAATAATGAGGAAAAAATGGAACATATTCATACTTTACAAGTAAATGTTACACGTCAGGATGACTCGCGCGCTCTGGCTGAAGCACGCAGTCATCAGGTTGTACTGAATATAAAAAAGGGCTGCGGAGAAGGTGGCTTTACCGCAGCGGAGACATTAATGGCTGCCCTAGGAGCCTGCATGCTCACAAACGTGAATGCGATTGGTGAAAAAATGCACCTCAAAATCGACGAGGCGCGCATCGAATTCAACGCCGAGCGCCGCGACGAGCCGGCTGCTTTGACGCGCATCTCCTACCTTCTCATTCTCAAGAGCCCTGAGCCTCGCGAAAAGCTGGTCGAACTTCACGAGTTGTGTCTCAAATGGGGCACGGTCACCAATACCTTGATCAATGGGCTGAACCCTCAGGGGAAGCTGGTGATTGAATCTGAACTGAATCTTTAAGTACAGCCCTGGTCTTCCACAGGTCGGGTCTGCGATGGGTTGAATTCCATGTTCATTAAAAAGCAAAATAATCTTTCAGTAAATAGTTCTATAAAAGGAAGTTGCAGGTATGAAAAAAACGTTATTGGTAGTGATTGCTCATCCAGATGATGAAAGTTTCCCAATGGGCGGCACACTGGCGAAGTCCGCCGCGGAAGGGGCGCGGGTTGTGCTCGTTTCGGCTACGCGCGGTGAGGCGGGGATCCCCGGTCTCAGTGCTGTCGAAACTGCACACCTGCGTGAGGCCGAACTAACCTCTGCTGCGCAGGCTCTAGGTGTTTCCCGCTTGGAATTTTTAGACTTCCTGGATGGGGAGCTCGACCATGCAGATAAAGAAGCGATTGTTGGAAAAATATTGAAACTCATCCTACTGGAAAAGCCAGACGCTCTGATTACCTTTGGCGCGGATGGCATATCTGGACACCCGGATCATGTCGCCGTCCATCACTTTACCACCGCTGCCTTCGATCGCTCTGGGATCCAAGGGCGGCTGTTCTATATGCTTCCATCCGAAGCAACGCTGCAAGGCTGCGGCATTTCCCCGTCAAAAGCGATTGCGGGCGGTCCTGTAGTCTCTGTTGACATCAGTGATTACCGGCTTTCTAAGGTTCGAGCGATGCAGTGCCATGCGAGCCAGAACCCGCCTTATAAAGGCGATCCGGAAGAAGAGGCCGAGAAACTGACCTGCCACGAGTACTTTGTTTTGGCTCGGCCCAGGCTCGGAGAACAAAATCATATCACTCTATTTGAATGAGGTACAACGATGCATGATCATCACGTTGAAAACAATGGCAAGAAGTTATTCATCTCGATTGCTCTGACCGGTCTGATTTTTATCGCGGAATTTGGCGGTGGATTGTGGACGGGCAGCCTGGCGCTGCTGTCCGATTCGGCGCATGTGTTTATGGATGCGTTCGCCCTGGGGCTGAGCTACCTGGCGATTCGCGCTGCGGCCCTTCCGGCCAATGATCGGCATACTTATGGCTACCACCGCATGCAGGTGCTGGCTGCGCTGGCCAACGGGGCAACGTTGCTGTTAATTTCGTTTGAGATCCTCAGAGAAGCTGTAAATCGTTTTCAAAATCCTGAACCGATCGTCGCTGGCCCTATGCTGGCGATCGCTGTCATTGGCCTGGTGGTGAATATCATCGTTGCCCTGGTGCTGCGTGAGCACGACCACGATGACCTGAACACGCGCGCCGCCTTTTTACACGTGTTGGGAGATGCGCTGGCTTCGGTTGGGGTGATTGCCGCGGGCATTGCGATTCTCTTTACCGGCCAGCAGTGGATCGATCCCTTGGTAAGTGTTTTGATCAATCTTCTAATCCTGTTCAGTTCCGGGCGCCTGCTGAAAGAAACAGTGCATATCTTAGTGGAAGGGATGCCAGAAGGAATGACAGCTTCCGCCGTGGCCGAAACGATGAAATCGGTTTCGGGGGTCGCGGAAGTCCACGACCTGCATATTTGGACGGTTAGCCCGGGCTACGTGGCCTTGAGCGCACACGTAATCTTAGAGGACCAGACCCTGAGCCAAACTCAGAGAATCATGGAGGAGTTGAAGATTCAGTTAGATACGGAGTACGAGATAGAGCATACGACCATCCAATTCGAGTGCGCCAATTGTGGACAGGGATCAGTAGTCTGCACCCAGAAATAATGGATTTAGATCGGTGAGTACGCATAAAATCTGTCATCAACAGATGCAAATGCCCGGTGCTAAAAGAAATCTGCAAGGCCATCCTGGTTTATAGCACACAGGCATGGCCAATTGGCACATGAATTTAAATCCAATGTGAATTGGTGGATAAATACCCGACTCAAAGGGTCAAACGGATGACAGTTTGTGAGGCGAAATCCGCTTCCCTGCTTTGTCATTCTTATGTCAATTATTTTTGCTGTCTTTTGCAGCCCTTTTTAAGGTTCAATCGCTCCTTTTGGCGAAACTACAGTCCATATTGTAAACCGTGAACATTCGTTGTATAATTACATTCAAAAATTGGAATGTGATTATACATAGAAACTTAAGACTGATTGCAATATCAGCCTACCGTTTTTTTTTGAGATACTTTGTTTCAAAAAGGAGGTCCGTTTGGCTGAAAGATGGTATCCAATCATTGATGAGGAAAAATGCATTGGCTGCAATACTTGCGTAGACTTTTGCATGAAGGGTGTTTATGAAAATGGGAACGAAATACCCGTCGTAAAGCGCCCTGAAAACTGTATTGAATTTTGTTTGGGTTGCGCAAAAATTTGCCCTGAAGGAGCCATTACTTTTTTTGGTGACGTCGGCAACTAGATGGAGGAAATATGTCAAACAAAGGACTGCTGCTTTGTGTTTGCCAGGGCAATTGCCCGAGTTTTCAGCAAATGAATATTTTCGAAGTTGGTAATGCTCTCCGGCGTGAAAAACTGGTGGACTATGTTGCCATACACCCGCAGCTGTGTTCCAAAGATGGCGATGTGTTCCTGACAACACTGTTAAAAGGTGATTCAACGGATGAGTTATATGTGGCTGCTTGCGACCCAACCATGCAGGTAAAAATGTTTCGCGATGCGATGGAGGCCGCTGGTTTCGATAAGCAGCGCATTCATGGGGTAGATATTCGTAACATGGATACGGATCAGGCCGTTGGCGCAATTAAGCAAATGATTGCTGGCGGATAACAAGATTTTGGTCAAATAATGGAGGGAGGACTGCAGTCCCCCCTCGAATAATTCGAGAGGGTGTAGATGAAAATTGCGGTAACCGCGCGGGGAGCGGGTTTAGGAGCCTGGCTCGACCCCGATTTTGAACGCAGTTTGCAGGTTGTCGTAGTAGATGATGACAATCAATTTGAAGCATGGATGAATTCTGAAAGGAATTCTGAACAGTTTGATGGTCTTGCCCTGGCGGCCAAGCTGGTAACCGAGCAAGTTGATATATTAATTACCGGGAAAATAAAAGCCGAGTCTCTGGCGTATTTACTACAAGCGGGAATTTCCGTTAAGCGTGCTGAGCAAGGTTGCGTATTAGAACTGATTGAAGCGGCGCGCAATCAAACGTTGGAATCTTTGACATGATCAGAAGATTCCTCTGAACGATTTCTGGATGGTTGGGATTGGTATTTCCCCAACCAATTTTATAAAGGAGGTTGTTATGGATTACGAGAAACACGCCAAAATCTTCCGTGTTCTGAGTAATCCGACAAGAATCAAAATTTTAGCTGTTCTCGCTGAAAAACCTGTATGCGTCAGCGAACTGATGCAATGTACCTGCCACAGGCAGGCGTATGTTTCTCAACAATTGATGTTTTTACGATCGATTGATTGGATTTCCTGTAAAAAAGAGGGTTGCAGTGTCTGTTACCATCTGAATCAAACTCCTGAAACAGTTTGGGTGTGCGAACTGATAGAAAAATACTGCCCCAAATTATAAAAAAATTAAATATGGAGCGTTGTAGACATGGAAATCTTTCTGCTGTTCACTGTTCTTGCGTTGGTGGTAATCACTTTCGGATACTTCATTAATAAATATTTAAAAATGCCGTGGATGTTTACCGCTGTTCTATTTGGGATGATTTTATCTTCCTTTGGTTTGTTTACCGATGTAATGAAAAGCCAGGAATTTCTTTTCCTGTCGAAAATTGGAATGTTCTTTTTCCTTTTTACAATAGGTCTTGATTTGGATTTGAGCCAGATTCGCAAGCTGGGGGGCTATATTATTGCTGGTAATATTCTACTCACGCTAACAGAAGGTTTGCTGATTGCCTCGCTGTTGTATTTTGTATTCCCCGTTTTTGTCAGCCATTCATTTCTTGTGGCGCTGCTTTGTGGCATTGCGTTTGGGACAGTTGGCGAAGTGATCTTGCTGGCGATCCTTAAAGAATTTGGATTGGAAAAAACTCGTTTTGGCCAACTGGCTTTAGGAATTGGCGTGTTTGATGACATTTTTGAGATTTTGGTGTTGTCCATCATTATCGCGCTTCCCGCATTTTCCTATAGCGCTTCTCAAGGTGAAGCATGGAATCGGGCGATCGGGATTGTAATCTCTCTGGCCGCGATCATTGGGGCGACTATTTTGCTTTCCAAAGTGGGAAAACTGGTTCAGAAGCAGGTGATGAAAGTTCAAGGTAATTCATTTGTACTGCCATTTATGATTTTCATGGTGTTTTTTGCGTTTCTTTACTTTGGAACGCTGGGGTTTGAGAACCTGGGGGTTGTGGCGGCAATTTTTGCGGGCATTTCTGTCAACCATTTGTTCCCTGAAAAAGTGGTTGAGCAGTATAAGAAGCCAATCTTTTTTGTTGGCAACATGTTTTTGGGCCCCTTTTTCTTCCTGAGTATTGGCGGGAGCATGTCCTTCTCGGCACTGTTATCTTACCCGTTATTGATCCTGGCGATTATGGCTATTTCTATTCTGGCTAGAACACTTGTGTCTTACCTCTTGTTCAGAAAACTGCTTGGGTCACGATTATCTGTGGTCATGGGGATAGGATTGACGGCAAAGTTCAGTACAAGCGTTATTAGCGAGAACCTGTTGTTTACATCGGGTATGATCGCTCAACCACTTTATTCCGCATTGATGGCAGCCTTCATTTTACTCAAACCCATTATTATTGGGGGGTTCTCGAAAGGCCTTGCCATGACGAAAGAGGCGCACACTGAATTTCGTGGAGCAAGCAGCGAAGCGATCCCAGCAGCTTTCAAAGACTGATCATTGCTGGGTGATTTAACGAGTGGTTAATCTCATAGAATAAACGGAAAGCCTAAGGGGTGTACGCTCCTTAGGTTTATTTTTACTGGGTTACATTTATTTGTAACCTCTTGAAAAAAATTCCAACGGGCGAAATGTCGGTAAACTAAAAAACCGCCTGGCGTCTTTTGGAAAAAGCCAGGTGTTTGTAAATTTGTAATTGAGATTATTCGAAATATCGAATATAATGATTTCGGAGTGCGGCCTCTGGTTCGTTTTCGATACCGTGATCAAGGTGCAAGTAGGATTAATAAGAAAGAACAGTCTGCGTCTTATGGAGATTCGTGGAATTCCGTGTTTGACTGATCATTGGAGGCGCAATTTAACAATTGGCTGATCATTCAGCTGGTTTTTGACCTTTATCTCTGGTGAAATGATTGTGGTCTCTTCGTGCCAAATAGCTATGAGTTTTGGATTTTTTCCGTAAGAACCGAAGCGTTTATTTGGATTGATGGCTATGGGTGGTTTCCTTATGATTTGAACCTGCCCCGATTCATTATGTTTGCAGCGTTCACGAATAGAGATGTCTTGGAGAGGTGGCATGTCACGAAAATCGATTTCTGTAGTTTCAGTTATTCTCTTTGTGTTAGTGGTTCTTCTTCTATCCCCGGTTGGTGAAACTCAGGCAAGCCCTGTTCCAACTCGAACGCCGAAAGCCTGCCACATGTGCGAGGAGTTTGATTACTTGGCGACAGAGACTCCCGTACCTGAATGTGACACCTACTGCGCGGAGGACAATGAAGTTTCCATGCTGCCTCAAAATGATTCGGCATCAAAAAATCAAGCCGAGGAGCAGGGAAAGGCTATCCTTTATTTGTTTTGGGGAGATGGATGCCCGCATTGCGAGGTGGCAAAACCATTCTTAAGTGAGCTTGACCGGAGCTCAGATTTAATCGAGACCCGCTTTTATGAAGTCTGGAACGATAAAGCAAATCAGGTCAAATTTACTGAGATGGCAAACGCTTTTGGGTTTCAACCACAGGGTGTGCCAACCATTTTTTTGGGAACACAGTATTGGGTTGGATTTAATGATCAAATTGAAGCTGAAATCAAAAATTCAGTGGATTTATGCCTGGAAACAGGCTGCCCTGATGCTGGCGTTGGTATCTTCCCTGACGTAACAAGTGGAGAGGGCCAAGGGAGCCAGGGTGTTCAAGAAGAGACTTTCGCCAAAAAAAGCGGTGAATCGATAAAAATACCGCTGATTGGTTCTGTAGACCTGTCCAAACAATCACTTTTTGTCAGCACGCTATTGATCTCCTTTGTAGATGGTTTCAACCCGTGCTCAGTGTGGGTTTTGACCATACTGTTGGCTTTGACTCTGCACACTGGATCTCGCAAAAAAGTCTTTGTGATCGGTGTTGTTTTTCTAACGGTAACCGCTGCCATATATGGCATGTTTATCGCAGGGTTGTTCACTATGTTTACAGTGGTGAGCTTTGTTACCTGGATTCAGGTGGTTGTGGCGTTGGTGGCTTTGTTCTTCGCGTTGGTGAATATTAAGGACTATTTCTTCTATCAAGAAGGGATTTCTTTTACCATCGCAGATAAGAATAAGCCGGGAATCTTACAGCGTATTCGCAAGTTAATGGATAACAGCCAATCTGTTTGGGGACTCATTAGCGGAACGGTTGTGTTGGCCGCGGGCATCTCTCTGGTTGAGTTTTCTTGCACGGCGGGCTTCCCGGTGCTGTGGACAAATCTTTTGGTTGCCCAAAATACATCAACCACCACTTTTCTTCTTCTGCTGTTGGTTTATATATTCATTTACCAATTGGATGAAATGGCCATTTTCTTTGTGGCTGTTTATACGATGCGTGCAAGCAAGCTGGAGGAAAAGCACGGGCGAATTCTTAAACTGATCGGTGGGGTTTTGATGTTTGCTTTAGCGGTAGTGATGCTGGTGAACCCGGATGTGATGAATGATTTAACCGATTCGATGGTTGTGTTTGGAATCGCATTTGGTGCGGCAATTCTGATTTTGATTGTCCATCGCTGGCTTCTGCCCCGCTTCGGCATCCAATTTGCTTTGGAGCCCAAAAAAGATCGCACTCGAAAGAAAAATAGGAGAAGCCATTAATGTCGGCAAAAGAAAACCAAAAACAAACGACTTTTCAGAAAAAGGGCTGGAAGAATTGGTTGATTCTGGCAGGAATTCTTCTGGTTGTGGCGGTGGTTTTTGTATTAAAAAACCAATCTTCGCCAGTAGATACCGCTGCTAATTTGTCGCCTGAAGAACAATTGGACTTTTATCTGGAAGACAAAGAACCGATTTTTCTGTTTTTTCACTCGGATAATTGCCATTCCTGTATTGTGATGATGGAAACTGTTGATGATGTGTTTCCTGAATTTAAGGATCGTGTGAAGATGGTGGATGTAAATGTTTACGATCCCCAAAACCAGGATTTACTGCGTAAAGCGCAGATTTACTCCATCCCCACACAGATATTCATCGATCAGGAGGCCAAAGGCAAAGTCGCTATGGGTGTGATGTCGGCGGAAGAGCTGCACGAGCAATTGCAGATTCTGGCAGGTGGCGAATAATGAATCTGGATCCAACGATTCTACAACCCACTTCGATTCTTGGTTATTTCCTGGTGTTTTTAGGTGGCATCGTTACCAGCATTGGCCCTTGCAATGTAGCCATGATCCCACTGATTATTGGTTATATTGGCGGGACACAACACGTTCCTCGGAAGACAGCTTTCCAAATCTCGTTGGTCTTTGCGGTTGGTCTCGCGGTTACATTCATGTTAATGGGTGTGGTAGCGTCTTTGATTGGCGGGCTGATTGGGGGAGGCACGCGGGTATGGTATTACCTGGTGGCTGCGGTGTGTCTGTTGATTGGCCTGCAGATGCTGGGTGTAGTCCAACTTTCCCTGCCGACCTGGTTTGGCGGTTTGCGAGAAAAGGTGAAAGCCAAAGGGCTTTTTGGCGCATTTCTATTGGGGCTGGTTTCGGGTTTGGTTGCATCTCAATGCGCGACACCGGTGTTGGCAGCTATTCTAACTTATGTAATGGCACAAAAAAGTGGTCTGCTTTATGGAGCGGTGCTTTTGTTTATCTATTCGTTGGGGCGGGGAGCGCCGATCATTTTAGCGGGTACTTTCGCGGGAATCCTCAAGAATCTACGGGCAATGGGCCGCTTCTCAGAAATCTATGAAAAAGCGAGTGGTGTGGTTGTGATCTTGATTGGTGTTTATTTTTTATGGTTGGCGTAAACGTTTAGAGAAAACTTTCGGCAGCGGCTTGTAGATGATTGAATTATGCGTATTAATTGAATAGGCTTTGATAATAAAAATCCTGGGAGGTTTACTTGGATCAAAAGAAAAAAGTTCTATTTTTGTGTACTGGCAATTCCTGCCGGTCTCAAATCGCTGAGGCGATTGTGAATGACCGGATGGCGGATATCTGGCAAGCGGTAAGCGCGGGAACACAACCAGCTGGTTATATTCATCCCAATGCGCTGCTTATGCTAAGAGAAATCGGAATTGATCATCGCGGTTCTTCAAAGTCAGTGGACGATTTTCGGGATATTGAATTTGACCTTGTGGTAACAGTTTGTGATGATGCGGCCGAAACCTGCCCGATGTGGTTGGGAAGGGGCAAGAAAGTTCATATGGGATTTATAGACCCAGCCAAAGCGGTAGGCAGTGAGGAAGAAGTGCTGGTGGTATTTCGATCTGTGCGTGATCAGATCCTGGAAAAAATCCCTCAGCTCTTGCGTGAAAATGAAAGCTAAAGAAGCTTTTCGTTAAGCTGGCAATGTGACGATGGTACAAAAAAGGGGTCTCAACAGTGATTTGTTGAAGCCCCTTTTTGTCCGTCAATCAGTGTTCATGCCTGAACCTGATCTATTTATTGAATTACCCCATCGATTTTTCGTTCTTCTCAATCAGGTCAACGAGGTCAGAATAGTCAATGAGGGGCACTTTTGAGTCTGATTCTTGATAACCCCGTGCTATGAAGTCTGGCTTGAGGGCAAAGATATTGCGATGGTTTATAAAAGGGTCAATCTCTTCGGAAATAGCCCAAAAGACGCCATTCTGGATCAAAACGATGGAATCGCTTTCATCTGTTGTTTCCATTTTCCAGCGTTCGCCAGGATTTTCAGCTCCGTATTTAATAATTACAAGCATTTTTTGCCTCACATGAAGATCACAAAGTCATAGTTGTGAATCATCTCTTTGGCCTGATGGCGAGAGATAACTTCGGATTGGAAGTTCTCGTCGAGCTCTCTGACTTTGAATTTCTCCAAACTTTCCTTTTCCGCAAACACTTTTGTGCCGTACTTTTTGATATATTTTTGAACCATTTTCAATGAGAAAAGTCCAAGCTTGGATGGTTCAGTCTCTTTGGCAACGGACACAACACCCTGGTCAATGAATAGCACTTCAGGCTCAATATCCTCACCGTACATTCCAAAAGCGGTTCTAAAGCCTTCATTTGGCCAGATTGTTCCACAGGGCGCCTGGTAAATAACAAAAAGGATTTTTTTCATTTCACCTCTCCTAGGCCATCAAATTAACAAAACGGTCTGAGGTGACGACCAGGCTTGCCAGCTCGGGCAAACCGCTTGGGGCTGCACCAGAAATAGCATCTTCAGGCCGGACACCGCGGTATTCCATGCAGATGCCGCAGATATCAACACGCAGCTTTTTCTCTTCAATCAGCAAGCGCATTCGCTCGGGAATATTGCGGTCGGAGCGCACGGGCTTAACTTTGGTGTTAGTGGATAAAATCGAATCGGAGAAGAGAAATAGGCGGACTTCATGTCCACGATCTAAACAGGCTTCCGCAATGTTGAGAGCCGTGTCCAGGTCCTGGTTAGTATAGGGAGGAACCATTACTTGAATAGTGATTTTCATAATTAGCTCTTGCCATAGAGGATGCGTACCATCGTCCAGTTGCCAAGAATGAAGAAAATGCCCGCAACAATGGAACTAATGGCTAACTGAGGAATGCCAGTGAGGAAATGACCAATATTGCAGCCTCCCGCAAATACTGCGCCAAACCCCATTAATACGCCGCCTGCGACAACATAAAGGAACGTTTTTCCGTTTTTCGGAACGCGCAGCTTGAATTCCTTGAAAATTACCGCGGTGATGCCAGCGCCAATCATAATACCCAGAACTTCAGCGCCTTCCCAATTGAGCAACTCATTTGTCTGAATCGCTTTTAAGATATTGATCCAGCCTCCAGTGATTCCTAACCCATACGGGCGTCCCGAAATGGTGCTGCTCCAAAATCCAAACATGGCAACCGGCACAACCAGTAGACCGGTTTTGATCCATCCCCAGGTGGCTGTGTCGCGAGGAGTGGTTTTTGTGCCAAACAAATAGGCAAAGAGGAGAGCGGCCACAACTAAACCTGCAATCCAGGGATTAATATTCAGCATGGTTGCCAGAGTTGGCCCGGTTTGTTCTCCCAGGTAGAGCGCGCTATTGGGCGCTACGGTGATATTGAATTGGCTTATCGCTTTCATTAATGGGCTGAGGAACCCAGATTGCGTCGCCCAAGCGAAAATACCATAAACAAGGCCGGCCAACCAGGCAGTGGTATTTCCTTCAGTGATGCGATAAGTGGTACCGCTGGCGCAACCACCCGCCAACACCATGCCTAACCCGAAAATGTAACCACCCACAATGGAGCCAATTAAGTTGAGCGGTTTGGGATTCAGGTGGATTAAACCCAATTGAGACATTGCAAGGAAAGCGATGATCTGAACGGCAATTGCCAGCAATCCGGCTTTGAACATAAAATTGTCCTTCATCATGCGCAGATCGCGAAAAGCAGAATTAAAGCAAACGCGGCCTCTTTGAAGAACAAAACCAAACACCACACCTGTTAACAAACCCAAAAGAATACTCATAAAGCATAATCCCTTTCTGTTATTCCAAAAAGATTACGCAACCTTTTTTCTGTAAATTCGAGTCAGAAATATCCATCGTTCTTTAACAATTGTATGACTTGCCAGCAC
>ENA-ORXD01001019-ORXD01001019.1-sediment-metagenome-genome-assembly--contig:-NODE-1019-length-27183-cov-4.625470_pt1 | contig 27183 bp, 24 predicted proteins | sample MGYA00237862_ERZ511471 | MGnify/ENA metagenome assembly ERZ511471 | reverse complement strand
CGGCATGAAGGCTGTGGCGGGAGCCATCGAGCGCCTTAAGATCCGCCCGGACGGCCATGCCGGCGACATTCAGACGATCGCCGGCGCCGCGCCGCTCGGGCTCTGTGGCTCGGGTGTCGTCGATCTCTTGGCGGGCCTTGTTCGGGCGGGCGTCGTCGGCCCGAGCGGCCGCTTCGCCGATCATCCGTTGGTGCGCCGCGGCCAGAATGGCAGCGAGTACGTCGTCTGCCAGGGCGCTCACGGCGAAATCGTCTTCACCCAGCAAGACGTCCGTGCACTGCAGCTTGCCAAGGGGGCGATTCACAGTGGGTGGGAACTGCTCCTGGATAAGCTGGGCCTTGCCGTGGAGGACCTGGACAGGGTGTATGTGGCGGGCGCCTTCGGCAACTACCTCGATCTCGAGGCGTCGCAGTTCCTCGGCCTCTTCCCTCCCGTACCGCGAGGCAGGGTGGCGTTTGTCGGCAACGCGGCGGGTGTCGGCGCCCAAATGGCGCTCGTCGACGTTCGTGCGCGCCGGCGCATGGCGGCGCTCCGCGAACGGACCGAGTTCCTCGATTTAGCGACCAGCGCGCGGTTCCACGAGGTCTTCGCCGGCCGGCTTGGGTTTGCCGTCGTCGGGTAGGCTGCGAGTGTTTGTGCATGCGCCCGGCGGGCAGGGACGACGCGGCGGCAGATGCCACCTTCGTCTCCTCCGCCGGCGAGGCTGTCGGCGTGGTTGAGCGATGAAGGAGGAGCGCATGTCCGTGCATGGCGAGGTGCCCAGACTGAAGCTCACGAGATCCATGGAGATGCTCGCCGACGCCCAGCATCTCACGCCCGGAGGCGTCGCCGGCATCAGGCGCCCGTACAACTTCGTGGTCGGCGAGTATCCGGTCTTCGTCACCCACGGCAAGGGGGGGCATATCTTCGATGTGGACGGCAACGAGTACATCGACATGCTGTGCGCCTACGGTCCCATCATTCTCGGCTACGTTGAAGACGAGATCAACGCAGCCGTGAGAGCGCAGATGGAGAAGGGGTTCTGCTTCAGCCTGGTGCAGCCCATCCAGAACGAGCTCGAAGCGCGCCTGGTGTCCCTCTTGCCTTGTGGAGAGCAGGCCATTCTCGTCAAGACGGGCTCCGACGCGACGAACGCGGCGGTTCGTGCAGTCCGCGCCTTCACGGGGCGAGACAAGATCGCGCGCTGCGGGTACCACGGATGGGGCGACTGGTGCGTCGAGAACCACGGCGGGGTGCCCGCCGCCGTGGTCGAACTCACCAAGGAGTTTCGTTACGCGGACATTGGCGATCTAGAGCGAGTCTTCGCCGAGAATCCCGGGGAGATTGCAGGGGTCATCATCACACCCGTCGGTCACCCGCTCGCCGAGCCAGTGCAGGCGCCTCCGCCCGGGTACCTCGAGGCCGTCGAACGGCTGACCCACCGGCATGGCGCCGTGCTCGTCTTCGACGAGATCCGCACGGGCTTTCGTGTTGCCATGGGTGGCGCCGGCGAGCGCTATGGCGTGACACCCGATCTGGTCACCGTCGGCAAGGCGATGGCGAACGGTTACGCTATCGCTGCGCTCGTGGGCCGGAGAGATGTGCTGAGCGTCTACCTCAAGGACGCTTTCTTGAGCTCAACGTACTACCCGAACAGCCTCGAGATGGCGGCGAGCCTCGCGTGTCTGCGCATTCTCGAGCGCGAGCGGGTGCCCGAGTGCATATGGGAGCGCGGATCGGCCTTTCTCCAGCGGCTCGAACAGATCGCGACGGCGTCGGGTGTCCCGGTGACGGTGAGCGGCATACCTCCCATGCCATTCCTGACGTTCGACCGGGTCGACGAGCACTATCGCGCTCGGCGTACGGCCTTCTACACGCAGTGCATCCGGCGCGGACTCTTCGTCCAGCCCTATCATCACTGGTACATCTGCCACAGGCACACGGAGCAGGACCTCGATCGAGCGCTCGAGGTGATTGAGGAGAGCCTCGGCGTTGTCGCCGAGGAGTACCCGCGAACCGTGTAGCGGCGACGGAGCGAGCTATGGAGAAGCTGATCATCACCGTGGCCGGCGTCGGCGCCGAGACGACACGTCAGGTGCAGCCGGCGCTGCCCATGGCGGCGGCGGAGATCGGCGCGGACGCGGCGCGGTGCGCCGAGGCCGGCGCCGCCATCTATCACCTCCACGTGCGCGACGAGGCCGGCAACCCTACGCAGGCGCTGGAAACGTTCGCCGGCGCCGTTGCGGAGATCAGGTCGCGCTCGGACATCATCATTCAGACGAGCACGGGTGGTGCGATGGGGATGGCCGCCGACGAGCGGCTGCAGCCGCTCGAACTCAAACCGGAGATGGCCTCGCTGACTACCGGCTCGGCGAACTTCGGCGACGATGTGTTTCTCAACGACGCCGCACTCATGGCGCGTTTCTACAAGAGCATGCAGGAGCGAGGCGTACGGCCGGAGTTCGAGGTTTTCGAGGCCGGGCAGATCGACAACGCTCTGCGTCTCGTGCGAGAGCATGGCAGCGCGGGGCCGCTCATGCATTGGGACTTCGTACTCGGCGTCCCCGGCAGCATGAGCGGCGAGCCGCGCAACCTCGTCTTCCTCGTCGACCGTCTCCCTTCAGGCTCAACCTGGACGGCCACAGGGATCGGGCGTTGGCATATGCCCGTGACCATGACGGCGCTTGCGCTCGGAGGACACGTGCGCCTTGGTTTCGAGGACAACGTCTACTACCATCGTGGCGTTCTTGCGCGAGAGAATGCTGAGCTAGTCGGTCGAGTGGCGCGTCTCGCCGGGGAGTGGGGTCGGGATTGCGCTCGGCCCGACGACGCGCGTCGCATCCTGCGTCTGGCGCCATACGAGGCGTGAAGCGGCCGGACGGGTGCGCGAGATAATCCGGTTGACGGACTAGAGGTATCACGCCGAGAGGGAGCTTCCTGCTAGAGTCGAATCACGGGGGTGTCGGGATCCTTCGTCCGATGGGTTCGAGCTGAGCCCGGAGGGCGAACCGTGGTGGATCGCCGGTACCGCGCTTGATGACGCGCCCTCGTGGCCAAGGCAAGGGGAGAAATGTCGTTCCGGACAAACGGTCGCAAGACCGACAGCGGAGAGCTCGAGCTCCTGCGCGGTCTCATGACGCTCGCCAACCAGCTGCAATCGAGCCTCGAGCTCGGCGCTGTCGTCCATGTGATCGCGATGGCGCTCAGCGAGACCTTCGGTTTCCGAGAGGCGACGGTCTACCTGTACGACGCTGCGACCGACACGTATCGTGTCCATGCGACAGTGGGCGAGCATCCCGAGTACGATCGCGAGCTCTTCCAGCGGCGTGTGCCCAGCGCGATCTGGCGAGAGCTCCTACGCGAGGAGTACCGGATGGGCTCCGCTTATTTCGTCGATGAGCGTCGTCACGAATGGACGAACGAGCAGCTCCACTACCTTCCTCCTCTCGACATCGGGCCACGGGCGCAGAGCGAGTGGCAGCCGAACGACAATCTCTTCGTGCCGCTTCTTGATAAGCGCCGCGAACTAATGGGCGTGCTCGACCTGTACGACCCCATCGACCGGGCGCTGCCCACTCAGGAGCTCGTGACGTCTCTCGGGGCGTTCGCCACACACGCCGCCATTGCGATTGAGAACGCGCGCCAATACGAGCAGCTCGAGGACACCAGGGCAAAGCTCGAGACGCAACTGCATCTCCGCTACAAGCTGCTCGACCTCAGCGCGGCGCTCCTTTCGACACTCGATCAGCGCCAGCTCTTTGAAGAGATCGCCACGGCGCTGAAGGACATCGTCGATCACGACGCGCTCGAGATCCGTCTCGTTGATGAGGCCGAGCATTCGTTGTACTGCCTCTACGCGAGCGGGGTCGGCTCGGCCGAAGTGATGTCCTGGCGAAGCTCCGTCGACGACGGCGTGTCCGGGTGGGTGGTTCGCCACAACGAGGCTCAGCTCGTCAACGACATGCGAGGTGACGCTCGCGCCGCGCTTGTGCCGGACACCTCGCCCGACGAGCAGGCTTCAATCATCGTGCCCCTGAGTGTCGGCGGCAAAGTGATCGGCGTGCTTGCTCTCGACCGTCGAGGCGACTGGAAGTTCGGTGAGGACGAGCTTGAGCCGGTACGCCTGTTCGGCAATCTCGCCGCGATTGCCATCAAGAACGCGCGAAGCTATGAGGAGATGCAGACCCAGGCGATTAGTGACGGGCTCACCGGGCTACACAACTACCGCCATTTCCACGAGACGCTAAAAGCCGAAGTGAGTCGCGCTCAGCGATATGAAGAGAAGTTCTGCCTGCTCATGCTCGATCTCGACCGCTTCAAGATGGTGAACGACACCGTCGGTCACCAGAAGGGGGATGAGGCGCTCAGAGCCGTGGCGAGCGTCATGCGCGCATGCTCACGCGAATCGGACTACCTCGCTCGTTACGGCGGAGAGGAGTTCGTCGTGCTGCTCCCGCGCACCGATCTGGATGAGGCGAGGCTCCTTGCCGAGCGCCTCCGTACCCAGGTCGCGACCGTCGACATCGGTCATCCGGAGCTGAGTGTGACGACCTCGATCGGCGTCGCCTGCTATCCAACCTCGGCGACCGACAGCGACGGCGTTCTCGCCGCGGCGGATGCTGCGCTTCTGCGCGCGAAGGCCCAAGGGCGCGACCGCGTCTGCCTGTATGAAGAGCCCCGCAGTCTAGCTGAGCTACACGACGGGGGCGACGTGGCAGCGATCGGGCGCGCATTCGGGGACTTCATCGCGCTTTCCGCCGTTGAGACGGCGGGCCTGGTCGCGGCACTGTCGGTGCAGCAGAGCGGCGCCGATCTGCAGGAAGAGGTGCAGGCAATCCTGGCCGCCGAAGGGAGCAGCGAGGCAGGACCGACCGAAGTGCGGGGGAGCGCGGTGACCGCACTCATCTACGGGAACGAGCGCTGGGATGGGCAGGGCTACCCTGAGGGCAGGCGCGGCAACGCGATCCCTCGTGTCGCGCGCGCCTATGCTGTCTGCCGCCGCTTCGAGAGCGACCGATCGCGCGGCAACCGCCTTGAGCACTTGCGCTCGCGCGCCGCAACAGAACTCGACCCGCGCATGGTCGAGCGCTTCACGGCGATGTTGCGCGCGCAGGCGCCGCCCACGCCCTGAGTTTCCGCGGATGTGTTGCGGCAGTGGCGCGCGGCACCCGGGCGATTCGCCGTGACGACGATCGTCCCGTCGGGTAGAACCAGGGCAGCGGCGCGAAGCGGAGGTCAGCGTGGAGGTCTTCGAACGACACATCGCCTTGCCCTTTCCGGCTGCAGACGTCTACAACTCCTGCACTCGTGAGGCGTCCTTCGAGCGCATGATGCCGCCGTGGGAACGCGGCACCATGCTTGAACACGGCGAGGTTCGCAACGGCCGGCGCTTCGTCGTTGAGGTTGGGTCGACGCCCTTCAAGCGCCGGCAGACGATGGAGTTCCGCGACGTGGAGGCGGGCTTCGCCTTCACGGTCGTCGCTCTTCAGGGTCCGCTTGCCCCATGGCGACACACGATTCGCGTGGTGCCGCGTGGAGCGGGCTCGTCTGAGTTGATCGACCACGTCGAGTATGAGCCGGCCGGTGGGGTGAGGGCCGTTCTTGGGGGCACCGACGCCCGGAAGCGGCTCGAGCGGCTCTTCCGGTTTCGGCAGTCGCGCGTCTTGAGCGACATGACGGCCCACGGAAGGTGGGCCGAACGGCCGCGCATGACGGTCGCGATAGCCGGCGCGAGCGGCCTTATCGGCTCACATCTCACGTCCTTCCTTCGCTCCGCCGGCCACGAGGTCGTGAGACTGGTGCGGCGGCCCGCGCGGGTGCCCGGCGAGGTAGGCTGGGATCCAGACGCAGGTCTGCTGGATCCTGCCAGTCTGCTGGGGGTGAGCGCAATTATCGGTCTCTCAGGGGCGAGTCTCGCCTCCGTCTGGACGGCGGAGAGGAGGGACAAACTCGTGCAGAGCAGGATGCGAGCGACTCGCACGCTCGTGGCGGCGATGCGGCAGATGGATGTGCCGCCGGCGGTGTTTGTCTCGGCGTCGGCCGTCGGCGTCTACGGGTCGCGCGGGGGCGAGGCGCTCACCGAAGAAAGCTCACCCGGAACAGGCTTCCTGGCTGACTTGTGCCAGCAATGGGAGGACGCCGCCGAGGCGGCGAGCACCTCCGGTGTCCGGGTTGTGACGCCGCGCTTCGGGCTCGTCATAAGCGGCGACGGTGGCGTGTTGCAGGCTGCTCTGCCGGTCTTTCGCGCTGGGCTCGGCGGGCGATTCGGCGGCGGCTGGCAGTGGTGGTCGTGGATCTCTCTGGACGACGCTCTCAGAGCGCTTGAATGGGCGCTCCACGACGCCGAAACGCGCGGCCCCGTCAATGTTGTGGCGCCTGGCGCGGTGACGAATCGTGAGTTCACGGAGACGCTCGCCAGGGCCCTTCGTCGTCCGGCCGTTCTCGAGGTGCCGGAGGCGATGGCCTCCCTTCTTGGGGGCGTGTCGAGAGAGATGCTTCTCGCGAGTCAGCGTGCGGCGCCTATGCGGCTGCAGGAGGCCGGCTTCGACTTCCTCCACCCCAGTCTCGAGGGTGCCGTGCGTTTCGAACTCGGCCGGTAGCGGCAATCGCGCGGGTGGACCGTGGTCGCCGTCATTCGGCCGCGGGGATCCGGGGGTGCGCGGGGAGGGCCGGACTCTCTTGACAGTCTCTGCTATAGTGGGATTTTAATCAGGATTGTTGCAGTCCTGTAAGCATACCTCGGCCCCGCATCAAGCGGCGGGGAGAGGAGGTCCGCATGCGCCCAGTACCGGCCACGATGAGAATCAAGCTTAGTCGTGTCCGTGAAGCGACGAACGGGAGGGGCGGTCGCGATGACCGCGTTCGCCGGGGCTTCTCGTGCACCGCGGAGGTCGCTCCCGGTGTACGGCTGGTCCTCGTCGACATAGGCGGGCACGCGCTCACCCTGTCCCTCTGGGAGCGGTCCGCGGATGTGGCGACGCTGGTCGGCGACGCGACGGTCCCGACCATGACCGCCCTGATCGCCGTCGACGAGCGGCAGTTGCGCGCACTTGCCGCGAGAGGGCGTGACGTCGACTTCTCGCGTCTTGCACGCAGCGAGGTTGCGCCCGAGCTTCACTACGCACTTCTCCACTACGGCAGCCGGCGCCAGATTCAGCGCTTCCTGCAGCGCATGCTGCCGGTTGATCGCCCGTCGACGGCGGCCGCCTGAGGATCTGCGCCGGAACCGGGCCGAGTCGACGACCTGGCCCCTGGCGCAAGCCGCGCGCGGCGGGTCTAGTTCGCCGTCCATGCTGATGCAGACGCGGCTCGGCGGCGTCCTTCTGGAACACGGCCGCCAGTGAGTGTGAGTCGGTGAGCAGGGCGACCCATGCGGTCCGGGGCGGCGGAACGGGGGTGCGCACGCTGTGTGCCCTGGTCGGCCGCCGCTTCAGCCTTCGTACGGTTCGAACATGTCCTTCTCGACCCCGCACTCCGGGCATACCCAGTCATCCGGGAGGTCATCGAAGGCCGTTCCGGGGTCTACGCCGCTGTCGGGATCCCCGATCTCGGGGTCGTAGATGTAGCTGCAGACCGTGCAGATGTACTTCATGGCGATCCTCCTGCCACTGCCGTGGCGTTGAAGTTCCCAGGGTTTATCCTGTGTGGCGCTCGCGCGACTGCCCGATCGGGTGGACCCTCGCGTAGGCAGCCGCTGCGCCGGCGGGCGCAGTCAGCCGGTCGCCGCCCGCGCGGATGCTGCGGCGATTCTACTCTGCGCTCGCCTGGTGTGCCCAGAGCCGGCTGTGCATCGGCGCTCGCCGTGCTTTAGGATCTCCGCATCCGTCCGATTAAGAGGAGAACCCGCTCGGGCGAACAGGAGTCGTCGTGAGGGCGCAGCGCGACCGTCAATCCGGATTCATACGCGAGATCCTTTGGCTGGCGCTCATCGTGGCGGTGGTCGCGGTGGTCCTTCTTGATGGTATGGCGCTCCTGAATGCGCGGAAATCGGCCGAGGAGAGCGCTCGAGAAGCGGCGCGTGAAGCGCGGGTTGCCTACTCGCAGACTCAGGATGTCGAGAGTGCTGCCGAGGCGGCGAGCGCGTACCTTGCGAAGGGGGGCAAGGAACTCGTCGCCTTCGACGTGAAGTCCGACTTGGATGGGTCGCCCGTATTCGTCGTGTCGACCGAGGGGCATGCGGACACGTACGTCGTGCACTACTTGCGCTACGTAGGCCTGGATGGGTGGCTTGAGAAGGTGACCAACCCGGGGGCGACCGAGACGTCGACGTAGATCGCGCTTCGCCTAGTACTCCGTCCTCAGTGCGCGGCGCTGGGCGTGGCGCTGCAGACCGAGTTCGACGATGCGCGCAATCAACTCCCGGCTGCCGATACCCGACGCCGCCCAGAGCCGGGGAAAGCCGCTTGTCGGCGTCATTCCTGGAATCGTGTTGATCTCGTTGATGAGGACGCGGTTGGTGGAGCGCTCGAGAAAGAAGTCGCAGCGCGCGAAGCCGGCGCAATCCAAAGCTGAGAAGGCGGCGCGCGCAATCTCCGCGACTTCTGCCAGCTTCTCGGTGGCGACCTGGGCCGGGATCACGAACCTCATCATGCCGTTCGTGTACTTGGATTCGTAGTCGTAGAACTCGTTGGCCGGCAGCACTTCCCCGGCGATGGAAGCCTGTGGCTCATTGTTGCCGAGGACGGCGCACTCCAGCTCGCGTCCGTCAATCGCCCGCTCCACGATGACTTTGCGGTCGAACGACGCGGCCAATGAGAGCGCAGGTTCGAGCTCAGCGCGATCGTGCGCCTTGGTCATGCCCACGCTCGAGCCGAGGTTGGCAGGTTTGACGAATAACGGGTACGGGAGACGCGCTTCAATAGTCGCGAGAGCGTCTCGCGACGTCGCGGCGGCTTCCCGGAGCACTACGTAGTCCGTCTGGGGAAGCCCATGCGCCGCAAACACGGCCTTCATGAGCTCTTTGTCCATGCCGACGGCGCTCGCCGCGACCCCGCCACCGGCGTAGGGCAGACCGGCGAGTTCGAACATTCCTTGGATGGTGCCGTCCTCGCCGTACGGCCCGTGCAAGATGGGGAAAGCGAAGTCGATGGACTCAAACAGGCCGTCGCGTGAGAGCAGGCCGGGGCGTTTGGGGTCGACGACGAGTTGGACCTCTCGACCAGCGGAGCGCTCGATGCCGTCGTGTAGCGCCGCCTCCAGGCTCTGCGGTCGACGCCAGGAGCCGTCACGGGTGATGCCGACGGGGATCACGTCGAATCTGGCAGGGTCCAGCATGTCGGCGACGAAGCGAGCGGAAGCAAGTGAGATCTCGTGTTCCGCCGATCGACCGCCGAAGACGAGGGCGAGCTTCAGCATGGTGGCTAGCGTACTGGGCGTACGCCGGGCACGCAACGCCGGCTCGCTCACGTACGGGGCAGTGGGTGCCGCGGACCGGAGATCGACCCGCGCGGGTAATCGTTGCTCGTCGGGTATAATCGGAGCAATCTCGTCCGAGAACGTGGTGCTTTGGCCGGAGAGCAGTACACAACCTACGGGAAAAGGCGCCGCCGCCGCTGGCCGTATCTGGCCGGGGCGGCGGCCTGTGTTCTCGCGGCGCTTGTCGCCTGGCAGGTGGTGGCCGTACCTGGCGTCTCGGCCGTCACTCCAGGTCCGGACGCCTTCGTGAACCGTCCGTCGCTGTCCGTGGTGCTGAACATCAAGGGCATGAGGGGGCTCGAGGACCTACGCGTCACGCTCGATGGCGCGGACGTGACCGAGACAGCCGAGATCTCTGCTGAGAGCCTCACGTTTCAGGTGGCGGGTCTCAGCGACGGTGAGCACATCGTCTCCTTTGATGCCTCAAGCTCCAATCTGATTCGCCGCGAGGTTCACGAGTCGTGGCGTTTTACCGTCGACACGAGCTTGCCCACCCTCGAGCTCCATGGCTCGATGGAGGACGGCAGAGTCAACACGTCGCCAGCCGTGTTCACCGGCGTCACGGAGCCGTTCGCCACAGTCAAGGCCGAGAGCGGAGCGATCACCGCCAGCGGGACCGCGTCCGCCGATGGGAGCTACCGGGTGAGCGCGCCGCTGCCAGACGGACCGTCAACAGTCGTCATCTCGACGACCGACCGCGCCGGCAACGCGGTGGCGAAGTCGCTCGACGTGTACGTGGATGCTGTGCCTCCGACTCTCTCCGTCAGTCGGGTGCCGGCACGGTTGGAGCGGACCAAGCTGAACGTGCGTGTGAGCGCGAAGGATCAGCTTGGACCTCCAAAGGTCGTCGTGGAGCTAGACGGCGTGAAGCAGCGCGTGAAAAAGACGGATGCCGCGGTGTTCTCCCTCGCCGCGAAGGGGCTCGCCCAGGGCAGGCATCACCTGGCTGTGACCGTCAGCGACAACGGCGGCAACGTCGTGACCGACGAGCAGGAGTTCCTCGTAGACAGCACAGAGAAGTTCGGTTCTGAGGCGATGTGGGCTGGGGCACGGGGCAACGACGTGAAGTCGCTGCAGAAGCGCCTGGCGACGTTGGGGATCTTCGAGGGCAAACCTGGCACCACCTATGACAAGCGCACCGTGGCGGCGGTAAAGAAGTACCAGACGAGGGTAGGCCTGGAGGCTGACGGGCGCGTCGACGGCGATACGCTGACGGCGCTCGGCGGCCAGATCATTGTGGATCTGGGCGAGCTTCGGCTGTACCTGTATCACGGCAGCAAGGTGTACAAGGCGTACCGCATCGCCACGGGGCAGGCGGCCTACCCGACGCCTGTGGGCAGTTTCACCGTCGTGAACAAGCAGGTGGACCCGACGTGGGTGCCTCCGCCGGATGCCGATTGGGCCGAGGGCGCCAAGCCCATTCCGCCGGGGCCGGGCAACCCGCTGGGCACTCGCTGGATCGGGCTCAGCTACCCGGGTGTCGGCATTCACGGTACGGCGGACGACTCGTCAATCGGCACGTACGCGTCCCACGGGTGCATTCGCATGCACACCTGGGAGGTCGAGCAGCTCTTCAGCATGGTAGTCGTGGGCATGCCCGTGACCATCCGGCCATAGGCCAGTCCTCCGGTATACTCGCGAGAACGCGACGGACGCGCGTTCGCCGACGCCGCCTATCGAAAAGGAGAATCATGGCCGACGTGAGGCCCTTCAGGGGTATTCGCTTCGCGACGACTGCTCACCTGGACGATCTCGTGGCGCCACCCTACGACGTACTCAGCGAGGCGCAGGCCGCCGCGCTGCGCGACCGGAGTCCGTTCAACGCCGTGCATCTCGACCTGCCCGTCGGCCCTGGCGAAATGCCGAACGCCGCCGCGTATGAGCGCTCGGCCGCTCGCCTTGCGGACTGGCTGCGACGGGGCGTGCTCGTGCGTGACGCCGCGCCCTGCATCTACCTCGTTCGTCAGACGTACAGAGGCCCAGACGGGCGGGAGCGCAATCGCCGCGGCTTCATCGCGCGGCTTGCGCTCGCGGATCTCAGTGAGCGAGTCGTGCTGCCTCACGAGAAGACGCATAGCGGGCCAAAGACCGACAGGCTCTCGCTGTACCGTGCGACGCACGCTGACCTCAGCCAGATCTTCCTGCTGTTTCCCGATGACGACGGTCGCATCGCGGCCGCGTTGGACGCCGTTACGTCACCCGTTGCGCAGTCGTATGATGCTCACGACAGCGACGGTAATCTCCACGTTGTCACGCCGCTTTGCGGCGCAGAGGCTGAGGCTGTCGCCGCGCTCCTGCAAGACCGGACGCTCTACATCGCCGATGGTCACCACCGCTATGAGACCGCTCTCGCCTACAGGGACGAGCGGCGAGCAGTGGGGGATCGCAGCGCCGACACCATGATGGTCTACCTCTGCGCGATGAATGACCCAGGCCTGACCGTCTTCCCTACGCACAGGCTTATCCGCCATCCGGGTCTGCCGCCGATGTCCGAAGTGCTCAAGCGGCTTGAGCCCAGCTTCACGGTCGTTTCTACGGTCACCGGCGATGCGCGCGCGAGCGAGACGCACCTCGCCCAATGGCTCGAGGCGGACCCCGAAGAAGGCAGGGTGTTCGGACTGCTCTTCCCTCGGGAGTCCTCGTCTGCTCTGGTGCGGTTAAGCGATCCGGCCGCCTTGGACGGGCTCAGAGCCGAGGGCTTTTCCTCCGCGTCGGCTGGGCTAACGGTGACGATCCTGCACTACTTGATTTTGCGTGACGCACTCGGCATAGACCCGGCAACTTCCGAGGGGAGGATCGACTACGCCTCGGATGCTCCCGGAGCCTTCGCGCGGCTTGCCGAGGGCGACTGCGATCTCGGCGCGTTCATAAGGGCAACGCAGGTGCAAGAGGTCCGCACGATAGCCGATCAGTCGGAGACCATGCCGCAGAAGTCCACGTACTTCTACCCCAAGCTGCTTACAGGACTGGTGTTCGACGCGCTTGGCGAGTAGTCGTCCCCCGTGCGGATGACCGAGCTCGCCGCCATCTTCGGTTCGTCCCTGGTGATCGCCTACTCTGGCGCTTTGATGCCCGGTCCGATGCTGACGGTGGTGGTTGCTGAGACCCCGCGTCAAGGGGCAAAGGCGGGTCCGCTTGTTGTGCTCGGCCACGCGGCGCTTGAGTTAGCGCTTCTGGTGATGCTGGTTCTTGGCTTCGGCGCCATCCTTGAGCGACCTGTGGTTCAGGGAACGCTGGGAGTCATCGGCGGCGTCGTGCTCTTCGTCATGGCCGCGCTGATGCTGATGGCGGTGCTTCGTCACCGCGTCGCGCTGCAGATCACGCCGGGCGGGGAGTCGTCGCGTCATGCGCGGACCGTGCTGGCCGGCGTCACCGCGAGCGTGTCCAATCCCTACTGGATCACGTGGTGGGCGACGATCGGACTGGGTCTGCTCACCAAGGCCTACGCCCTGGGAGTGGCCGGCGTGGTCGCGTTCTATCTCGGCCACATCCTGGGAGACCTCACCTGGTTCACGGCGGTCAGCGGCCTGCTGTCCGCAGGGCGCCGCTGGATCACTCTGCGGCGGTATCGCGGCATGATCGTCGTGGCCGCGTGCGTTCTCATGCTGTTGTCGGTGTGGTTCCTTGCGGCCGGTGTGAGGGTGCTGATGGGCCGGTTCCCGCTTCTCTAGGCGCCCGGCTCTTGGGGGGGCCGGCGTGCGCAGGCGTCGGCCGGCACTGGGGGCGTAGCGGCCGATGGTGGTGCGGCGCCGAGGAGCCGGGCGCGCAGCGCCCGGCGGTTGGCGGCGCCGCACTCTCGCAGGACGACGCGACTATGCGTTCGCACAGTGGCGCAAGAGAGCGAGAGTCGAGCCGCGCTTGCCGCCACGGGCAAGTCGGCGAGCATGAGCAGCAGGACGTCGATCTGTCGCGGGCTTAGCGCGCCGATGAAGCCCGTCTCCTGGTCGGAGCGTCGCACGACGGCGGGAGTGGCGGGCGGACCGCCAATGTAGACGAAGGTGGCCCGGCCGTTGACGGCACGGAGCGCGACGACGGTGTCGGTGCAACCGTGCGCTGAGTGGGCCGCGAGCAGCGCGACGGGGCCGGAGACGTAGCCTACCGTGAGCGGCGGTTCGCCGCCCGGCGGCAGACGAGTGGCTGCGCGCGGCGGCTCGTCGCGCGGCTCGTCCGGCGAGCATCGTCTGCATTGGTCAAGAGTGTCGAGCCCGATGAACCGAACGGCGAGAGGTTCCGACGAGGACCCCGGGCAGTCCCTTTCTGCGATCTCAAAGCCCAAGGCGCGCGCCGCCGCCTCAGCGTGGAGCTTCAGCAGGTCGTCCGAATCGACGATCTCTGCGAGGCCCCGGATGCTGGCTTCTTCAAGGAGGCGCATCGCGCAGTTCTGGCGTTCGTGCTCGTCATCGTTCGCGAGAAGCTGGTGGTGCATCGCGCGCTCCTAGGATGGTGGTGGCGGGCTGGGTCGCAGCAGCGTGGGCCGGTCCCTAGGAGAATGTAGGGCAGTCCCGCCTGATCTGACGTCAGACCTCGGGTGGATCCTTTCCTCACGTCGGCTACTCGGATCGCCCCCTTCAGGCCTGCGGCGAGTCCCTCCGGCATGCGATAGACTGGAGGGGTTCCCTCGATCCGCGAGAAAGGTGCGCGCATGAACGTTCGCGTCACGGTCACGCCCAAAGAGGGCATTCTGGATCCGCAGGGCGCCGCCGTTGAGCGTGCGCTGCCCGCTCTGGGGTTTCGTGACGTGCGCGACGTGCGCATCGGCAAGTTCATCGAGTTGACGATTGACGCGCCGGAGGGAGCCACCGTCGAGCAGGTGCGAGCGACCGTCGATGAGATGTGTCGCAAGCTTCTCGCGAATCCGATCATCGAGGACTACCATTTCGAGCTCGCAGAGGGGTGAGCGGCACGATGGACAGTGCTCACCGGCCTGTGCGCTTCGGCGTGGTCGTGTTTCCAGGGTCCAACTGTGACGCCGATGCTCGTCATGCCCTCACCACGTTTCCCAATGTGGAGGTCGACTACCTTTGGCACAAGGAGCCGGATCTCCGCGGGTCAGAGGCCATCGTCATCCCGGGCGGATTCAGCTACGGCGACTACCTGCGTTGCGGCGCCATTGCACGCTTCAGCCCGATCATGAAGTCGGTTGTGGAGTTCGCCGAAAGCGGTGGCCTGGTGCTCGGTATCTGCAACGGCTTCCAGATCCTGACGGAGGTGGGCTTGCTCCCAGGGGCTCTTCTGCGCAACAACGGGCTGAAGTTCGTGTGTCGCTACGTGAACCTGCGTGTGGAGAACGCGGACACGGCCTTCACCAGTGCCTATGACAGCGGCCAGCTGCTTCGCGTCATCGTGAAGCACAACGACGGCAACTACACGGTGGATCAGTCGACGCTGCAACGAATGCGCGATAACGGCCAGATCCTGATGCGTTACGTCGACGCGAGCGGTGCGCGCGGCGAGGGTGCCAATCCCAACGGTGCCGCGGACGATATCGCCGGCGTGTGTAACGAGCGCGGCAACGTCTTCGGCCTCATGCCTCATCCCGAGAACTCGGTGGAGGCCGCTGTCGCCGGGGGCGCCGACGGTCGTGGGATCTTCCAGAGCATGATTGAGGCCGTCCGAGTGCGGGAGGCTACGCCATGACGCGGCGCGCGACCCTCACGGCGGCGCTCAAGCTCGGCCTTACCGAAGAGGAGTACGCGCACATCTGCGAGATTCAAGACGGAGAGCCTACGTACGTCGAACTCGCGATCTACTCGCTGATGTGGAGCGAACACTGTAGCTACAAGCACTCGCGACCGGTTCTGGGCCGGTTTCCGACCGAAGGGTCGCGCGTGCTGCAGGGACCGGGCGAGAACGCCGGGATAGTCGACGTCGGCGACGGCTGGGCGATCGCCATGAAGGTGGAGAGCCACAACCATCCTTCTGCGGTCGAGCCGTTTCAAGGCGCGGCTACCGGTGTCGGCGGCATCGTCAGGGACATCTTCACTATGGGCGCTCGACCCTGCGTGAACCTCAACTCGTTGCGCTTCGGGGAACTCTCGGCGCCGCGTCAGCGATTCTTACTCGACGGCGTCGTCGGCGGCATCGCTCACTACGGCAACTGTCTCGGGATTCCCACGGTCGGCGGTGAGATCTACTTCGAGCCGAGTTACGCCGGCAACTGTTTGGTCAATGCGATGTGCGCCGGCCTGATCCGCGGCGATCACATCGTGCGTGCCGTGGCCAGCGGCGTCGGTAACCACGTCGTTCTGATCGGCTCCAAGACCGGTCGAGATGGCATCGGCGGAGCCAGCGTGCTCGCCAGCCAGGAGTTCGACGAGACTCTCGAGGAGAAGCGGCCAAGCGTCCAAGTCGGAGATCCTTTCACGGAGAAGAAACTCATCGAGGCTTGCCTCGAACTGCTTGACCGCAAACTCGTCGTGAGCATGCAGGACCTCGGTGCCGCAGGTCTTACGAGCTCCAGCAGCGAGATGGCCAGCAAGGGTCTCGTCGGTCTCGATATCCACGCCGATCGCGTGCCGCTTCGCGAGGCAGACATGGAGGCGTGGGAGATCATGATCAGCGAGAGCCAGGAACGTATGCTGGCCATCGTGACCGACGACGAGCTCCAGGAGGTACTCTCGGTCTGCGAACGCTGGGACTTGGACTGCACCGTCATCGGTGAGGTGACGGACAGCAAGATGCTGCGGGTCTACTGGCACGGAGAGCGTGTCGCGGACATTCCGGCCCGCCGTCTCGCGGACGAGAGCCCGGTCATTCGCACGCCGTCGGTCAAGCCGGGCTACATAGTCGACGAGCCCGTTGAGGTTGCCGCCGTCTCGTACCCAGAGCCCGCAGAGCTTGGCGGCGTGCTCCTCGAGCTGCTGGCGACGCCGAACGTCGCGAGCAAACGCTGGGCTTACGAGCAGTACGACTACATTGTGCAGGCCAATACCGTTCAGATACCTGGCAGCGACGCAGCCGTCCTGCGCATCAAGGGGGGGAACCGCGGCATCGGCTTCGCCTCGGACTGCAACGGTCGTCACTGCTACCTCGATCCCTATCGCGGCGGCAAGGCGGCGGTCGCCGAGGCGGCCCGCAATCTCAGTTGTGCCGGGGCACTGCCCGTCGCCGTTACCGACTGCCTCAACTTCGGAAACCCGGAGAAGGGCGAAATCTACTGGCAATTCGAGCAGGCGATTGAGGGCATCGCGGAAGCCTGCGAAGCGCTCGAGACACCCGTCGTGAGCGGTAACGTGAGCTTCTACAACGAGAGCTTCGGCCAGGCGATCTACCCGACACCGGTGGTCGTGATGCTCGGCGTCTTCGACAATGTCGATAGGCACGTGGATTGCGCTTTCAGGGACGAGGACGATGCGATTCTTCTGATTGGATCGGGCGCGGCGTGGGTGGACGGCTCCGAGTATCAGAAAATGCATTACGGACGCGTTGAGGGTCGTGTTCCGGACGTAGACCTCGCGCTTGAGCGCCGCCTCCAGGACTCCCTGCGGCGCTGCATCGGAGAAGGCCTTGTCAAGAGCGCTCACGATTGTGCCGAGGGCGGGCTTGCGGTTGCGCTGGCCGAATGCTGCGTCGCCGGCGGCTCCCCAGGCGGCGCCAGGTATGCCGATCCGGAAGCAATCGCGCGTCGCGGGGCGCACGGGCGTTGGCCGGGCGCCGAGATCGACCTTCCGGAAGAGCTGACGCTCGTTCCCGGTACCGGCGGCCGAGCCGATGTGGCGCTCTTCGGCGAGGCGCCCTCTCGTGTGGTCGTGAGCGCCGCGCTCCAGGATCTTCCGCGACTGACCGAGATCCTCGAGGATCTGCCGCACTGGCAGATCGGTCGCGTGACCGGCGATACGCTTCGGTGTACGATGCGTGGTAAGGAGCTTCTCGCAGTTTCGGTTGAGGAGCTCCACGCGGCCTATGAGTCACTGCCGGATCGCCTGTCCTAGTTCCCGGGGCGTGCTGACGTCGTGAAGCCCGATCACTTCCATGATGCGTGCGGTGTCTTTGGCATCTATGCTCCGGGCTACGACGTAGCGCGGCTCACTTACTTCGGCCTGTATGCCCTCCAGCATCGCGGTCAAGAGAGCGCTGGGGTGGCGGTCAGCGACGCGGGCCAGATCACCGTGATCAAGGACTTGGGCCTCGTAAGCCAGGTGTTCAATGAGCAGATTCTTGCGAGTCTCAGCGGCCAGCTCGCCATCGGGCACGTGCGGTACTCAACGACAGGCTCGACTCACTGGCAGAACTCACAGCCGCTCGTCCGCAGCCGCAATGGCGACGTCATCGCGCTAGGGCACAACGGCAACCTCGTCAACACCGACGAACTGCGGAACGAGCTCATGGCGCAGGGTGTGAAGTTCAGGGGCACCACGGACACCGAGGTGATCACCGCTCTCATCGCCCACGAGGCGGAGGAGGATCTGCTGGGCGCGGTCCGCAAGGCCGTGCAGAAGATCCGCGGTGCGTTCTCGGCGGCGGTGATGAGCGGCAGCACTCTCGTGGGCTTTCGCGACCCGTACGGCGTGCGACCGCTGTGCCTCGGGAGCTACGAGGGCAATCCGGTCATCAGCAGCGAAACGGCGGCACTCGACATCATCGGCGCCGAGTTCGTGCGCGAGATTCAGCCCGGCGAGATCGTCATCATTGACGAGGAGCACGGTCTGCGCAGCGAGCTCGTGCGTATGGGTGACTCGCGTTCCGCACTCTGCATCTTCGAGTTCATCTACTTCGCTCGCCCGGATAGCGTGATTGCCGGGCGGACGCTCCACCTTGTGCGCCAGGAGATGGGCCGCCACTTGGCGATGGAGGCTCCGGTCGACGCGGATCTCGTCATTCCGGTACCAGACACCGGCATGCCTGCCGCCATCGGCTACTCCGCGGCCTCCGGTATTCCCTACGCCGAGGGCCTGATCAAGAATCGCTATGTGCAGCGCACCTTCATTCAGCCGGACGACCAATTGCGGCAGGTCGGCATCCGCATGAAGCTCAATCCCCTGACCGAGATCATCCGAGGCAAACGACTGGTCGTGGTCGACGATTCGATCGTCCGCGGGAATACCACGGGGAAGCTGGTCGCGATGCTCTATGCGGCGGGAGCGAAAGAGGTGCACCTGCGAATCAGTTCGCCGCCCATCCAGTATCCCTGCTACTACGGTATCGACATGGCCACGAGAGCAGAGCTCATCGCGGCGAACATGAGCGTTGAGGAGATTCGCGCCAGCGTGGGCGCCACGAGTCTCCACTACTTGTCGCTCGCGGGCCTGCAGGCCAGCACGGGGTTGCCGGCATCGCAGTTCTGCCGCGCGTGCTTCTCCGGCGAGTACCCCATCGATGTGCCGGAGGAGTACGCGATGTGCAAGATGCGGTTCGAGAAAGACGCCCTCGGCTGCGGGTGACCTTGTCTGCCCGGGTGCGCCCCTGAGCGGACTCTCTGCTCACCGAGGATGATGCAACGGCGGTCTTCCGTTGCGGGCGGCGTTCGCGAGGCGCGGCCGTTGCCGTAGAATGGCGGCGAGCCGGCCGCGCGGGTCGGCGGGGAAGTCACGACGGGACGACATGAGCGAGAGCCGCGAGCAGTTCACATACCGGCAAGCAGGCGTCGACGTGGCGGCGGGAAACCGTGCCGTAGAGCTCCTGAAGGAGCGCCTTAGGAGCACGCGCCACCCGCTTGTGCTCGGTGGGCTCGGCGGGTTTGGAGGCGCGATGCGCCTTCCGCGCCTCAAAGACCCCGTGCTTGTGGCGGGCACGGACGGGGTCGGTACAAAGATCGAGCTGGCACGGAGCATGGGTCGTGTGGAGACGATCGGTATCGACCTCGTGGCGATGAGTGTCAACGACATCGCCGCATGCGGCGCGGTCCCGATGTTCTTCCTCGATTACCTCGTTGTCGGTCGGGTCGAGCCGGAGATGATTGCTCGTATCGTCGCCGGGGTTGACGAGGGCTGCTTGCGAGCCCAGTGCGTCCTGCTCGGCGGTGAGACCGCCGAGCATCCCGGGCAGTTCGCCGAGGGCGACTTCGATCTTGCGGGCTTCGCTGTCGGGCTCGCCGAGCGCGACGAACTGTGGGGTTCGCAGCGAGTGGGCGTCGGCGATATCCTCCTCGGCCTGCACTCGAGCGGCGTGCACTCCAACGGCTTCAGCCTGGTTCGGCTGCTGCTGAAGACTCACGGCATCGACCTCGGCTCCGATTGGTCCACGTCGTCTGGTGTTGTGTCCTCAACGCGCGCCGAGGCTGCCGGTCGGACGGTCGGCGACGTCCTGCTCGAGCCCACAGCGATCTACAGCCCGGTGCTGCACGATCTCTCTCATGCGGGCGGCGTCCACGCTGCGGCACACATCACTGGCGGCGGCTTCCCGGATAACGTCGGGCGTGCCGTGCCGGATACCATGGCAGCAGAGATCGACCTCGATTCTTGGGCGCCTCACCCGGTCTTCTCCTGGTTGCACTCCTTGGGTGTCGGCGAGACGGAGATGCTCAACACGTTCAACTGCGGTATCGGTATGGTCGTTGCGGCGGACGCCATGCACGTCGATGACCATCTTCGGGTCATCGCCGATGCTGGCGTCGAGGCGCACGTTATCGGCCGGGTCGTGCCTCGCGGCGACGGCTCGCCAGTGCGGTACAGAGGAGCGCTACGGCTTTGAGGCCCTTGGACCTCATTGGCTGCGGTGCCCTCAACGTCGACCTGATCTATCGCTTGCCGCGATCGTCGGCGCTGTGGGAAGAGCTCGGCCCTCCTGGGGCCGAGCAGGGAATGACCGCAGCCCTGCGGGATCACGTCGACACTGCGCTGAGCGGTGTGGAGGCCGTTCGTTCGGGCGGCGGGCAGGCCGCAAATACGGTGGTTGCCATGGCTCGTCTCGGCTATCGCTCGGCCATGATCGGTCGGGTGGGTGCGGATGACGACGGCCGCTTCGTGATTGCCGAGATGGCGCCTGCGGAGGCCCGTCTGGTACGCAGAGACGGTCGTACCGGTAGGGTCTACGTGCTCCTCGACGAGGATGGCGAGCGGCGTAACCTCGTCTGGCCGGGCGCCAACGATGCGTTCTCTCCTCTGGATGTACCGCGCCGGCCGCCGCGCACGCGCTTTGCGCTGTTCGCCTCCTTCGTCGGTGACGCTCCCCTCGAGGGTCAACTCTCCCTCCTTCAGCGGTTGCCGGCGGAAACGGAGATCGCGTTCGACCCGGGCGAGATCTACGTGCGAAAGGGGGTCAAGCGCGTTCTGCCGATCCTGCAGCGTTGTTCCTATCTGTTCGCCACAGAGCGCGAGCTGGAGATCCTGTGCGGCCTCTCCCTTCCCGAGGCGCTCGAGTTCGTTCTCGGCGCCGGCGTCAATCTTGTCGTCTGCAAGATGGGTAGTCGCGGCGCGCGCCTCGTCGGTCGCCGTGTCGACCTCTACGTGCCACCCATGCCGACGGACGTGGTGGACGTGACCGGTGCAGGAGACGTCTTTGCCGCCGGCTTCCTGGCTGGTTTGCTCGAGCAGGTGGGCCTGGAGGGGGCGGGGCGCCTCGGCGCATGGGCGGCAAGTCGCGGCATCGCCGGCATCGGTCGCACCACGTATCCCGATGCGGTCGCCTGGCGCTCCCGTCTGGCGGTCGAACGCGGCAACTAGTCGGGCGAGCAACGGCAAGCCTCCGGCTCGCTTCAGACAAGGGGGAGGGTTCGCGGTGAGAATGGGGTGGCTATCCACGGGTCGTGATCAGGCGGCCTGCAACCTGCTCGCGGACGTCGTGGCTCGCGCTCAAGTCGACGGTGTGCCGCTCGACATCGCGGCCGTCTTCTGCGATCGCGAGAGCGGGGAATCGGCCGAGAGCGACGCGTTCCTTGCGCTGGCTGGTCGTCTGGGAATCCCGACGGTCACGTTTTCGAGCGCGTCCAGTTGGCAGGCGGCGAGGGACGCCGGCGCGAGCCGAGAAGCCTGGCGCGACGCGTATCACGAGCGCGTGATGGAGCTGCTCGCCCCATTCGAGCTCGGAGTGCTGATCATGGCTGGGTACATGCTCGTGGTGAGCCCGGCAATGTGCCGCACGTACGCTCTCCTGAATCTCCATCCGGCCTTGCCGGACGGGCCGACCGGCACGTGGCAGGAGGTAATCTGGTGGCTGCTCGAGGAGGAGGCTACCGAGACCGGCGCCATGGTGCACCTTGCGACGCCGGAACTCGACAGGGGTCCAGTCGTGGCGTTTTTCCGCTTTCGAATCGCGGGCGGGTCGTGGGACGGGCTGTGGCGGCAGTTTCACGACAAGCGGAGGACACGCAGCGTGGCGGAGATCGCGGCGGACGAGGGCGAGTCCGAGCCCCTGTTCGCCGAGATCCGCCGCTTTGGGGAGATCCGAGAGATCCCCCTCCTCTACCAGACGCTGCGTCAGTTTGCGGAAGGAGCCCTCACGACATGCGGAGGGGAAGTCTCCGCTCGTGAGGGCGCCCTGCCGCTCGACCTCAGCGATCTCGTGGAGACTGAGGTGGTCAAGCCATGAGCAGCGTTTCAGCGACCGTCAGTAAGAAGCGGCGCGTCTTCGTCACGGATTGCGAGGGTCCACTCACCAAGAACGACAACGCTCAAGAGATCGCCGAGCGATTCATCCCGGGCGGGGCGGCGTTCTTCGAGCGCCTCAGCAAGTACGACGACGTGTTGGCCGATCTCGTTCGAAGGCCGGGGTACAACGCCGGCGACACGCTTCGACTCCTGCCACCGTTCCTCAAAGCGTTTGAAGTGACGGACCTCGATGTTGAGCTCTTCTCCGCTGAGAGTGTGCTCCTCGTGCCGCACGCCGTCCAGGCGCTCACCAGGATTCGCGCTCTTCTCCCCGCCTTCATCGTCTCCACCTCGTACACGCCCTACATCAAGGCGCTCTGTGATCTCAGCGGCTTCCCGCTGGAGCATGTGCGCTGTACGGAGCTCGAGCTCGACGACTGGGACATGAGAGAGACTGAGAAGGCGTGGCTTCGTGGGCGCGTCAGGGAGATCATGGCGGCCGATGTGATAGAGATCCCCGAGGGCGCGACCTCTGTGGAGGAGCTTTCGCTTGCCGACCAGTCGAGCGTCGCGGCCCTCGACGAGCTGTTCTGGAGGGAGATGGACGGGCGCGTCAGCGGCGAGATGCTCGTCGCCGTGCGGCCCGTCGGCGGCGGCATGAAGCTCGCGGCATTGCAGGGCATCATGCAACTGGAGGGGGCCGCCGGCGAAGACGTGATGTACGTGGGCGACTCGATCACGGATGCCCCGCCGCTCGAGGCCGTGCGCGCCTGGGGAGGCGTGGCGCTGAGCTTCAACGGGAACGCGTACGCGCTGGCTGCCGCCGAGTTCGCGGCAGCCAGTCCCGACGCCGAGGTGACGGCGGAGCTCGCCGAGGCGTTCGCTGCTGCCGGTCGGGTAGGAGTAGTGGAGGAGGTACGTGCTTGGCCGAGACCCAAGAAGGGCGTTGTCCCCGTGGGCAAGGAGCGTGCCTACGTGGGCCTGCTTGAGGAGGAACTCCGCACACTCGCCGAGGCATCCGCTGCGCTGCGGCGGAGCGTCCGCGGCGAGCGAGTTGCCCGACTAGGCTAGCCCGTATTCCTCCGTCCCATTTCGGTCGTTTCGTCGGCAAGCAACGGGTTGCCGACAACAGCATGCCCCAATTGACAGGAAAATCGCGTCTGCTCATCGTACTTAGTATGCCATACAATGTATGGTTCACGCCGCCGACAGACAGGGGTAATGGTGAGCGGCACGCGGGGTCCCCTTGGGGGGCGACCGGTACTTAGCCAGGAGCGTATCGTCGCGCTCGCGCTCGGCATCATCGACGAGCACGGTCTTGAGGCGCTCAACATGCGGCGACTCGCGAGCGAGGCGGGCGTCAAGCCGATGAGCCTGTACTACCACTTCAGGAGCAAGCAAACCCTGCTCGACGCGGTCGGCGAGTCGATCGCCTCCGGGGCGCTCGGTGCATCCGCTCCGGATCCTCGCTGGCAGGCACGCGTGCGACAGCTCTTTATGGGCCTGAACGCGCTGGCCGAGGCGCATCCGAGGGCGCTGCCGCTCATCTCCGCCGCCGTTGTGAGGACCCCGAGTGGCCGTCTCTGGATGGAGGAGCTCATGCGGACACTCCTCGGGGCGGGGTTCAGCGCCGAGCGGGCCGCCTCCGCCTACCATATTCTCGGGGCCTACACGCTCGGCATGGGCTATGCACGGCTGCTCGCCGAGGATGTACGCACGCGAGACATCGTGCAGCAACTGGCCGGCCACTGGTCCGAGTACCCGCATCTCCTCAGCGTCGGCGTGCAGCTCGCCGCATGGGATCGACCAGGGGAGTACGAGACGGGACTCGACGTGCTTCTGGCGCACTTCGCCGCGCAGGTCGGAGCGGTCCCGTGAAGTGAGACGATCAGTCTCGCGAAGTCGGCCATCGACGTGCCTGCGTGGCGCTCGATCAACCACTTGCCTTTGCCGCCCCTTGGCTTGGGCGACTCTGGCTGGGCACCTTGATCCGGACGACGAGGTGACACTCCAGCCTGCCGCAGGAGGCTCTGCTACATGCCGACAGCGTGCTCTGCGGCCGGACGAGGATACCCGGCCATGGCCGGCGTTCTTGGCCGACCATCGCGGCGCGTACCGTGACTTCTCCTCCTGGGCGAGCGTCTGGTGCCGCCCGCGCTTACGGCGATGGGCGCCAGCGCCCCCGTCACGGCGCGTACGCCGGGGGCCGGCGCAGACTCGAGCCCGTAGGGGACGTCGCGATCCGCACAGGGCACGCGCATCGCTTCCCGCCTCTGTTCGAGGCCGCCTCGATCAACCCTGGTCGCACGCTTCCGCGCCGCATGCGGCCTGTTGCGGTTCGGCCCTTCACTGGGCGGCTGCTTTCCGGTACGCTCCGTGAGGCAGGGGGGCTGCTTACCTGAGCGGGCCTTAACACACGAACCGCCGTCGTTGGGCAGCGCGGTGGGAAGGAGCGAGCCAGTGAAGGTCAAGCGAGCCCTCATCTCAGTGTTCGACAAGAGCGGCCTCGAGGCGTTCGCCAAGGGCCTCACCGGCATGGGCGTGCAGATCATCTCAACCGGCGGTACGGCCAGGATGCTCAAAGAGGCAGGTTTGCCGGTCACACTCGTCGAGGAGGTGACCGGCTTCCCCGAGATGCTCGGCGGCCGGGTTAAGACGATGCATCCGCGACTGATGGGCGGCGTGCTCGCGAGGCGGGACGTTCCTGAGCACATGAGCACCATCGCGGAGCACGGCATCGAGCCGGTCGACATGGTCGTCTGCAATCTCTACCCGTTTGAAGAGGTCGCCGGTCGTCGCGGTGTCGACGATGCCGAGGTCATCGAGAACATCGACATCGGCGGCCCGAGCATGATTCGGGCCGCAGCCAAGAACCACGCCGCCGTCGCGGTCGTCACGAGTAGCGACGACTACGACGACTTACTTGAAGAGATGAACGAGTCCGGCGGCGAGCTGGCCGATCGTACGCTCCGCGATCTTGCAGCCAAGGCGTTTCACCGCACGGCGCACTACGACTGCGTGATCGCGAGCTGGTTCAGCGAGGCGAATGCCGACTTCCCCGAGTTCATGATGCGGGACTACGAAAAGGTCCTGGACTTGAAGTACGGAGAGAACCCGCATCAGCGCGCCGCGTACTACGCCGAAGTCGGGCTGCATCAGCACCTGCTTTCCGAGGTCGAGCAGCTCCACGGCAAGCTGATGGGCTTCAATAACCTCTATGACCTCCACGCGGCACGGGCGATCTGCGACGAATTCACGCTGCCCTGCGTCGTCATCATCAAACACAACAACCCCTGCGGTTGCGCCCTTGCCGAGAACCTCGCGGTGGCGTACGACAAGGCCTTCGCCTGCGATCCCGCGAGTGCCTACGGGTCGGTCATCGCTGTGAACCGCACCGTAGACCTGCCGCTGGCGCAGCGTCTGAAGGAGTTGTTCGTTGAGGTCCTCTACGCACCTGGATACGACGACGACGCGCTGAAGATCCTCACGCAGAAGCCGGATATCCGCATTCTCAAGGGCGAGGAGCGGCGCCAAGGGAACCCCGGTGAGTTCGACTACAAGCGTGTCAACGGCGGCGTTCTGGTGCAGGACCGTGACACGGAGGTCGAGGAGCGGGACGAGATGACCGTCGCCACCGAACGTCATCCGAGCGAGCGGGAGTGGGGCGACATGATCTTCGCCTTCCGGGTCGCCAAGCACGTTAAGTCCAACGCCATCGTCATTGCCAAAGACCTGGCGACAGTGGGCGTGGGCGCCGGCCAGATGAGCCGTGTGGACTCCACTCGGATCGCGATCGAGAAGGCGCAGAGCGACCTGAGTGGCGCCGTTGTCGGCTCGGACGCCTTCTACCCCTTCCCTGATGCGGTCGAGATGGCTCTGGCGCATGGCATCACGGCCGTCATGCAGCCCGGCGGCTCGAAGGGCGATGAGGCCGCCGTCAAGGCCTGTGACGCCGCCGGTGCCGCCATGGTCATGACCGGGCGCCGTCACTTCCTGCACTAGGCAGCCATTCCCTGGTGTCGCTGAGGCGATGCTACCGAGCAGCCCCGGCCGGCGGAGATCGCCGGACCGGGGCTGCTCGGGGTTCGCGGGTCTGCGTCGCGAGCTCGTCTCGGCAGGTCGGCTCAGATGAGCAAGGCCCGGATGGTAGAATCGAGGCGAGGGGCCGCTAGCTCAGGTGGTAGAGCAGGGGACTTTTAATCCCAAGGTCGTTGGTTCGAATCCAACGCGGCCCACCAACTTACACGACTCTCGCGCTCTCAGAGGCCCCCGTCGGCTCACGTCACCTTCCGCAGCAGTACCTTCTCGCGTTGAGTTAGAGGGAAGAAGGCTCCCATGAACACTTGACGGCGAGGCGCCGCCGGGCTGCGAACGGATTGTGCGCCGGGTGGACATCGTCCACCCGGCGCACAATCCTCATCAATCCCGTAGTCGGCTGCGTCGAGCAGCCCGGCGGCGTCGGCCGTTGTCCTCAGACTCAGACGCCTCGCCCGAAGTCGGCGAGTGTGCCTTCAGCCGGCACCTCCGCGGAGTCACTTCCTCGGTGGTCTTATGGCTGAATGACTCCAGCTGCCATCAGGCCGAAAAGAACGATGAGGATGACGGCGCCGATCGCCAGCGGGATGTATTTCTTAACCATTGTTTACCTCCGTTGATGAGTAGGTTGCCACGGAAGCGCGCGACTTCCGCCGACACTTGCGCCATGAGTCCGAGTGCTCATGGGCGCTGCAGACCAAACCGGGAGGTCCACGATGGCAACGCTTCGCTCCTCCCGCGTCGGACGAGCGAAATCAGGCTCGACGTTGCGGGCTGGAAGCAGGAGTGTGGACACGCCGGGGACGCGATTGCGTCTAGATGGTCAACACAAAAAGGCTCACTCCCTCCCCCGGAAGCGAGCTGTAGCGAAGACGGGCGAGATGGCTTGCCCGAACGTCGCGAAAAAGCCGCTACCCGGATCGCATACATGATCCAGGTAGCGGCCCGACTACCTTCTGCGAGCTAAACCTCCACGGCTCGCGCCGTGGACCCAACGACATTGTGCCATACACGATCGCGACGCGCAACGGTCGAGCGGCCTGAGGCTGCATAGCGAGCGCATAAGCATGGTCCTGCATGCCGACCGCAGCCGTAATGGCCGCCGGCCTACCGAACTTCGCGAAGCGCTTGGGGACCTGTGACCAGTGAAGCCCATGAGCGGCGCCCCGGCGCTCTCGCGCCGGCTTCGAGGTATAATCCGTCGGCGGTTGGCATGCCCCCATCGTCTAGCGGCCTAGGACACCGGCCTTTCAAGCCGGCGGCACGGATTCGAATTCCGTTGGGGGCACCA
>ENA-ORXD01001016-ORXD01001016.1-sediment-metagenome-genome-assembly--contig:-NODE-1016-length-27219-cov-4.547344_pt1 | contig 27219 bp, 24 predicted proteins | sample MGYA00237862_ERZ511471 | MGnify/ENA metagenome assembly ERZ511471 | reverse complement strand
GGGGTCTTTTCAATATCCCAAAGCAGGCGTATCCTCGAAGCCGCAAAAGCGCTGGGACTCGGGATCAAGATCCATGCCGACGAGGTGCACGACCTCGGTGGGGCAGCCCTCGCAGCGGCTGTCGCAGCCACCTCGGCAGAACACCTGCTTGCAGCTTCGGATGAAGGCGTGAGAGCGATGGCTTCAGCCGGGACTCTCGCCATTCTTCTCCCTGCGACAGCCTATAGCCTGGGGAAGCCCTTCGCCCGAGGCAGGGATATGATCAACCTGGGCGTACCCTTAGCCCTTGCAACGGATTGCAACCCCGGTTCGTGTTTCTGCGAGTCCATGCCTTTCGTTTTCGGCCTCGCCGTCATGGGGATGCACCTTTCTCCAGAAGAAGCCCTCGTTGCGACGACACTGAATGCCGCCTACGCTGTCGGGATGGCAGGCTCCTGCGGGAGCCTTGAACCGGGAAAGAAAGCCGATTTCCTCATCCTGGACGGAGAAACGCCGGCGATCCTTGCGTACCATGCGGGCGTATCGCCCGTAAAGGCCGTTTATAAACGTTCCGAGCACGTATTGTAAGAACAGGAAAGGAGCATGTTCATGCTAAAAAGCAAGACAGTAAACACTTTCCTCCAGGAACTGGGTTCTGCATCCCCAACTCCCGGAGGGGGGTCTGCGGCAGCCCTGGCCGGTGCCCTGGCGAGCAGCCTTTGTTCGATGGTCGCTTCACTGACTCTCGGGCGGGAAAAATACAGGGACGCGTGGCCGGAAATGCAGGCGGCAGAGGAAAAAGGTCATGCCCTCACGGCAACCCTGGTCGAACTGATGGACCAGGATGCCGACGCCTACGATGCCGTCATGGGCGCGATGAAGATGCCAAAGGCGACTGAGGAGGAAAAAGCGCTTAGGGAACAAAGGATACAGGAATCCCTCAAGGAGGCCTGCAAAATCCCCCTAAAAACGGTTGAAGCCGTTGCCGAAGTGGGACGTCTGGTCGAATCCGTCCTTTTTAAGGGAAACCCCAACGCCATCACCGACGCAGGATCCGCCGGAAGGTTGGCATGGGCGGCCGCCCATGCTGCTGCCTATAATGTCGAGATCAATCTCAAGGCTGTGAAGGATCCCGGCTTTGTCGCGGAAACTCGGAAAAAACTCGAGTTCGAGCTTGCCCAGGTTGAAGCTTCTGCGATCATCGCAGAGGCCGAAATGCTGAAGCAACTCTCATAAACAGTGGCCCCAGGAAAGAAAACCCTCCCGTTTTTTCGCCTTGGTGGGGCGAGTATCGCCCTTCTGACCCTCATTCTCTTCGGAATGATCATCTCGAGGGGAAATGACTGGTGGACAACGATGGTGCCCCTTGGGAAAGGCGCCCCTGTCGTTGCGATTGTCGAACCTGGCCAGAACGCTTTGTCCGTGGCTCGCTCGCTCGTTGAGCTTGGGCTCACTGATGGTGATGCACGCACCCTGGCGCGGTGGTTTTCCCTCCTGGGCATCGATACGCGCCTGAAACCCGGCCTTTACAGGATACGCCCCGGCACGCCCTGGGAAGTGGCAAAGCAGATGAAGAACCAGGAGCCGGACTCCGCCGGAGTCCGGCTCATCCCGGGAACCACTCTCGAGGAACTGGGTGCGGTCCTGGCTCGGTGGGGGGGAGAAGGGGTTCTTCGGCAGGAGATGTCCGACCTCGCCAATTTCCCGCCCCAAATCCGCGGGCTCCTGCCTGGGAAAACGGAAGCCCGCCTGGCTTTTCTCATGCCCGAAACTTATAAAGTGACCCCTTCGAAGTCGGCCATCAGGGAATTCGTCAGGCTGGCCTCGAAAACCTGGCTGGAAAAGATGGCCCCTTTCCTGCCCCCCGAACCCGACCCGAACTGGCTCCTGGAACGGGCAATCCTTGCTTCAATTAACGAGAGGGAATCCCGAGACGACCAGGAAAGAGCCCGTGTGGCCGGGGTCTTTGAAAACCGGCTTCGACTCGGGATGCCGCTTCAATCCTGCGCAACGGTTGTTTTCGCATGGAAGCAAAAAGGCCGGGTGCTCCAGAGCCTGACCTATGCGGACCTCAACGTCGATTCGCCCTATAATACCTACAGAAACAGGGGGTTGCCCCCCGGGCCCATTGGCGTCCCCTCCTTTCCGGCATGGCGGGCATCTCTTGCTCCAGAACATCATGAATACCTTTACTTCGTCCTATCCCCTTCCGGCAGGCACCTGTTCTCCAGGACCTACGAAGAACATCTTGCAGCCCAAAAAACGGCCGATGAAGAGAGGCCAGAAACAAGTACCGGAAGGGAGGGTGAAGCTCACCCATGAAAGACCCCAATGCCGAGAAGAACAGAACGGTCTGCCCAGGATGCGGGGCCCGATTCCAGCAAGTGGATCCAGAGGCTCCCGGGTTCATTCCTGCAGCAGTAGAAATCGGAGAGAACACGATCTGCCGGCGCTGCTTCAGGCTGGTCCACTACAGGCAGGCCACCAAGGCCTCCCTGTCCGATGATCATGTTCTCAGGATGATTAGAAAGGAAATGGAGGAGTCCGACGGGGCAATCCTTTTCGTGGACGCTTTCCAGCCCTTACCCAACCCGCTTGTGGACAACCTGCTGAGGGAGTGGGGCAAACCGACTCTGACCGTCATCAACAAATATGATATGCTGTCAGAGTGGTTTCGTTCGGGCGGAGGAAGCCTGCGCCTGGCTGACATCCTGGGAATTCCGAAGGACAGTTTCCTCACTATGAATGCACTTGACCATGCCAGCGTCAAGAAAGTGACTTCGTGGATCAGCGGGAGATTCCCGCGCGGTTCGAGAATCATGCTCATTGGCCCGGTCAACTCCGGAAAGACAACTTTCATACGAAGCGCCTGTTCCGAAGCCCGCCTGGCTTCGCGTTCCCCGATGCCGGGAACAACCCTGGGACCGATCGTCGTCTCAAATTCACGACTGGGCATGACTCTAGTCGACATTCCGGGCTTTCGCAGTGAAGATCCCTGGATACCTGTCCTTTGTCCCGAATGCCTTGTCGACCTCCAGCCGGGGAAACGGCCGAACAGGCTGACGACCTCGCTGAAAGCCGGCGATCTCCTTCTTTTCGGAGGCCTCGTGGGTGTAGAGGTTCTTGATTGCTTCAGGAACGAGCGAGTGGGTATCGCGGCCTTCACTCCCGAAAAACTGGTTCCCCACCGAACAAGGCCCGAAAGGGAAGAGGATTTGCTCGAAAGACATGCAGGCGGCCTATTGACGGTTCCCTGCCCGGGATGCCGCCGGACACTCAAGGAACTTCCGTGGACACGAACCGAAATACGGCTTCAAAAGGGACAGGACCTGGTCTTGCCGGGATGCGGGTGGTTGACCGTCTGGCAAGGGGAAGCTCTTTTTTCCGTCCATGCCCCTGACTTTTTCCGGCCAAGCACCCGGAACGCCCTGATCAGAGGAGATGACGTTCATGAGTGTTGAACACGTCGCCCAGGCCTGGGAATCGGTTGGAGAACAACTTGCCCGGCTCTCGGGAAAAGAGGTCGATTATGCCGACATATTCGTCCAGTCAGGAGCCGGGCATAGCGTAACCTTCGAAAAGGGGCGAATCGAAGAAGTTTCTTCTGCTGCCTCCGGGGGAGTCGGGGCAAGGATTCTCGTCAAGGACCATTCCGTTTTCTCGCATTCTCCCGAGTGTTCAGTTCCCGGAGCCTGGGATTGTTTGCAAAACGTGCTCTCCAGAAGCGGCGGTCCTTCCCTCGGCAAATGCCCTCCCTCCGATTCCGCCATGACTTTCGACCCCTCCAGGCTCAAGGCACCGGATACGGCCCCTCTCGGGGAAGTCGACTTTGCGATCAGGGGCTCGTCTTCCCTTGTCCGACAGGTCACACTACGCTACCGGGTATCCGGCAGGCGCACCCTCATCGTTCGCGGGGACGGAGTTGTCGTCTCCGACGAACGGTTTCACTCCCTCTTTGCCGTACAGGTCACAGTCGAAAAAAATGGAACGATCCAGACCGGTTACGAGGTTCGGGCTTTCCAGGCCGAACCCGGGGATTTCTGGCACCAGGTTTCCCCCCTTGAAGTCGGCAGACAGGCACTTGACAGGGCCCTTCTCATGCTGGAAGCGAGCCCTTGCCCGGCAGGAAGGATGCCGGTCGTCCTATCGGGACAGGCAGGGGGTACAATGATCCATGAGGCTTGCGGGCACGGGCTCGAGGCCGACATCATCCAGAAGGATTATTCCGTCTACCGTGACCGCCTTGGAGAGGAAGTCGCCAGCCCCCTGGTGACCCTCGTTGACGATGCGACGATCCCCGGGGCCTATGGCAGTTTTGCCATCGACGACGAGGGAACTCCCGCAAAACGCAATATCCTGATTGACCGGGGGGTTTTGCGCTCCTACCTTACCGATGTGCAATCGGCAAAGAAGGGGGGGCTTCCCCTCTCAGGGAACGGGCGAAGGGGATCTTACAGAAACTTGCCAATCCCGAGGATGAGCAACACTTTTCTTCTCCCGGGCAATGAACGGCTTGAGTCAATCCTCGTAAAAGCTGAAAAGGGACTCCTCGTGACAAAAATGGGGGGCGGCCAGGTCAACCCGACATCGGGAGACTTCGTCTTCCAGGTGACCGAGGCTTTCCTGATTGAAAATGGGCAAGTTGGAAGCCCGGTCAGGGGAGCAACCCTGATTGGCAACGGGCCGGAAGCTCTCAGGCAGATCGAGGCCATTGGAAACGACCTGCACTTTGAACCCGGGATGTGCGGAAAAGACGGGCAAAGCGTACCCGTTACGGACGGACAACCCAGCTTGCTCATCAGGAGTCTCCTCGTGGGGGGGTGCGAAATCGGAAATGGCTAAGGCCAGGAAGCGTTATCCCGAACTGAGGGAGAAAACCGGGAAACCCCAGGAACAGGGGTTCATCGGTTCTGAGCAAACCCCTGTGTGGGTCGATGGGGCAGTCGTTTTCGTTCTCTTCCTTTCGATCTACCTTTTTGCCTCGCTTTACACGGACCTAACCGGATCATGGGGAAAAATCGTTCGCAGCAGCCTTCTGGAAATGGCGGGAGGCGGCATTTCCATCCTTCTCCTTTTTGTCCTGTACTGCGCCGTTTTCCATCTTCTCAGGAAACCTGTCCCTGAACTCGCAAGGCAGGCTGGAGGAACCCTTGTCCTCTATGGCTGCCTTGAACTTGTCCTCTTCATCGGACAGGACTCATGGCCCGGCGCAGCCAATGGATGGCTTAACCCGGGTCTTTTCGGGCAAGGCCTGGGTGGATTCCTTATCGGCCATACCGGAGTCCTTGGAACAGTCCTGGCGGGCCTTTTTGGAGCCTTCCTGTCGGCAACCCTCTACGGCCTGATCGAACCCCTCGATCTCGTCCGGTGGGCCGGAGAATCCAGGTCCCGCTTACTGGCGGTGTTTGCCCGCCTGAAAGCGTCCCTCTCAAGGCTTGTGCCCCGGACAATGACTTGCCCGCGGGCTGAAACGACCAGCCGCGACGAAACGGACCCCTTTGTTCTCGAAGGGGAAGACAAGCTTGAAAGCAGGGGAACCCCTGCGATTGATCCTTCGCTGGACGAACAGTACATAGAGGAATTTATCCCCCTTCCGGTGGAAGAGGTTTCTGTTGTGGGTGAAAACCCGGAAGAACTGCCGGTTCCCCCGGGGGTCGACCCCTCGGCATTCCCCCCGCCCCTCGAATTGTTCGGCACGGAAGGGATCACGGTCAACCCGGTTTCAGACGAAATGATTCGCAACCAGGGAGAAAGGATCATTTCAACGCTGGAAGAATTTGGCGTCGAGGCGGAATTGGCCGAAACGATCACCGGCCCTACCGTAATTCAGTTCCGACTCCAGTTGGCACCGGGAATCAAGGTCAGCAAGGTCGCAGGACTGAGCAATGACCTTGCGGTCGCACTGGCTGTTCCAGCCCTGCGCGTCGAAGCCCCAATCCCGGGAACGACCTTCGTGGGGATCGAAACCCCCAACCCGAGGCGCTGGGTCGTCCCGCTTCGTTCCCTGCTCGAGTCAACCCCGTTCCAGCGAGGAGATTTCGACCTCCCGCTTCCGTTTGGGCTGACCGTTGACGGTGTCCCGCTGGTTATGGGGCTTGAAGACCTGCCCCACCTCCTCGTTGCGGGGACGACGGGTTCGGGAAAGAGCGTCCTTGTTTCAAGCTGCATCATCGGCCTCTGCTGCGCAAGGAGGCCCGATGAACTCCGGTTGCTGCTTATCGACCCGAAGCGGGTGGAGATGACCCTTTACGAGAGGCTTCCCCATACGCTGACCCCTCCTGTTGTCGATTCGAAGAAGGCCGTTCATGCCCTCGGCTGGGCCATCCGCGAAATGGAACGTCGGTACGAGCTTTTCGCCGGCGCACGGGTTCGACACCTGAAGGCCTACAACAAGAAGGTTATCCCAAAGGACAAGCTGCCTCATATCGTCATTGTCGTGGACGAATTGGCCGACTTAATGATGACCTCCCCGAAAGAGGCGGAGGACTACATCTGCAGGTTGGCACAGATGGCCCGGGCCACCGGCATCCACCTTATCCTTGCGACCCAGAGGCCGTCAGTCAACGTCGTAACGGGCCTCATCAAGGCCAACATCCCCGCAAGGGTGGCCTTTACGCTCCCTTCACAGGCGGACTCCCGAACGATCATCGACCTTTCCGGGGCAGAAAAACTCCTCGGGAAAGGGGACATGCTGCTTTTGACCTCCCGCTACCCTAAACCCCTTCGACTCCAGGGGCCATGGATCGACGAGACCCGGATCGTCTCTTTCATACAGCATGTGGTCCGGGTTTTCGGAGAACCACAACACATCGACATTGACAGCGAAGACAACGGATCCTGGGGGGAAGTCGCCGCGAACCTCGAAGATCCTCTTCTTGAAGAGGCCGTGTCCATCATTCTCCAAACAGGTATCGCTTCTGCCAGCCGCCTTCAGCGGCAGCTGAAGATCGGCTTTACGCGGGCGGCCCGTCTGGTCGACACGATGGAACAGCTTGGCATGGTGGGCCCTCAGGAAGCCTCGCGACCGAGAGAGATCCTCGTTGACGACGACAAGGCTGAGGAAATCCTGCGGAAAGCCTTCAGTGGGGGAGCCTGATAACCATGAGCGGTAGGATACGGCTTCCCCAGGTTTCCCTTTCAGCCCCGAAAAACGGGGCGGGCAAAGAGATACTCCTGGTCGCAGGAGGGCGAAAGCCCCAGGTTCATTGGCTCCTGGAAGCAGCGGAAGGCAGGACTGTCTGGGCAATCGACAAGGGAGTCAATGTTTGCATGGAAGCGGGTCTCCTGCCAGCACTCATCCTGGGGGACGCAGACAGTGCATCGCCAAAGCTCTGGAAAGCCGCCACGGCGAGGGGTGCGGAGACCCTTCTTTTGTCGCGTGAAAAGGACGACACCGACCTTCAGATGGCATTAAGAACCGTATCCGGGCGGTTCGACAGAGCTACAGCACTGGTGACCGGTTGCTGGGGAGGGCGTTTCGACCATACCTGGAGCAACGTCCTGTCGGTCCTGGGGGCTTTAAGAGGCGGGCTGGCCTGTGCGGCTCTCGTGGATCACAGGGAACTCCTGGCTTTCGTCCGTGGCGGAGAAACCCTGACCCTGCGACACGCAAAGGAACCGTCCGCAGTCTCTTTGATGGCCTTCTCCGAACTTTGCATCGGAGTTTCCATCAGCGGGGTTCACTGGCCACTCGAGAAAACCCTCCTGAAAAAGGACTCTCCTTACGCGATCAGTAACCGGCCTGAAGAGGGGCAGCCGACCCGTGCGGGATTGGTTGAGGGTGAAATGGGACTTTATGTCAGTTGGTGGGAACGTTAGGAATGAGAAACCGTGAAAAAAGGAAAAAGAAAGGCGGGCTGCCTTTAGACAGCCCGCTTAACCTGACCGGAACGAAGGCAGCGCGTACAAACCTTGAGTTTGGTGCGTCCCCCGTCACCGAAATCGACCCGAACCGTTTGAAGGTTCAGTTGCCAACGACGGCGAGTGTGGCGGTTGGAATGGCTGACATTATTGCCGGCAGCGGGCCCACGGCCACAGCACTGGCAGACCTTGGACATCGACGATCCCTCCCAGATTGGAAACCATGCAGCGAGGGGCATTGTATCATACGGTTGGGCAGTTGGCAATTCTGCCCGCCGACTCTATCGGAAAGAAGGAACCCGGCATGACTTTTTCAAGTCAAATTGAGGCCCTGCAGGCCATTGTGAAACGCCTTGAAAGCGAACCGATGCCACTCGAAGAGGCCATGTCCCTCTTTGAAGAAGGCATGAAGAAAGCCGCCGAATGCCGGATTTTTCTCGAACAGGCACGCCAGAAGGTCACCCTTCTCGCGGAAGAGGAAGGCGATTCCGTCGGGAAGCCATGGGACCCGCTTGCGGGAGGGGAATCCTGACCATGGCGGAAAAGGCATCTGGACTCGCTCTCGGGATGCTCCAGTGCAAGGAGGCCGTTGACCGGGAGATCCACAGGTTGCTCGAGGAAGACAACACCATACCGCGGCGCCTGAAGGAAGCGATGGGCTATTCCCTGAAAGCCGGGGGGAAGCGGTTGCGCCCTTTCCTTTGCGTTGCGGGGGCGGGCCTGGCCGGCTGCCCTTCATCGGAAGTCATGCCGATGGCCGTAGCCCTTGAAATGTTCCATACGGCTTCCCTGGTCCACGATGACCTCCCCTGCATGGATGACGATTCGTTGCGTAGAGGAAAACCTTCGAATCACGTCGTTTATGGTGACGGGCTGGCGACGCTGGCTGGAGATTCTCTCCTGCTGTGGGCTTTCGAAACCGCCATCGAGGGATTGTTTCCCCTTTTCCCCGCCGAGCGTGTCCTTAGGGCACTGCACGTGTTCGCCCAGGCAGTCGGCCCTTCGGGAGTCTGTGCAGGACAGGTTCTTGACACCGATTTCGCGAGCCGAAGGACCGATCCCGATTTTGTATGGGAAATCGCCTCTCTCAAGACCGGGACGCTCATCCGGGCATCCGTCCTGACAGGGGGAATACTCGGCGGCCTGCCCAAAGACAGGGAAGAGGCGTTATATAATTATGGGACACACCTGGGAACTGCTTTCCAGGTCGTTGACGACCTCCTGGACACAACGGGAACGAGGGAGAAACTGGGGAAAACCCCTGGGAAAGACGCGGTTCAAGGGAAAAAAACCTTTGTTTCAGCCTACGGTCTGGAAAAAGCCAGGACGATCGCCCTTTCGGAAAGCCGCTCGGCAGTGGAGGCTCTTTCCTGTTTCGGAGCGGAAGCTGAAAGCCTGCGTTCGCTCGCAATCGAAATGTCGAAGCGGTCATGTTGAAATGGAGGCCTTAAACGCTGCCCATGCGAATCCTTGATAACCTAAACGGCTACGAAGGGCTTAAATCCCTTCCCAAAGAAGCCCTTCCCCAGCTTTGCCAGGAAGTCCGGGAACTGATGGTCGATGTCGTTTTGAAAAACGGGGGGCACTTGGCCTCATCGCTGGGGGCGGTCGAACTGATCGTTTCCCTCCTCCGCGTCTTCGACCCCCGGAAGGATCGTATCGTTTTCGATGTCGGCCACCAGGCCTATGCTTACAAGATCCTGACCGATCGGCTGGAGCGATTCCCGAGCCTGCGCCGGGCCGGCGGGCTGTCGGGTTTTCCCAAACGACGGGAAAGCCCCTATGATCACTTCGATGTCGGGCACAGCAGCACATCCATATCGGCCGCCCTGGGTTATGCCAAGGCGCGGGATCTCCTGGGGCAGGATCACGAGGTCGTCGCAGTCATCGGTGACGGAGCGCTTTATAACGGCCTTGCCCTGGAAGCCATGAACAACGTGAAGGAGGCCAACACCCGCCTGACCGTGCTTTTCAACGACAACTCCATGTCCATAAGCCAACCCGTTGGAGGACTTGCAGACTACCTGGCCCGCCTCGGAGTCAACCCCTACTACAAGCGCTTCAAGGAATACGTGAAGGAACAGTGCCGTAAACGACAGAGAGGGGAATCCATAGAGGACCTGCTTTCGCGGTCAAAGACCCGCGTAAAGAGCCTCCTGCAGCCGAACAATATATTCGAGGGATTGGGTATCAGCTATTGGGGGCCATTCGATGGGCACGACCTGGATGAACTGTCGGAAATCTTCGGCCTGTCCAGGTTTTACGGCCAGCCGCTCCTCGTCCACCTTCGCACGAAGAAAGGGAAGGGGTACGCGCCTGCCGAGGCGGAACCCACCCGCTTCCACGGGGTTTCTGGAGCGGCCCCTTCCGTACCGGTCCCGGCCTCTTCAGGATCCAGCTGGAGCGACGTGGTATCAAGCATGGTTACCGGTCTTGCCGAAAGTGACGACCGCATCGTTTGCCTGACCGCGGCCATGAAGGACGGAACTCGGCTTAACGGGTTTGCGGATCGTTGGCCCCAGCGATGTTTTGACGTCGGGATCGCCGAAGAGCACCTTTTGACTTACGCGGCCGGGTTAGCCGCAGGAGGACTTCGGCCTTTTGTGTTCATCTACTCGACCTTTCTGCAGAGAGCCATGGACCAGCTGGTCCACGACATCGCCATGCAGGACCTGCCTGTTGTCGTCCTTGCGGACCGGGCCGGCCTGGTGGGGGAGGATGGGGAAACGCACCACGGCTTGATGGATGTCTGTTGGGGCCGGGTGATCCCCGGAATGGCCATCATGGCCCCCCGGGATGTCGAAGAAGCCCGCTTCATGCTGTCAGAAGCCCACGGACGAGGCAAGCCCGCCCTGATCCGTTTCCCCCGCGGGGCAGCACCGTTATCCCTTCGCAGGGCAGGGCCCCCGTCTTTTCCCCTTGGTTGGGGAAAAGCGGAAACCCTGGTGGAGGGAGACGGAACCTGGACCGTTCTGGCTTACGGAAAAACCGTCCCCCTCGCCCTTGGGATTCACGACTTGGCGGTTGCCATGGGATCGGCGAAACCCTCGGTGGTGGACCTCCGATTCGTCGAACCCGCGGATTGGGACCTGATCGAAGTCAACCTTTCCCAAAAGAAGCTGGCCTGCGTCCTGGAAGACGGATTTCGAAAGGGAGGATTTGGCGAGGAAGTCGCTGCAAGGGCTAACGCCATAGGGGCCCAGTCGAGGGTTCTTCGCTATGGTGTTCCCGATGCCTACGTCTTACACGCCCCGGTGGACGAACAATGGCAAAACTGTGGCCTCACGGCCAGCCATATCCTGGAGGAATGCCTTGCTTCGCTCGAAAGACCGGCTCGATAAGATCCTTGTCGAAAGAGGACTTGCCTCTACGAGGGCAAGGGCTCAGTCCTTGATCATGGCCGGCCGGGTAAAGGTTGACGGAAACCGGGCCGAAAAAGCCGGTCAAGCGGTTGACTTCAATGCCGCCCTGGAAGTGTCCGGAAACGAGGTTGAATGGGTGAGTCGCGGAGCCTACAAGCTGCTCAGGGCGTTGGACGTCTTCGGCATCGATCCCGCGGGCCTGGTTTGCCTGGATGTCGGAGCTTCCACGGGAGGGTTTACGGAGGTTTTACTGTCTCGAAACGCGTCCAGGGTATTTGCCGTCGATGTTGGATACGGGCAGTTAGCCTGGAAACTAAGAAACGACCCCAGGGTTGTCGTGATGGAGAGAACGAACGCTCGCCTTCTAGCCCCGGATCAATTCCCCGGGCCCATGGATTTGATTGTCGTCGATGCCTCCTTCATCTCCCTGCGCCTGCTGTTGCCTCCCCTTATCGAACTCCTTTCGCCTGCCGGGGAGATGGTGCTTTTGGTCAAGCCCCAATTCGAAGCGGGCCGTGAGCGGGTCGGAAAAGGCGGGGTCATCCGCTCGACGGAAATCCATCGCCAGGTCCTGGACGAGTTCTGCGGCTTTACCGAATCGCTTGAGGCAATTTCACTGGTGGACCTGACATGGTCTCCGATCAAGGGTCCCAGTGGTAACATCGAATTCCTGGCACGACTGTCGAATCGCAAGAGAGAAGAAGCAAACCCGCCCATCGACCTCGGGGAACTCGTGACAAAGATCGTTTCAGAAGCAACCCTCGCGCTATCAAAGGGACAAAACGGGAACGAGCCTGGAAGGGAGATTGAGAAATGAAAGGAAAGATTGGGCTCTTGATCAACCCGCAGAAACCCAAGGCCCTTGAAATGGCCAAGAGGCTCCTGCTGTGGGGAAGTGAAAAGGAAGTCACCTTTCTCGCTCCCCCCCATGAAGCAGCGGTCCTCGGAATACCCGGTATTTCGGACGAAGACTGGAAAGCCCAGGTGGAATTCGCAGTTGTCCTTGGAGGGGACGGTACCTTCCTAAGAGCGGCAAGATACGTTCTCGGAAGGGATATTCCGCTTTACGGCATAAACGTGGGACGCCTGGGATTTTTGGCCTCAGGCAACCCCAACCAGGCTGAGGCCGATATCGAGAAAATCCTTGAAGGACGGTACATGACGCAGAAGAGACGACTTCTCAAGGGAACGGTCACACGGGGAGGTTCCCTTGTCCACGAAGTTTACGCCCTCAATGACCTCGTTGTGACAAAAGGCGCCTTTGCGAGGGTCATCTCCCTTCAGATCTTTGTCGATGACAGGCCCCTGAGCGTCATGACGGGGGACGGGCTCATCCTCTCGACTCCGACCGGTTCTACCGGTTATGCCCTTTCTGCGGGAGGCCCCATCGTTCCTCCGCATGTTCCCTGCATGCTGCTCGTTCCGATCTGTGCCCACACCCTCTACGCCAGGGCGATGGTTTTCGGTGACGAGGACACGATCCAGGTTATCCCGAGGGGGGATCACCGGGATATGATGCTGACCCAGGACGGGCAGCTGGGATACGAGCTCCTGCCAGGTGACCGCATCGGCGTTTCCCTATCGAAAGAGAAAACGGTCAACATCATTCTATTGCCCGAAAGGGACTACTACGACCTTCTTCTGGAGAAATTCCAATGGGGGCAGAACGTGATCGAATGACGACACACCAGGGCGGTCTTTCCGAAATTTCCGTTTCGAACATCGGTGGGATCCATAAAGCCCGGCTTTCGCTTCACGGTCGCTTTATTGCCGTGACCGGTGAAAGCGGAGCAGGCAAGAGCAGCCTGGTTCGGGCCCTGGAGTACCTTGCCGGAAAACGGGCACAAACTTCGTCGATCCGCCATGGTTTCGATGAAGGGGAGGTCTGGGGGCTTTTCCGGGGGGAATCGGACCCGGGGGAAGAACTTGCGGGAAGGATCCTGTCCCGCAGCGGGAAAAACCGGAACTATCTCGGGGAACAGCAGGTATCCTTTGCCCGCCTGCGCGATTTTACCGAGAACCAAATCGGCATCCAGAGCCAGTTTTCCCAGCTGGACCTCCTGGATTCGCGGCGACAGCGGGATCTCCTGGATAGTTGTGGGGGAGAGAAGTCTCTTCTTCTCCGGAGGAAGCTGGCCTCTGATTTCGAAAAGGCGATACGCCTCGAAAGGGAGCTTGCGGCCCTGCAGGAAAAGCGCCGGGAGATCGACAGGACCTTCCAGGAAGCTGAAACAGTGGTGGAGGCAGCTCGCAGGCTTCGCCTGGACGATGGAGACGAGGCTCAATGGAAAGCCGAGGTTTCCTCGATCGACGAGTTCCTATCGCGCCAGAGAAAGCTTCGTGAAACGACATCCCGGTTCCTCGGCGGAGTTTCAGGCGGGGGAATCGGCGATGAGATTCAGCAATGGGCCGGGGAGATGGCCGAGCTTGTGCCTCCATCCCTTCGGGAGCGTTTCGCTCCCTGTTCGGAAAATCTCCTGAAAGACCTGCAGGAGATGGAAAACCTGTCGCGCCTTGCGCTATCGGACACCGCCTCGACGGCAGCGGAAGAGCGGCGCGACCTCCTTGAAAACCGCTTGGGTACCCTCAGGAAGCTAAAGCGGCTTGCCCGGGTGGATTCCCTGGAAGAATTGATGGCTTTCTGCGAAAGAGCCGAGGAGAACCTGGCCTGGATGCGAACGAGCGCTGCAGAGGTCGAATCCTTGCGAAACCTTTGTCGAGAAGCGAGGAAGGATGTATCGGAATCGGCCCTTGCCCTGCGTGAACTGCGCAGTCAAGGAGCGCGCAAACTCGAGCAGGTTGTCACCAGGCACCTCGCCGAACTCGCCATGGAATCTTTCCTTTTCGGGATCTCTTTGAAGGACTTGGGTAAAATCCGCCCAAGCGGGGCGGACGAAATCGAGTTCACCCTTTCCAGCGGAAGCCTGAGCGGTCCTATCATCCGGATCGCTTCCGGCGGGGAGTTGAGCCGGATGCTCCTGGCCCTGCAAATGGCCCTTCCTGACGGCCAACTGCCGGGAACGTTGGTCTTCGACGAAGTCGAAGCAGGCCTCGGCGGCCGCTCGGCACTCCTTGCGGGGTTCAAGCTGAGAGAACTTTCCGAAAGATGCCAGGTCATTCTCGTGACTCACGAGGCCGTCATCGCCGCCCAGGCAGACCAGCATTTTGTCGTTCGCCGGTCCGGAGACATCACGACGGTGCTCGAGGTATCCGGAACCGAGAGATCCATTGAAATCGCAAGGATGCTTTCCGGGAGCCCGGATTCGCCCGAGGCACTCGATCATGCAGCCGTTCTTCTGAAGAATCGAGCACAAAAGCTTGACGTACTCTCCGAAGCCCCTTAAAATTCAAAAGCTGTCAATGTATCGCTTGGGAAGGGCTTCAAGAGCCTTAGGCCGCCCTTGATCCCAGCGGGAGGAGGAACACGATCAAATGTATGCGGTAATTGAAACAGGGGGAAAGCAGTATCGCGTGGCACCTGGCGAAGTGATCCGTGTGGAGAAAATGGATCTGGAACCCGGGACCCAGGTTAACCTGGGAAAGGTTCTGCTCTTTGCGGATGAGAGCGACGTCAAGGTCGGGAACCCCGTCCTGGAAGACGCTGCCGTAGAGGGAACGGTTCTGGGTCATGGCAAGGAGCCCAAGGTCTGGATCTTCCATTACAAAAGGAAGAAGAATTACCGTAAGCTTCGCGGGCACCGGCAGGATTTCACCGAAGTCCGCATCGACGCCGTTCGCGGTTAACGCAGGCGCGGACACAGGAGGACAACGATGGCACATAAAAAAGGACAAAGCAGCAGCACCAACGGTCGCGATACGATCGGAAAGCGCCTGGGACTCAAGCGCCATGACGGACAGGTTGTCAATGCCGGAACGATCCTGGTTCGGCAGAGGGGAACCAAAATCCATCCTGGCCAGAACGTGGGGCGAGGGCGTGACGACACTCTTTTTGCCCTGAAGACGGGGACCGTGCGTTTCTCGATGAGGTGCGGACGCAAGGAAGCCCGCATCGAGACGGTTGCAGTCTGATTTGAGTCTCTTTTTAAACTTCGGCTTGAACGGGAAAGGGGCCTCTTGGGGCCCCTTTCTGTTTCAAGTCTCTTTCTGCAACTTTTGTGAGGTGTGACGGTTGAAATTTCTTGATATAGCGAACATCACGGTTCGCTCGGGACATGGCGGGGACGGGTGCATGAGTTTCCGCAGGGAAAAATACATCCCCAAGGGGGGCCCTGACGGCGGAAACGGCGGCCGGGGAGGAAACGTTTACCTCGAAGCCACGACATCGCTTCAAACCCTGGCCGATTTCGAGTTCGAACGGCGTTTTGCGGCTGAATCCGGCCGTCCAGGGCAGGGAGCCCGAAGAAACGGACGCATGGGGGAAGATATCGTCATACCCGTTCCTTGCGGGACGCTGGTTTTTGATGCCTCTTCATCGGAACCCCTTGCAGACCTTGTCGAACCGGGAGACCGCTTCCTTGCTGCCCGGGGGGGAAGGGGCGGTCGAGGAAACACGGTCTTTGCCAGCTCATCGCGGCGGGCGCCCCGTTTTTCCGAGAACGGAACGCCGGGCGAAGAACGGACGCTGCGGCTGGAACTCAAGCTGATAGCAGACGTAGGCCTGGTGGGCTTGCCGAACGCAGGCAAATCAAGCCTGCTTGCGGCCCTGTCCAAGGCCCAGCCCAAAATCGCCGCTTACCCTTTCACGACGCTATCCCCGAATCTTGGCGTCCTGGCCGTTGATGACGAAAGAGTTGTCCTTGCCGACGTACCCGGCCTTATCGAAGGCTCCCACCTGAACCTGGGGCTTGGGCTGGCTTTCCTGCGCCACATCGAGCGGACACGGTTCCTTGTGCACGTCCTCGACTTTTCCGAGGGAATGGACCTCGCTTCGCTTATCAAACAGTGGGAGACCGTCAGGGAAGAGTTCAGGCAATACAACGAAATCCTCCTCGAAACGCCGACTCTTGTCGCCGGCAACAAGATTGACCTGCTGGACAACAGTGAGCTTGTCGAAGAAGCCCGTGCAGAATTTGAAAAAAAGGGGTTCAGGTTCTTTCCAATCAGCGCGTTGACCGGTGAGGGAATCGAAAGCCTCGCGGAGGCGATCGTCGACTGGTCGCGTTCCTTCCCGCGCCCCACAGGTGAAACCCGCCTTATCGCCCTGCAGGAGGAGGACCAGCCGACCGGGCGCCAGGCAAGAAGAAGGGATGTCGTCCAGATTGTCCGCCTCAGGGCCAAGGGCGGTTACCGGGTCATTCACCCACGCTTGGAAGAGGCGGTTCTAAGGTACAATTTTGAGCAGGATGAAGCCGTTCACAGGTTTTCCATTCTTCTTGCCCGCTACCGGGTGGAGGATCTCCTTGAGGAAGCCGGGGCACAGGAGGGAGACCTGGTCTACGTCGGCGAAATGGAATTCACGTTCAAGCCTGAAAAGGCTATCGAACAACCCTCAAAGGAAAACGGGGCAACCTGATCCCGAAAGGGGAGAGGACACCTGAGCAAGGCATTTCTGGGGCGCAATCGTGTCGGCATCATGGGTGGGACTTTCGACCCGATCCACTTCGGGCATCTCGTCTCGGCAGAAGAGGCCTACTTTGCCCTTGGCCTGTCTGAAGTGATCTTTGTGCCCACAGGAAATCCTCCCCACAAACGTTCGAAACTCGTCTCCTCGGCGGAGGACCGGTACACGATGACGCTCCTTGCCACCCTGGACAATCCCCATTTCAAGGTCTCCCGCCTGGAGATCGATCGGGGAGGGGATAGCCACACGGTGGATACCTTGAGGGAGATGCGCCACTGGTTTGCCCCGGGAAGCACCGAGCTTTACTTCATAACCGGGTTGGACGGTGTCCTCGACATCCTCTCCTGGAAAGAACCCTACGCGATCATTGAACTGTGCCGGATCGTGGCTGTAAGCCGGCCGGGCTTCAATTCGGCCCGGATAAAGGATCTGCCCGAACCGATCCAGAAAGCGATCATCCCCCTCGAAATCCCGCTTTTGGCAATCTCCAGCACCGAGATCCGGGAGCGTGTCCTTGAGGGTAAGAGCACACGCTACCTTCTTCCCTGGACGGTGGAACATTATATCTTCAAAAAAAACCTCTATATCCGGAATGGAAGGTGAAAACCCGTTGAAAAGGGCCCGCCTGCTGATTTTCATTGCGCTCTGCGTCGTTTCCGTCGGCCTCGGAGTCGCCTTGCGAATGCATCACATTGTCGCGCCCGGATCCCGGGAGATCGAAAAGAGCTTTGAGCACGACAAGCTGACCGGAAACATCAATATCCTTGCCGTCGGAATCGATGATGTCCAGGGTTCACACCGTTCCGACACGATCGCGATCATCGCCGTCAACATCGAGGACCGGTTCGTCAAGGTCCTTTCGCTGCCCAGGGACCTGCGGGTCCAGATCGAAGGACGCGGGTGGCAAAAATTGAACCACGCCTACGCCTACGGCGGGATCGATCTCCTTCGTTCCACCGTCAACAATTTTCTTGGCATTCCGCTCCATTATCACGTGATCGTGAATTACCAAAGCTTCCCGAAACTCGTCGACCTTTTGGGCGGTGTCTCGATCGACGTCCCCAAGCACCTCCGGTACACGGATCGTGCGGGAGGCTTGCATATCGACATCCCGGCCGGACGGCAAGTTCTTGACGGGAAGACTGCTCTCGAATTCGTCCGCTTTCGCCACGATGCCCTCGGCGACATTGGACGGATACAGAGGCAACAGCTTTTCCTAAAGGAAATAATGAACAAGATCCGCCAGCCTGAAACCCTCTCGGACCTCCCCGAAATCGTGGAGCAGTCGACACGTTTTTTCCAGACCGGGATACAGGCGACGCAGGCCATCCAATTGGTTAACTACCTAAAGGACCTCGACAGCAGCCGTTTCTCCTTTGAAACGATGCCAGGCAAGGCTGCGATGATTGACGGAATCAGTTACTGGCTTGGAGACACGTCTCTTGCCTCCCAGTACCTCACGACGCCACCTGAAACCGTCAGCGCGGACAAGACCGCCGACAGCCCGAACGAACCGCTCGTAGCGGCAGATCCCATGCTCGCAAAAATCAAGGGACAGGTTGCCATCCTCAATGGATGTGGCGTGAAAGGGGTAAGCCAGGCATTTTCCGAGAACCTGCAGCGCCTCGGAATCGACGTCGCATTCGTGGGTAATGCCAAGCACTTCGATTACCGCTACACGAATATTGCCTACCCTGAAAACGCGGATTCCCAGACGCTGGACAACGCCCGGGCCCTGGGCGAACTCTGTGGAATCCCCAAGAACCTTATCCGCCCCAACCGTAGCGTAACCCACGCAACTCTAATCGTGGGCAAAGACTATGATATAATCTTGAATAAGCTAAAGAAATACAAAAAAGAACTTTAAACTTTTTATTTTTAGGAGGTGGAGCATTTTTGAATATTATTTTAAGCAAAGAAACCCGAGAAGTGATCAAGTCCCTTTCAGATAAGCATGCAGAGAAAATCGTCGCCCTGAACCTCGGAGAGGCGACCACGCTCGCCGACACCTTTGTCCTTGCCACCGCAAACTCGGACGTCCACATGAACACTCTCATGGAAACCGCCAAGGATGCGCTCGAGGAGCTCAACCTGCCAGTACGCGTCGAGGGGGCCAACAGTTCCCGCTGGAGGCTAATCGATGCAGGGAACCTTGTCGTTCACATCTTCAGCCGCCAGGGACGGGACTATTACGGTATAGAACGGATCTGGGGCGATGCCGAGACTTTCGTCCTTGACGACGACGTCGTCCTTTAAGTCCGTTTACCGAAAAATACAATAGATATCGGGAAAGGGGAGAAACGGCCAAAAGCCTTTTTCCCCTTTTTTTTGAGCCTTTTTGCATGTCCTATAATGTATCTTATGTTGCGTTATATCCGTAATTAGCACTAAAAAAGGGGAACCTCCGCATTTTTGCGTCAGTTCCCCTTTTTGCTTTTTACATTCTTCCTTTTAGGTTATTGCGCTAGATTGCCGCAGAAAGGATTTGCAGGAACGGTTCCACCTTGAGGGAGGCGCCTCCCACCAGCGCCCCGTCTATATCAGGTTCGCTCAACAACCCCGCGGCATTATCCGGTTTGACGCTGCCGCCGTATAGGATTCTCAGCGAAGCGGCCGCTTCTTCACCGAAACGTTCCGCAGCAAAGCATCTGATCGCCTGGCAAACCTCCTGGGCTTCATTGCTATGGGCTGTTCTTCCCGTTCCTATGGCCCATACGGGCTCGTACGCAACGGAAACGGCGCCACCTGCGTCTTCGGGAGAAAGCCCGACAAGGGCTTTCTCCATTTGTTGATTGATCACCGCCAGCGTTGCCCCCGACTCACGCTCCTGGAGGGTTTCCCCAACGCAAAGAATGACCCTCAGCCCGCAGGAAACCGCCGAAAGTGTTTTCTGATGGATCTGCTCGTCCGATTCTCCAAAGAGATGGCGTCGCTCGCTATGTCCTATAATGACATAATCGCAACCCGATTCCTTGAGCATCAAGGGTGAAACTTCCCCGGTGAACGCACCGTCGGAAGCCCAGTGCGCGTTCTGGGCCCCAACCTTAAGCCATGGCAGGAACGATTTGCCCTCCATGGCCCTCCAGAGGCTCGTGAAGGGGGGGAAAATGGCTAGTTCGACTCTCCCCTCCCCTAGCGCAAGCTTGAGCGTAGGGTTCTTTGAGACACCGGTTTCCAGCTCCGCCAGGAACTTTCCCGTGGCGGAGACCCCATGGAACATTTTCCAGTTTCCGGCGATAAGGGCCGCTTTTCCCATGAGATCCCGGTAAGTCCTAATCCAGGATGAAGGGCTGGATTCCCGGAAGGGGAAGCCCTTCAAAAAATTCCAGGCTCGCCCCGCCGCCCGTGGAAACATGCGAGACCTCTCCGCCAAAACCCATCTCGTTCACTGCCGCTGCGGTGTCTCCCCCGCCCACGACGGTCAGGCATCCGGCCTTGGTGACCCTTGCCAGGCAACGTGCCACAGCACGGGTCCCTTCTGAAAAAAGGGGCTTTTCGAAGACTCCCATCGGACCATTCCACAGGACCGTCGCCGATTTCTCAATAACGCGCGAGAATGCCTCCACGGACTCGGGGCCGATGTCTAGCCCCATCAAGTGCTCCGGGATGGCGTCCACGGAAACGATTTCCGCCGGTCCGACAGATTCGAGGGACTCCGCCGCAACGATGTCGCTGGGAAGCAGGATTTCCAGGTTTTTCGAAGATGCCTCTTCAAGAAGTTGCCCGGCAAAATCGATACGCTCCTGTTCGACAAGGGAACGCCCGATTACCCGGCCCTGGGCCTTAAGGAAGGTAAAGACCATCCCTCCCCCTATCAGGATCGAGTCGACCCGGTCAAGAAGATGGGCAATCACGCCGATCTTGTCTGATACTTTTGCCCCGCCGAGAATGAGGGTGAAAGGGCGCTTCGGATGGTCCCTGACCTGTCCGAGGACTTCGACCTCACGGCATAGGAGATTCCCGGCATAGGACGGCAGGAAGGATGTTATCGCCTGCGTGGAAGCATGGGCCCTATGGGCCGCACTAAAAGCATCCATGACGAAAATATCGAAGGGCGCGGCAAGCATCCGTGCGAATACGGGGTCGTTCTTTTCCTCCTCCGGGTGGAATCGCACATTCTCCAGGACCAGGACGGAACCCGGCCTTGCGCATGAAACCGCTTCCAGGGCCACTGGGCCGGCACACTCCTCGACAAAGCCCACGTCCCAGCCGGTCAGTTCCGCAAAGCGGTAGGCCACTGGCTTCAGGGAAAACTCGGGGGACACCTTTCCCTTGGGTCGCCCAAGGTGAGAAACCAGTGTGATCCGAGCCCCGGCTTCCCGGAGGCACCTGATCGTATCGAGGTGCGCAAGGATCCTCATGTCGTCTGCGACGGCACCATCCCGCAAGGGCACGTTGAAATCAACCCGCACAAGAACCCGTTTGCCATCGAGCCCCTTTTCGGGCAAGCCCTTCAGCTTCATCCTTACAACCCCCTTGAAGCAACTGCGTTGGCGAGGTCGATAACCCGGCAGCTATACCCCCACTCGTTGTCATACCAGGATAGGACCTTGGCCAGGTTTCCGACAACCATTGTCTGGGAAGGATCAAAAAGGGAAGAGGCGCTGTTCCCCGTAAAATCAACAGACACGAGTTCCTCCGAAACGATTGAAAGGATTCCCTTCATGGGCCCCTCAGACCAGCGTTTCATGGCCTCGTTGATGGCCTCCGGGGTAGCCTCCCGGCTCAGGACAGCCGTCAGGTCGACTATCGAGACGTCAGGGGTCGGAACCCGAAGCGCGATCCCGTTCAGTTTGCCATTCAATTCAGGAATGACTCTTCCGATGGCCTTGGCAGCCCCGGTCGTCGTCGGAACGATCGAAAGGGCGGCAGAACGACCACGGCGGCGGTCCTTGTGAGTATGGTCGAGTATGCTCTGGTCGCTCGTGTAGGCATGGGCCGTCGTCATAAGACCCTTCTCGATGCCGAACTCCTCCTGGAGGACCTTCGCAACCGGTGCCAGGCAATTTGTGGTGCAGGAGGCACATGACAGGACATGATGCTTTTCGGGGTCATAATCGCCATCGTTGACCCCCATGACAATCGTGCAGTCGTCATCTTTTCCAGGCGCGGTGATGATGACCTTCTTCGCCCCGGCTTTCAGGTGAAGCCCAGCGCCTGCCTTATCGCGATACTTGCCCGTCGCCTCGATGACGATATCGACTCCAAGGGATTTCCAGTCCAGCTTTTCAGGATCGGGCTGCGCCAGGACTTTCACCGGTGTCCCGTCGATCAGGAGCGTGTCGCCCGAAACCTCCACCTTCCCCGGAAAAATTCTGTGGACAGAGTCGTATTTGAACAGGTACGCCAAGTCTTCGATCGGGACCGGCTTATGGTTTATCGCCGCAATTTCGACCACTCCCGCATGCTCGTTCTGGAACAGGGCCCTCAGGGTCAACCGCCCGATCCTTCCGAAACCACTGATACCCAACCTGATTTTTGACATGTGGTTTCCCTCCTCTTTCAACTTGCACGGATTGGAGATGTCTCTACGAGAGGAAGGGTATAGCCTGAGCCATACCCTTCCTCCGCTTTCTATCAAATTTTAATCCACTCTTCCCTGCAAATCAAGGAACCCCATCCTCCCGGGGGTAAAGATTCACCTTTGCTGCAGCAGAAGGTCCTCTTCCATGACGCGCAGGATCTCCCCCATGCTCGCAGCGCTAAGCACATCTCCATGGGGAAGGTACGGCATGCTTCCGTCAAACACTTCGGCGATCCCTCCCAGGCAGCCCTGCCTCAGGTGTGCCGTGAAAGGCCTGATGAAACACCAGGCAATATCGCTCCGCTTGGGATTGTAGCGGATGTAGGCCGTCACAAACTGCCCCAAAAGCCAGGGCCAGGCCATCCCTCTGTAGCGAGCCTTCGCCTTCTGGTCCGGTCGGCCTTCGAATCGGCCCTTGTACTTGTCATGGTGGGGATCAAGGGTTCTCAACCCGTACGTTGTCACAAGCTCGTTCCAGCATATTTCCACGACCGAGCGCCCAATCTCGGGTGGGAGCGGCGAACTGGGCAGGGACACCGCGAGGATCTGGTTGGGGCGGATTACGCTGTCCTTTTTGTCCCCGTCCACGGAATCATAGAGATAACCGCCTTCCGCGTTCCAGAATGTCTGAACGAATGCGTCGCGCACGCGGTCCGCCATCTTGCCGTAGTGTTTCGATTCCTCGGACACCCCAATCCCCTCAGCGAATCGTTCCATGGCTCTTAAGGCGTTGTACCAGAGGGCGTTGAACTCGACTAGTTTCCCATGCCGGTTCACAACGGGATCCCCGTTCGAGGTCCCTTCCATCCAGTGGCGCTCGGGATCAGAAGTTCCGAGAACGAGAAGGTCGTCTTCACAGCGAAGGTCAAGTACACGGATCCCGGACTCGTAACGGGAAATCAACTCCACGAGGATTTCCCAGTTGTTTTCCGCGAATTCGAGAGAGCCGGTCTTTTCGGTCAGCTTGTCAAGAGCGTATAGGAACCATAAACCGGCATCGGCTGCCTTCAAAAGCGCATGGCCCGTTGAAGGGTCAATTTCGCTCGGCATGACTGCGTCATTGAGCCGAGCCATGTCGAGCCACCGCCCGAGTATTTCCGTAGCGTCCCGGTACCGCCCCATCGAAAGGGTGAGCCCCGGAAGGGCAATAAAGGTATCCCGCGCCTTCTCGGAAAGAGAGGGATAACCGGAAAAGAGGGCGGTCCCGCGATCGATCCCTGATGCAAACAGGTGGAGGGCCGTCCGGGTCAAATCCCTGACAGCCGATGACTGGCCTGCAGGTTCGATCTTGCCGAAGCGGCTCTGCTGGCTTGCAATCGCCGCCTTTTCAAATTCTTCGATTTGCTCGATGGTCGGGTGGAACGGCTCAGCGGAAAGGACCACGTAGGCCGTTTCTCCTTCGGCGAGCTCCATCGAAATCGTACCCGGCGACCAGAGGTCCTCGGTGGAGTGACCGGGTGCCTCGTCGTTTTCGTAAAGCACATGCTCGTGCCAGAGAGCTTTCGAATGCCACTCCCCCTTCGGGAAGGAAAGGAAACTGCTCATGCCCCGACCGTTCACCAGTATCCCGTTTGGCGCGGAATCGGCTCTGAAGGCGTCATCCGATCCCTTGGAACGGACATCCGTGTAAAGCCGGTGGGCAAATAGGGGCCTCATTTCGAGCTGGACCCTCTCCGGGCCCGCCAGGAGTTCGTACTTGACGATGCAAGCGTCGCGTCCTTCCGGCATGAACACCGTTTTCCTAAACAGGATGCTATGCAGGACAAAAAGGATGCTGGGGAGGGGGTTGGAATGAAATTCCTGTATGTAGCGGAAACCATCGGGGTAGATGACGTCCCGGTATCGGTTGGTTGAAAGCTGGTACTTCTTTCCACGGGTGAAGAGCGTTTCTTCCAGCTTGCTGACAAGGACCCTGTGCTGGGCGCAATCCTGGGGCCGGACGACGAGAAGGCCGTGTTCTCTTCTCGTATTCGCCCCGACGACCGTCGAGAAGCCGTAGCTTCCGCGACCGTTCGAGACGAGATATTCCCGCCCGGCCCCCTTTTCGTATGTGTTGACATCAACTTTCCCAAGGTACATGGCAACCATCCCCCTTCATGGCATTATCCACAAGTCTTCCCAATCGGCTCCACTTATATTCTACTGTACTTTTCGTAACAGGTCTGGAAAGAAGTTGTCCCAGTTCCCGAAGTGAAACACTGGGGTTTTGCAAGCGCACCTGGACGAGTTCCCTGAAGGATCCCGGCAACTTGTCCAAAAGCCCCGAAGAGCAGACCTTTTCCGCCAGCTCCATCTGCCTTTCAGCCGCATCCAGGCTCTTCCTGATATTCGCCGAATCGCAATTGACCAGCTTGTTTGCCCTGTTCCTCATTGACCGCATGACGGATTTTTCCTCAAGCAGCAGAACGGCACGGAAAAGATTCAGGCCGGTAAGAAAAGAAACAATCTGCCCTTGATCCCGGATGAGAAAATCCACGTGGGGTAAACGAAGGCGCTCTGTGAAACGAATCCCCGAGTGCCTGAGGAGCGAACTCGTTTTCTCCCTGGCAATCATTTTCCCTTCCTCGATCCGAATGACAAGGTAGTACCCTGTCTGGGGAAGGTAGAGGGCGCCGAGCCCTCCCCAAATTCCCCTAAGCCAGGCCCAACGGGCCTGCGGGTTTCTTTCGGGCACTCCCCGACTAATCTGGGAGGCGGTTTCGATCAGCTTCGGCGGAACGGAAAGAGACGGATGTCCCTTCAGGTCAGGCGGCAGTTTCAGAAGCGAGCCGAGATCGCCAAGCTTCCTCCAGCTCCCCGCGCTCCAAAGACGATGCAGGCGCCTGAAGACGAAAAACCGTTTCGAAGCAAGCGATGGAAGCAAGGCGTCCTTTTTTTCCTTCATGGAAAGCAGAAGTGCCGCCGCTTCATAATCCGCTTCTGCCGGCCCTTCGATGGGACCGGCCAGCCACTCGTCCCAAAGCTCTTCGGAAATCGATCTCATCGACTGAATTCTTTCGTCTCGCGGGCAACCTTCATGATCGCCTCCGAAACCCTCTGCGTCTGGTGTCGAACGAGACCGGCCGTCGTGATTTCAAGGAAATCACCCCTGATAACCTGTACCCGGGCCCTGGTCAGGCGGATTTCCTCCCTCTCGTTCATGAGAACCGGTTCCGAACCGGTCTCCCTGTACCTCCGGAGGATCTCTCCAGGGACTTCGGTCTCGTTGACCAGGACGATATCGGGATATTGCCCCAGGACATCCTTGATCCATCGCACATGGTCATATACCGTGAAACCGTCTGTTTCGCCAGGTTGGGTCATGACGTTCGCCACGTAAATCCTGGGAACGCCGGCCTGGCGAATCGCCTCGGAAACCCCCGGGACGAGGAGATTGGGAAGGATGCTCGTGAAAAGGCTTCCTGGGCCCAGGACGATCGCCTCCGCATCCCGGATGGCTTCCACCACCTCGTTTAAAGGTTTTGCATCCGGAGGCTCCAGGAAAACCTCCTTCAGTTCACGACCGTGAAGGGTCACCTCAAGTTCCCCTCTGTAACGGTTGCCCTTTGAATCCATTCCCGCGATCGTTACGGCTTCCGTTGTCACGGGAAGAACCCGCCCGCGGATCGCGAGAAGCTTGTTCATCTCTTCCACGGCAAGGCGAAAATCCCCCGCAAGTTCGGTAACGGCCAACAAGACAAGGTTTCCCAGGCTATGACCGGCCAGTTCTCCCTTGTCAAAACGAAAATTGAGGATGCGATTCAAGGCACTATCGTTCTCCGCAAGAGCGATGATGCAGTTTCGGACATCGCCGGGAGGCAGGACGCCCCATTCCGTCCTCAGGCGCCCCGAACTTCCGCCTTCATCCGTAACCGTGACAATCGCAGTGATGTTTCGCGTATAGCCTTTCAGGCCCCTTAGAAGAGTCGACAAGCCTGTCCCTCCTCCAAGGGCCACCACGCGTGGTCCCGTCCCGAGGCGGAAACCTATCGCACTCGACATGATTTCCCTGAGGCCCCGCCTTTTCCTAACGACACGCTCCATCCAGACCATCGCAGCGACGCCGCCGAGCAGAAGGCCAATCCCGAAGGGCAGTAACCATTCCATCGCTACCACACCTGTTCCTTGTCGATATCCCGATGCCTGACGACGCAGGCGTGCCCCGTTTTGCCAAGCCGATCGGCCAACCATTCGGCTACGGCAACGGACCGATGCCTCCCGCCAGTGCAACCAATGGCGATGTGAATCTGGGTCTTGCCCGTCCCTTCGTAAAGGGGAATGACGAATTCGAAAAGATCCTGTTGCCGCTTGAGAAACTCCTTTGCGGCAGGAAACGCCTTGAGGATGAAATCGACAACCTCCGGGTCCCGGCCGCTCATGTTTCTCAGCCCCGGTTCATAGTAGGGGTTCACCAGGAAGCGCACATCGACGAGATAATCGCAATCCTGCGGTATGCCATGCTTGTAGCCGAAGGAAGTCAGGAAAACGGTCAACCGCCCCGGGGGGGTTCCCAGGCTCTCGAGGACCCTGCCCCTCAATTCCGAAAGGTTCAGCCCGGTGCTGTCCAGTACGACATCGGCAGCCTCTTTAAGGGGGGCAAGGCTTTCTCTTTCCCTCTGGATCCCCTCCAGCGTGGAAAGGTCGGGACCGAGAGGATGTCGCCTGCGGGTGCTCTCAAAACGCCTTATCAGGGCCGTGTCCGATGCATCCATGAAGAGGAGCACGACACTGCCCATCCGGCGCTTAAGGCCCTCCATGACGTTCTCAAGGTCTCTCAGGAGATCGTCGCCCCTGATGTCGACCACCGCGACGACACCATGCAGGACGGCGGCCCTATGCCTGCCTAGCACCTCTACCAGCTGAGGCAAGAGCGAAGGGGGAATGTTGTCGATGGCAAAAAATCCCTGGTCCTCAAGGATATGGAGGGCAGTCGACTTACCCCCCCCGCCCAATCCCGTTATTATCACGATCTTATCCACACCAGAATTCACAGT
>ENA-ORXD01001013-ORXD01001013.1-sediment-metagenome-genome-assembly--contig:-NODE-1013-length-27280-cov-4.671286_pt1 | contig 27280 bp, 23 predicted proteins | sample MGYA00237862_ERZ511471 | MGnify/ENA metagenome assembly ERZ511471 | reverse complement strand
TACGATGTGGCACGCGGCAAAGGCACCGAGCCCGCGTACTGCGGCCGCCTGTTGAACGTCGAGCAGCCCGGCGTGTACGCCTGTGTCTGCTGCGGGCTGCCGCTCTTCTCCTCTGCCGCGAAGTACGACTCGGAGACCGGCTGGCCGAGTTTCTTCCGGCCGTTCTCGTCCGAGAACATCGCTCAGCGACAGGACTCCAGTCTGGGCGCTTCGCGTACAGAGATCCTCTGCGCACGCTGCGACGCCCATCTCGGGCACGTGTTCAGCGACGGACCTCCGCCAACCGGGTTGCGCTACTGCCTCAACTCCGCCGCCATGACGTTCGTTTCGCTGGAGTCGATCGCCGCGGGGGAGACTGCGGAGGTCGCGCAAGCGCGAAACGCCGTCTTCGCCGAGGGCTGCTTCTGGCACGTCGAGGAGGTCTTCAGGCGCCGTCCGGGCGTGCTCGCCACGCAGGTGGGCTACATCGGCGGTGCCCTCGCCGAGCCCACTTACGCCGAGGTCCACAGCGGCGAGACAGGGCACGCCGAGGCGGTCCAGGTTACGTACGACACGAGTCAGACCAGCTACGACGCGCTCCTCAACGTGTTCTGGGAGAGCCACGACCCGACGACCAAGGACCGCCAAGGGCCGGACGTCGGGTCGCAGTACCGCTCCGCCATCTTCTTCACGTCACCCTTCCAGGAGACGCGCGCCGTCGCTTCGCGCAAGGAGCGCGAACGGGCCGGCGCTTACGACGCGCCGATCACCACCGAGATCGTCCCCGCCGGCACGTTTTGGCGCGCCGAGGAGTTCCACCAGCGCTACCGCGAGAAGCAGCGCCGGTCGATGGGGCGCGGCGCGCAGTTCGTGCCCATGTGATCGTGCCTCCGCGAGCGTTTCCGTCGTGCGCGTAAGCCGCCCGCGACGGTGTGGGCCGTGGGTGCGTTCCTCGCCGGCCTGGGAGTACTCTTCTGGGGCATCGGTCAGGTGCGCGACAAGAAGTAGGCGCGGCGCCCCGTGGGCGGCGTGTCGCAACAGAGAAGGAGGCGCCGTGCAGTTGCGTGATACATCGCTTCTGAAGCAGGAGTGCTGCATCGGCGGCGAATGGGTCACGGCCGACGACGGCGCGCTTCTCGCGGTCACGAACCCCGCCACGGGCGAGACGCTTGCCGGCGTCCCGAGCGTGGGTTCCGCGGAGACGCGGCGTGCCGTCGCGGCTGCGGAGGGCGCCTTCGCCGCCTGGCGCGGGCGGGTCGCCAAGGATCGTTCCGTCGTCCTGCGTCGCTGGTACGAGCTGATGATGGCCAACCAGGACGACCTGGCGCTCCTTCTCACGCTTGAGCAGGGCAAGCCGCTGGCCGAGGCGCGCGGCGAGATCGCCTATGCGGCCGGCTTCGTGGAGTGGTTCGCGGAGGAGGCGCGGCGCGTCTACGGCGACACCATCCCCGCGCCGTTGCCGGACCGTCGCATCATCGCGCTCAAAGAGCCGGTCGGCGTGTGTGCGGCAATCACACCCTGGAACCTGCCCGCGGCGATGGTCACGCGCAAGCTGGCGGCGGCGCTCGCCGCCGGCTGTACGGTGGTGCTCAAGCCGGCGTCGGCCACGCCGCTCATCGCGCTGGCGCTGTGCGAACTGGCGCAGCGCGCCGGCGCGCCGGCCGGCGTGCTCAACGTGGTCACCGGCTCGGCGCGCATCATCGGCGCGGAGCTCACCTCCAACCCCGCCGTCCGCAAGTTGAGCTTCACGGGATCCACAGAGGTCGGCAAGGAGCTGATGCGCGCCTGCGCCGGCACGATCAAGAAGGTCTCCCTCGAACTCGGCGGCAACGCGCCCTTCATCGTCTTCGACGATGCCGAAGTGGAGGCCGCCGTCGCGGGCGCCATGGCCTCCAAGTACCGCAACGCCGGCCAAACCTGCGTCTGCGCAAACCGCCTCTTCGTGCAGGCCGGCATCTACGACGACTTCGCGGAGCGGCTCGGCCGCGCGGTGAGCGAGCAACTCAAGGTGGGAAACGGGCTCGACCCGTCGGTCACGCAGGGGCCGCTCATTGACGATGCCGCCGTACGCAAGGTCGAGGAACACATCGCCGACGCCGTCGGCAAAGGGGCGAGGCTCGTGTGCGGCGGTCACCGGCACGAGCTGGGCGGCACGTTCTTCGAGCCGACCGTGATCGCCGGCGCCACTATGGAGATGCTCGTGGGGCGCGAGGAGACCTTTGGTCCGGTCGCGCCCCTCTTTCGCTTCGAGAGTGAGGACGACGTCATCCGCATGGCCAACGATACCGAGTTCGGCCTCGCCTCCTACTTCTACAGCCGCGACATCGGCCGCATTTGGCGCGTCGCGGAGGCGCTGGAGTACGGCATGGTGGGCGTCAATACGGGGATGATCTCGACCGAGGTGGCGCCGTTCGGCGGCGTCAAGGAGTCGGGACTGGGTCGCGAGGGCTCCAAGTACGGTCTCGACGATTACCTCGAGGTCAAGTACGTCTGTCTCGGCGGCATCGACTCCTGATCGGAGGTACACGGCGTGGCGCAAGATCTCCTCGTGATCGTGCTCGGCATCGTTGGGATCACCGTCCTGATGGTGGCAGGCTACGTCCTCTACCTCGTTATCGCCATGCGCTCGCGGCGTCCCGTCGGGGAGGGGTTCCACTACGTCTGGATCGACGACGACGGCTCGGCGCGCGAAGTGACGGACGCCGAGCGCCGCCGCCTCACGACCGAGTACGCGCCCAAAGACAGCCGGCGTCCCTACGTCAAGCTCCGCTACGAGTCAAAGGACAGTCAGGGCCGGCGGCGCGGGTTCCTGCGCCGGCGCCAGCTTCCCGCCGGCGTGCCGATCGGGGAGGCCGAGGGCGAACTCGCGGCGACGGCGGAGGCGGGGCTTACGCCCACACCCGAGCCCGCGGGAAAAGCGGAGCCCACGGACCAGTCGGCCTCGGACAACGCGGCGGCGGGGCCGCAGGCCGACTAGAGAGGCAACCGAGCGCGATGGGAACCTCTCTGGGGGTCAGGTTTGTGTGGCTGGGCATCATCGGCCTCACGCTCGCGGCTCTCAGCGTCGGCGGGTGCGCGGACGATCCCCAGCAGGATCTCGCCCTGCTCGAGGGGGACACGTGGGTCGCCGTGGAGTTGCGCGCCGACGGCGCCGGCCTCAGCCCCGTGACACACGGCGTACGCTCCACGGTCCGCTTCGCGGACGGCGCGATCGGCGGCAACGGCGGCGTGAACCAGTACGGCGGCAACTACGACGCCTCCGGCGACGGCTCGTTGACCATCAAGATGGGCGCCTCTACCGCTATGGCCGGTTCCGAGCCCGCGATGGAGCAGGAGGCGCTCTTCTTCGCGCTGCTGCCCGAGACGCGCTCCTTCGTCGTCACCCCAACTTCGCTCGAGTTGCGCGACGAGAAAGGCTCTGCGCTGGTGAGATTCTCCGCGTTGGCGGCGACGCCGCTGGCCGGCACGACGTGGATCTGCAGCGCCGTCAACAACGGCGCCGGCGGCGTGGTCACCATCGGCGCGGATTCGCGCATCGACGCCGTCTTCGACGACGACAAGAGGGTGAGCGGGTTTTCCGGCGTCAATCGTTATCACGGGCCCTACGAGGTCGATGGCGAGAGCATCAAGATCGGCCCGCTGGCGAGCACGCGCATGGCCGGGCCGGCCGAGCTCATGGAGCAGGAGCGGCAGTATCTCGAGGCGCTGGAGAAGGCCACGCGCTACGTCATCGTCGACGGCGCCCTGACGCTCTACGGCGGCGAGGACGGCACGTCGCGTATGGTGACCTACGCGGCGGAGTGACGCGCGGTGCGCTGGCGCCGGGCGCCCGTCGTGGTAGCATTCGGCGACCAGGGTTGAGGAAAGGAGGCGATCGGCATGCAGACCACAGATGCCCGGGTGCGGTTCACGTCCGCCCCGTCGTTCGTCTCCACCCCGGCGCCCCTCGCGTAGCTCGCCTGCGGGCGCCTCTCCGGAAGGACCCGCTGTGTCAGATCCTCACTCGCTTTCAGATCTGGGCTACACGCCCCGCTGGCAATGTCTCTTCGCCGAATACGGCTCCCGCGGCCTCGTGCCCGCACGAGTCGTGCGTTCGGCGCGCGGCCACGCGATCGTCGCCACCGGCGCCGGCGCGCAGCGCGCCAAGCTCGCGGCGGCGCTGATCAAGGGCGCCGCGGGCGGCGTCTCGCTGCCGGTCGTCGGCGACTGGGTCGCCGTGCGCAACGGCGAGGAGCTCGAGGTGCCCCTCGTCGAGGCGGTCCTCGAGCGTTCAAGCGTCATCACGCGCGGCGACCCCGGCGACGTCGGAGGGCCGCAGGCGCTGGCCGCCAACGTCGACGTCGTCTTCGTCGTCCACCCGATCTCCGCCGAGCCGAATGTGCGTCGCATCGAGCGCGAGCTGGCGCTGGCCTGGGAGTCGGGAGCCGTCCCCGTCGTCGTGCTCACCAAGGCCGATCTCGCCGCCGACCCCGCAGCGGCGCTGGCGGCTGTAGAGGCCGTGGCGCCCGGCACGGACGTGCGCCTGACAAGCGCGCTCACCGGGGCCGGCGTCGCGGAGGCGCTCGAGTACCTCTCCGCGCAGCGCACGGCGGTCCTCATCGGGCCGTCCGGGGCGGGCAAGTCGACGCTCGTCAACGCGCTGCTGGGCGAGCAGCGTCAGGCGACGCGCGAGGTTCGCTTGAGCGACGGTCGCGGCCGGCACACGACGATCGCCAGAGAGCTGATCCAGATGCCGGGCGGCGGCATGATCATCGACACGCCCGGCCTGCGGGCGCTGGCGCTGACCGGTTCGGAGGAGGGCATCGCGGCGGCCTTCGCCGACGTTGAGACCGCCGCCGAACGCTGCCGCTTTCGCGACTGCGCCCACAGCGGCGAGCCGGGCTGCGCGGTAGCGGCCGCGGTCGAGTCCGGCGCTTTGCCGGCCGAGCGCCTGGAGAGTTACCAGAAGCTGGTTCGCGAGGCACGCGTCGCCGCGGCCAAGGGCGACGCGCGCCTGCGCGCCGAGGAGCAGCGCAAGTGGAAGGCCATCAGCAAGGCTGTCAAGCAGTACTACAAGCACTCCGGCAAACGCTAAGACGGCCGCGGGCAGACGGTGGGAGCGGCGCGCGGGAGTATCATGAAGCGACAGAGCGGTCGGTGGTCGTGCGGCGGGGGGTGAGGCGCTATGGCTGATTTGATGTTGGGCGTCGTCGGGAGCTCGCGCAAGGAGAACGAGCGAAGGATGCCCATCCACCCCGAGCACCTGCAGCGCTTGCCCGAGCGCATACGCCGCCGGCTCGTCTTCGAGTCGGGCTACGCCGAGGCCTTCGGCATGTCGGATGCGGAGCTCGCCGGGCACTGCGGCGGCATCGCCCGCCGGCAGGAACTCCTCGCCGATCTCGGCGTCGTCGTGTTGCTCAAGCCCGTCTTGCAGGACTTCCAGGAACTGCGTGAGGGCGGCATCCTCTGGGGCTGGCCGCACTGCGTTCAGCATGCCGACGTCACGCAGACGGCCATCGACCGGCGACTCACGCTGATCGCCTTCGAGCAGATGTTCTTCTGGTCGCCGGACGGGCACTCCGGCCGTCACACCTTCTACAAGAACAACGAGATGGCCGGCTATTGCGCCGTCTTCCACGCCCTGCAACTGCGTGGCATCGACGGGCACTACGGCAATCAGCGCGCCTGTGTGGTCTTCAGCTACGGCTCCGTCAGTCGCGGCGCGATCTACGCCCTCAAGGCGCTCGGCTACCGCGACATCACGGTCTGCATCCGGCGCCCCGAGCACGACATCCGCGAGGAGATCCTCGGCTGTCACTACATGCGGCTGCGCGAAGGCCGTGAGGGCGAGGGCCGCATGATCGTGATCGAAGAGGACGGCACCGAGCGGCCGTTCCTCGACATGGTCAGCGAGACCGACATCATGGTGAACGGCACTTACCAGGACCCCACCCACCCGCTCATGTTCATCGAGGAGGAGGAGATCCCGTACCTCAAGCGCGGCTGCCTGATCATCGACGTGAGCTGCGATGAGGGCATGGGGTTCTCGTTCGCCAAGCCGACCTCGTTCAGCGCGCCGATGATCAAGGTCGGACAGGTCGACTACTACGCCGTCGATCACACGCCCAGCTACCTTTGGGAGAGCGCCACGCGCACCATCTCGGCGGCGCTGCTCGTTCACCTGCCGGCGATGCTGGCCGGCCGAGAGAGCTGGATCGAGCACGAGACGTTGCGGCGCGCCGTCGAGGTCGACGAGGGCGTGATCCAGAATCCGGCCATTCTGGCCTTCCAGAACCGCGACGCGGTCTACCCCCATCGATACCTGGAGGCCGAGCCCGCGGGCGACGCCCGAGGGTGAACGGCGCCCACGAAGTCGGCGCGGAGCGCGGCACGAGGCCGCCGGTGGAGTGGCGGGCGGGATCCTGATGGTCAATCCTCACTGTGAGGTAGAGCACGAGGGTTAGCCGACGCCACGCATACGACCGTGGGCGCACGTTGCGGCTGAGGACACCCGCGATATCCTCGACGCCGGCGAGTGCTTGAGGGTGCGCGGCTGCGGGTGGGTCGCCGCTCACAGCCGACGCTTACAGCCGACGCGGTACGCTCTGACTTGCCCCCGCGGAGTCCGCGAGTACAATCGTGCACTGCAGCGATGCATGGGTCCGGGGCGGCAGCCCCGGAGGCAGGTGGGGAGTCGGGCCGCTCTCCGGACACGGAGTCCCGGGAGCGGCCATGGTCGTGCTCCCCGTCCTCCAGAGAGGTGGAGCTAGCGCCTATGCCTGCAACCGAAGCCATCAATGGTGGCCAACGCCCCTCGGACGTTGCCTCCTCGCGCCCCGGCCGCTGCTACCTGCATGTCTCCGAACTCCCCGGCGGCGACGCTCTCGTGACCGGCGTCGGCGAGGTGGTGAGACGCTTCGCTTTCCGCGTCAACGACTACTACGCGTCGCTCATCGACTGGGACGACCCCGACGACCCCATCCGCAAGCTGGTCGTGCCGAGCAGGGACGAGCTGTTCGAGTACGGCTCGCTGGATGCGTCGAACGAGGCCGCCAACACGCCGCTGCCGGGGCTGCAGCACAAGTACGCGGATACGGCGCTCATGCTGGTCACCGACCAGTGTGTGTGCTTCTGCCGCTACTGCTTTCGAAAGCGCCTCTTCTTGCCCGGCAACCGCACGACGCATAGGGCGTATCGCGAGGCGACCGAGTACATCGCCGCCCATCCGGAGATCAGCGACGTGCTGCTCACGGGGGGCGATCCGCTCGCGCTCAGCACCGCGCGCCTGCGCGAGATCGTCGCGCACCTCGTCACCCTGCCGCATGTGCGCACCATTCGGCTCGGCTCCAAGACGCCGGCCTTCAACCCATACCGCATCCTTGACGACACGGAGCTCACGGACCTCGTACGCGAGGTGGTCGCCTCCGGCCGCACGTTCTACCTCATGGCGCACTTCGATCACCCGCGCGAACTCACCGATGCCGCCGTGGCGGCCTTGGCGGAGTTGCGCGCCGCCGGCGCCGTGTGCCTCAACCAGTGCCCGGTGACGGCCGGCATCAACGACGACCCGGAGGTGCTCGCCGGCCTCTTCCAGCGCTGCACGGACGCCGGCTGCCCTCAGTACTACGTCTTCCAGTGCCGACCGACGATCGGCACGGCGCATTTCGTGCTGCCGATCGTGCGCGTCGCGGAGGTCGTCGAGCGCGCGCGCGCCCGTGTCTCGGGCCTTTCGCGGCGAGCGCGCTTCTGTCTCTCTCACGAGTCGGGCAAGGTCGAGATCGTGGGCGCCGACGCGCGGCATATCTACGCGCGCTACCACCGCGCCAAGCGCGCCGACGACAGCGGCCGCTTCCTGGTGTATCGCCGTGACGAGGCGGCCCGCTGGCTCGATGAGCTGGTGCCGTCGGCGGCGGAGGGCTGAGTCCGGCGGCGGTCATGGCCGGGCTCGGTCGCCCGGCGGTCCGCTGTTCTCGCCCGTCTCGTTCCTCAAACGCGTCGTCGCACACGGGGGAGGCCGCGGGCGGGAGTAACTCCGTGCCCGCGGCCTCCTCGTGTCGATCGCCGCATCGTCGCGCGATTCGCGGCGCCGGCTACCAGGGGTAGTCCTCGGTGGTCGGCGTCAAGTACACCGCGCCGAGGTCGACGGTCTCCCCGAGGTTCGGGCTGACCGGCTCGCCGAAGTCCCCGTAGGGAGCATCGTTGTACCACTCGTCGTAGTAGAGATTGAGCGTATCGTCGAGCGCCACGAGGACGCTGCTCATCATGTACTGCATGGGCGCCATCCTCAGGTCTGCGGCGGAGAACTCGAACGTCCCGTCCGCGGCGACCTCGGCTTGCAGGAACCAGTCGAAGTTCCAGCCGCCTTCGTTCCACATTTCGTGCAGGTTCACGACAACACCGTCGTCGGCGGTGTTGAGCGGCAGTCCGGTCGCGCTGTCGAGTGCAGTGCCCCTGATCTTCACGAGGTCGGTGCTCTCAACGGCGATGTCGTCGGTGCGCACCCCCGCCGGCCATTCGCCCGTGAAGCTGAAGTCACCTAGGTTCTGGAACCAGGGCCCCCAGTAGGCGCCGGTCGGATCGGTGACGTCCAGGCTGAACCCCGCGTACGGCTTGAGTCCCCAGACTTCATAGTGTCCATCCGCGGCACTCACCGCGTGTGCGGAAGGGAGTTGCTGGATCCGGGAGGTCCCCTGGAAGATGCATTGAAGCTGGATGTCGCCTACAGGGTCGCCGTTGGCGGCGTCGCGCACGGTGCCCTCGATGTGCGCCGGAGGGTCGAGGACGGCGCTAATGCGGCGCGTGGCCGTACCCCACTTGACGACGATGTCGTCGCCGAAGTCGGGCGCCGGCTTGTTCGGGTAGGCCTCAATGGCGTATCTGGTCAATTGACTCGCCGCCGGTACGAAGAGGACCCGATACTTGCCGGCCGGCAGGAGCAACTTATAGGTGCCGTTGCGGCCGGTGGTGGCGGTCACACCCGGAACCTGCTCCCAGGTCCACCAGTCGACGCCGGCCGAGGCCCACTCGTACGGAATCACGGTGGCGCCCACAACCGGTTTGCCCGCTTGGTTCAGGATGAGACCTTCGATGCTGCCTTTCTTCAGGTCTCTCGCCCCGGCGACGGGCGCCAGGAGAAGCGCAAGCAGCGCCACAGTGACGAAAGCCAGCACCCATCGTCGAGCATCGATTCGTCGGCTTCCCATGGCCGATCCCCCCCTCCTTGCCGGGCGAACTCAATTGCCCGGCCGAGTCGCCGGACCGGCCTCAGCTCGTTGTTGCGGGCAAAACCGGCCCTTCCGTCCAGGCCGGTCTCACCATTGACTCGCCGCGCGGGCCACGATGGTGACCGAGACTGAGAGCCCGCCGGGTCTGCGTCGCCTGAGGGCGGACGTGTACGCCCGCTCATCCTTTCGATGCCCCCAGGAACAGACCACGAAACGGCGGCCTCGTAGCCACGTCTGGCAACGCCGTTGACATCGCCGTCCTCCCGATCCAGCATCGACAGGGGTATGCGGAGAGCGCAACGAGGAGGCCGTGGAATGATCGAGGTCGGGATCCCTGGATTCGGCGAGCTGCGACTGCAGCACGCCGTGTTCGACTACAACGGCACGCTCGCGCTCGACGGCGTGCTGTTGCCCGGCGTCGGCGCGGCGCTTGCCGCGCTGGCGGACGACGTCGACGTGCACGTGATCACCGCCGACACCTTCGGCGGGGCGGCCGCGGAGCTCACCGGCCTCCCGCTGCGACTGACCGTGCTTGCCGCGGAGGCGCAGACGGAGGCCAAGCGCGCCTACGTGACGGCCCTGGGCGCGGTCGGCGTGGCCGCGGTCGGCAACGGGCGAAACGATGCCCAGATGCTGGCTGCCGCCCGGATCGGCATCGCTCTCGTGCAGGGCGAGGGCTGCGCCGCACAAACGCTGGTCGCCCCGGACGTCGTGGCCGGCGGCGTCCTCGAGGCTGTCGCGCTCCTGCGCTCTCCGCGCCGCCTGATCGCCACGCTGCGAAGCTGACGCGAGAGCTCGAAGAGGGCGGCCGGCGTCTCGGCGACCCCCCCGGTCTCACCTGCTGCCCACCCCACGATAAACCTCGTGCGCTCGGCCGCCGATGAGGAGGGTAGATTCGAGCGGGCGCCGCGACGCGGGTCTACCCGACACGGGGCCCGTTGCCGCCATCGCCGGCGCCGAGCGGCGGCGTGCGGGCGTGGGGAGGAGACCGATGATCTGGTTCAAGTCGCTGTTCGGGGGGCCGAAGACAGCCGGGCCCCCAGAGCCGCTCCGCCGGTTCCAGAGCGGCGAGACAACTATGAGCCGCGACGAGGTGGCCGCCACGGAGGCGGGATGGCTCGTCGACTGTGACGAACAGCGCACGGTGCGGCTCTTCGAGATCGAGAAGCCCGGCGTCGAGCGCTGCCTGCTCGCCTACCGGGCGCGACTGCGCGCCGAAGGCCTGCGCGGCCGCGCCTATCTGGAGATGTGGTGCCGTCTTCCCGGTCAGGGGGAGTTCTTCTCCAAGGGCTTCGACCAGGCGCTCACCGGGACGACCGGCTGGACGTCGTGCGAGACTCCCTTCTGGCTGAAGGCGGGCCAGCGCCCGGACCTGATCAAGCTGAACCTCGTCGTCGAGGGGACCGGCCGCGTGGAGATCGCCGACGTCGAGCTGCTCGCGGCGCCGCTGAGCTGACGTCGCGCGACTTCGTCGCGCGTGTGCCGTCCGTCGCCGTGGGGAAGATGGAAGACTTGCAGGGTCCTCGTGTGAGGAGGTGACCAGATGCAAGTCTACGGTCCCTTGATGGTGGAGCACAGGGTTGTCGAGCGGGTGATCCGAGCGCTGCAAGTTCAGTACGAACGCATGGTTGCCGGCGAGCGCGTCGACCTCGCGACGCTGGAGGAGTGCATCGACTTCCTGCGCGTCTACGGCGATCGCACTCATCACGGCAAGGAGGAGGACATCCTCTTTCGCTGGCTGAGCAACCGCCCGCTGACGCTCGCGCATCGCGCCGTGCTCGAAGAGCTGTTCGAGGAGCACGATCTCAGCCGCCGAGTGCTGGCCGACCTGGCCGAGGCCGGCAGGCTCCACCGCGACGGCGACGCATCGTCCACGGCGGTGATCCTCTCGAGTCTCGAGACGCTCGTCGCTCTCTACCCGCGGCACATCGAGAAGGAGGACAGGGTGTTCTTCCCGGTGGCGCCGGCCTACCTGAGAGAGAACGAGGTCGAGGCGGTCCTCGCGGAGTTCCGCGAGTTCGACCGCCTCATGATCCACGAGAAGTACCGCGCCGTGGCCAAGGATGTGAGCGCGCGCGCCGCGCGGCCCGCGCCCTAGTCTTCACCGCGGGCCGCGTTGGCCGCCGTCGCGTCGCGCAGGTAACGCGCCATGCCGGGCCGGATCGCCTCGTAGGTCGCGGTGAAGCGCGCATCGGCGACGTACATCTCGCCCAGGGACGCGTGCATGGCGCGCGAGCACGGGTAGAACCAGCGATCGATGAGCAGGCGCGCCTCTTCCACCGCCTCCAGCGCGCGGGGATCGTCGGCGGTGACGCCCTCGTCCATCAAGGCCGCCAGGCGGGCGCCGTTGGCGGCGGCCTCCTCTTGATAGCGCCGCCAGTCGTCCTTGCCGTAGGCGCGCGTGCGGCGCGCCGACTCCCGGTAGGCCTCGGTGTCGCCCCAGCGCCGGCGAACTTCGTCCTCGTAGCGAGCAGGGTCGAACTCGCCGAAGACGCGGAGCAGTTCCTCGCCGCTCATCTGTCCTCCTCTTCTCATCTTGGTCAGGGTCGTCTCGATCAGCGCCAGCATGTCCTCCAGGCGCAGGATCCGGGCGGCGACCAGGTCGCGCTGCTCGGCGAGAGCTCGGCGGCGGTCGTACCCGGGGCTGGTGACGATGCCGCGTATGTCGCTGAGGGGAAAGCCGAGCTCGCGGTAGAAGAGGATCTGCTGCAGGCGCTCCAGGTCCTGTTCCGTGTAGAGCCGGTAACCGTTCGCCGAGCGCATCGAGGGCGTGAGCAGCCCGAGCCGGTCGTAGTGATGCAGAGTGCGCACGCTCACGCCGGCGAGCTCGGCAACCTCGCCTATGCGGTGCTGCGCGGTCATTCTCCCTCGTTTCCGCCCGCAGCCTAGAGTATGACCATACGTCAGGGTCAAGCGCGCGAAGCGCCGGCCGCCGGCTCGTAGAATAGGCGGCAATCCGCAACGCGATTCGCGAGGAGCGCACAGTCACGATGAAGCAGGCGAAGGCTGGGAGTATCCCCGGCGTGGTGCTCGACCGCTGATGAGCGACGCCCCCATCGAGGTCGGCAGGCTCGGCGAGTCGGATCTGCCGGCGCTGGCGCGCCTTTACCGCCAGTTCTGGGACGAAGACTCGTCGCTGGAGGCGATGCGCGCGACGCTGGCGCGGCGCGGCGACGATCCCGACTACGTCTTCGTCGCCGCGCGGCAGCACGGCGCGCTCGTCGGCTCGGCGCTGGGCGTCGTCTGTGACGAGCTCTACGGCGACTGCCGGCCGTTCATGGTCGTCGAGGACGTCGTCGTCGACGAGTCGCGGCGCCGGGCCGGCGTCGGTTCGGCCGTCATGCGCGAGGTGGAGCGGCGCGCGGCGGAGCGCGACTGCGCCGCCATCCTCTTCATGACCGAGGCCGAGCGCCACGGGGCGGTGCGGTTCTACGAGTCGCTCGGCTACCGCTGCGAGCCGTACTGCGGCTTCAAGAAGTACTTGCGCCGCGAGCCGCAGGCGCCGTTCGCGCCGGCGCGTGACTGAGGCCCTCGTCGCGGCGGCGCTGGCCGCCGCGGCCTTCGCGGCCAGCAACGTCGACGACCTGTTCGTGCTGGCGGCCTTCTCCGCCGACCCGGCGCTGCGCCGGCGGCACGTCGTCGCCGGTCAGTTCCTCGGTATCGGCGCGCTGACGGTGGCCAGCCTGTTGTGCGCCCTCGCCGCCGTCGCCGTGCCGGCGCAATGGCTCGGCCTTCTGGGGCTCCTGCCGATCGTCATCGGCGTGCGCCGTCTCCTGACGGCCCGCCGCGTCGAGGGGGAGGAGCGGACGCCGCGACCGGCGCGCACGGCGGCGCTCTCCGTGGCCGCCGTCACCATCGCCAACGGCGGCGACAACCTGGCCGTCTACGTGCCGCTCTTCGCTACGCAGCCCGGCGTGACCTGGCCGCTGATCATCGCCGTCTTCGCCGTGCTCACCGCCGTCTGGTGCGTCGCCGCGCTGGCGCTCGTCGCGCATCCGGCGGTCGGGCCGCGGCTACGCCGCTACGGCCGCCGGTGGCTGCCCTGGGTGCTCATCGCGCTCGGTCTCTTCATCATCGCCGGCTCGGGGCTGCTCGGAGCCCTCGTTTAGCTCTCGGGCCGCGTCTGGCGAACGCCCTCAGGTTGCGGGCGAGCTCTGCCGCGGCCTTCTGGCGCTGGACATCGCGCCGGCGGCCGCATTCGCAGACGGCCAGTGTCTGCGCCCTCTCGGGCGTGCGGCGCATTGCCGCGTCTCCCGTCACGCAATAGACTTCAACGTCCGCAGCGCAGTCGCCCCTTTGGGCGGAATGAGGAGGACATCGCATGTACTACGACAAGGACGCCGACCTTAGTCTCATCACCAGCAAGACCGTGGCGATCATCGGCTTCGGCAGCCAGGGCCACGCCCACGCCCAGAACCTGCGCGACTCCGGCGTCAACGTCGTCGTCAGCGATTTGGCCGGTACGCCGAATGCGGCGCGCGCCGAGAAGGCCGGCTTCGAGGTCCTCTCCGCAGCCGAGGCGGCCAAGCGCGCCGACGTCGTCATGATGCTCGTTCCCGATCAGACACAGGCCGTCGTGTACCGTAACGACGTGGCGCCCAACCTCAAGGACGGCGCCACGCTCATGTTCGCGCACGGCTTCAACATCCACTTCGGCCAGATCGTGCCGCCCAAGACGGTCGACGTCTCGATGGTCGCGCCCAAGGGCCCCGGCCACCTCGTGCGGCGCCAGTTCGAGGAGGGCAAGGGCGTGCCGGTGCTCATCGCCGTCTACCAGGACGCCAGCGGCAAAGCCAAGGAGCAGGCGCTCGCCTATGCCAGCGGCATCGGCGGCCTGCGCGCCGGCGGCCTCGAGACGACCTTCGCCGAGGAGACCGAGACGGACCTCTTCGGCGAGCAGGCCGTGCTCTGCGGCGGCTGCACCGAGCTGGTCACGGCCGGCTTCGACACCCTCGTGGAGGCCGGCTACCAGCCCGAGATCGCCTACTTCGAGTGCCTGCACGAGCTCAAGCTGATCGTCGACCTCATGTGGGAGAAGGGCATCGCCGGCATGCGCTACAGCATCAGCGATACGGCCGAGTACGGCGATCTCACGCGCGGCCCGCGCGTCATCGACGAGAACGTGCGCGAGACGATGCGCGAGATCCTCGCCGAGGTGCAGAGCGGCGAGTTCGCGCGCGAGTGGATCCTCGAGAACCAGGCCAACCGGCCGGTCTTCAACGCCCTGCGTCGCCAGGGCAAGGAGCATCTCATCGAGAGCGTCGGCAAGGACCTGCGCGGCATGATGAGCTGGATCCAAGAGGGCGGCCTCGACATCGACGAGTGAGCGCGGCCGGGCCTGGGCGCCCGGCGGGCTCGTTCGATCCGTCGCGAGGGCGGCGGGAGTGCCTCATCGGCGCTCCCGCCGCCCTCGTCCTTTGCCGCCCGCGGGACCACGGGCTCGCCGCCCAGGTCAACGGCCGGCCGGGCCCCTCGCCGGCCGGCCGTCGTTGCGCCCCCGCGCCCGGCACGATATCCTCAGTGCATGGTGCGAAGCGGCCCGGGTCATATCGCAGTGCATCGCCCGTCGTAACGGCTGGAGCGAGCGGCCACGTCGGCCGTCACTTGCTCCAGCCGGCTTCCGTCTCTCTCACCCAGATTTCTCCGCGCCAGCGCGTCGCGCGGCTGCTCCCTCGCCTCACGATCTCCCGATCGTCTCCCTAAGAGCTGCGTCGCGACCCTCTGACTTCCAGTCGCGACGCTTCGCCTCAGTCCGTTAGAATGTCGGCTTTGTAGCCGGCTTCACAAGATTCGCCGGAACCTGGCACCGGCGCGCAAGCTCAGACGAAAGGACACTACCGATGCTGAAGCGTTTCCTCATCACCCCCGGGCCTACGCCGGTGCCGCCGGAGGTCCTCTCGGCGCTCGCCGAGCCGGTCATTCACCATCGCGCGCCGCGCTTCACCGAGATCCTCAAAGAGGTCGTCTCCGGCATGAAGTACATCTTCCAGACGGAGAACGACGTCCTCGTGTACGCCGCCTCCGGCACGGGCTGCATGGAGTCCGCCGTCGTCAACATCGTGAACCCCGGCGACCACGTCCTGGTGGCGTCGGTCGGCAACTTCGGCGACCGCTGGATCAAGCTTAACAAGACCTGGGGCGCCGAGGTGACGGCTCTGAGCTACGAGTGGGGCACCAAGGCCGTGCCGGCCGACATCGCGGCGGCGCTGGCCGCCGATCCCTCGATCAAGGCCGTCTTCATTCAGCACTCCGAGACGTCCACCGGCGTGCTCAACGACGTCAAGGCGATCGGTGACATCGTCGCCAAGACGCCGGCCATCCTCGTCGTCGACGCCATCAGCGGCCTCGGCGCCTCCGACCTCAAGACCGACGAGTGGCATGTCGACGTCTGCGTCACCGGTTCCCAGAAGGCCCTCATGGTGCCGCCGGGCTTGGCCTACGTCGCCGTCAGCGAGAAGGCCTGGAAGGTCGTCGAGCAGTGCCGGACGCCGCGCTTCTACTTCGACTGGGTCACGGCACGCGCCAAGATGACCGGCGACTCCGCCCAGACGCCCTACACCCCGGCCGTCTCCCTCATGGTGGCGCAGAACGCCGCCATCGAGCTCATTCGTCAGGAAGGCCTGGAGAACGTCTTCGAGCGCCATCGCGTGCTCGGCAAGGCCTGTCGCGAGGGCGTCAAGGCGCTCGGTCTCGAGCTCTTCGCCGTCGAGGATCCCGAGGCGAACTCCGTGACCTCCGTCAAGGTGCCCGAGGGCGTCGACGGCAAGAAGATCGGCAAGCTCGCGCGCGACAAGTGGGGCGTCTGGCTGGCCGGCGGCCAGGGCGCCGTGGCCGGCAAGATCTTCCGCTTCGGTCACTGCGGCTACTTCGGCCACTCCGACATCGTCGTCGGTCTGACGACCGTCGAGATGGTGCTCGCCGAGCTGGGCTACGATGTGAAGTTCGGTGCGTCCGTGGCCGCCGCCGAGCAGGTCTTCATGCAGAGCACCGTCCAGCTGTGAGCGGGGGAGACGCGATGACTGAGCAGAAAAAGATCCTCGCCAAGGAGAAGCTCGCACCCGAGGGCATCAAGTACCTCGAGGATCTCGGTTTCGAGGTCGACCTGGGTTACGAGTGGGATGCGGACGAGCTGTTGCGCCGCATCCCCGAGTATCACGGCCTGATCGTGCGTTCGGCCGCCAAAGTGACCGCCGAGGTCATTCAGGCCGGCGCGAACCTGCAGGTCGTCGGCCGCGCCGGCGTCGGCGTCGACAACATCGACGTCAAGGAGGCGACCAAGCGCGGCGTGATCGTCGTGAACGCGCCGCAGAGCAACGTGCTCTCCGCCGCGGAACACACGGTCGCGCTCATCATGGCCTGCGCGCGCAACATCCCGCAGGCTTACGCCGACCTCAAGGCCGGCAAATGGGAGAAGAGCAAGTGGGGCAAGAACGGCGTCGAGTTGCGCGGCAAGACGCTCGGCGTCGTCGGCCTCGGCCGCATCGGCTTCCTCGTCGCCGAGGACGCGCGCGGCCTGGGCATGAACGTCGTCGCCTACGACCCGTTCGTGCCGGCGGAGCGCTTCATGGAGCTTGGGCTCGAGCGTGCCGAGAGCCCGGACAAGATCTATCGCGAGGCCGACTTCATCACTGTGCACCTGCCCAAGAACGCCGAGACGATCGGCTTCATCTCGGACGAGGAGTTCGCCAAGATGAAGGACGGCGTGCGCGTCGTCAACGTGGCGCGCGGCAGCATCATCGATGAAGATGCATGGGCGCGCGCCATCGAGAGCGGCAAGGTTGCCGCCTCGGGCGTCGACGTGTATCCCAAGGAGCCGACCACCGAGAGCCCGCTCTTCAAGCACGACAGTGTCGTCTGCACGCCGCACCTCGGCGCTTCCACGGTCGAGGCGCAGCTTCGCGCCAGCACGATCATCGCAGAGCAGGTCGCGGCGGTGCTCACCGGCCAGTTCGCCAGCAACGCCGTCAACATCCCGCTCTCGCCGGGCGAGGACGCGGATCAGCTCATGCCGTTCCTGGGGGTCTGTGAGCAGCTCGGCAAGCTCATCGTGCAGATCGCCGACGGCCCGGTGGACAGTGTCGAGATCACCTACGGCGGCGGCATCGCGCGCTACGACACGCGTATCCTCACCATGGCCGTACTGCAGGGCATTGTGGCCGACAAGGTCGACGGGCCGGTCAACTTCGTGAACGTGCAGGCGATCGCCGACGAGCGCGGCATCGGCGCCAAGGAGGCCAAGCAACCGGCGGCCGTCGACTACCTCAACGTCATCACGGTGAGCACGCACGACGCTCAAGGCGAGCTCAGCGTGAGCGGCACGACGCTCGGCCCGCGCAACCGGCCGCGCTTCGTCAAGGTGTACCGCCAGGGCATCGACATCGAGCCGGCGCCGTACATGGTCTTCCTGCGCTACAAGGACGTGCCCGGCATGATCGGCAAGATCGGCACGAAGATGGGCGAGTTCGGCATCAACATCGGGCAGATGAGCGTCGGCCGCGAGGTCAAGGACCAGATGGCCGTCATGGGCCTGACGATCGACGATCCGCTGAGCGAGGCGCAGTTGAACGAGCTCGTCGAGTCCTGCGGGCTCGGCGACGGCAAGCGCGTGACGCTCTAGCCGCGGCGCGCATCGAAAGTTCGTCGCGCGGGGGCGCCCAGTTGGGCGCCCCCGCGGCGTTTCCGGACCGGCGGCGCGACGCCGCAGGCGCCGCCGCGCTCAGGAGTCTGCGGCTGCCGGAGGACGTGCGTGTCCTAGCGCCGGCGGAGGCGGCCCGCGGGGCTGCTGGCACCGGCGCCGAAGCGCGTCGTACACTGAAACGGCACACATCGCCAGGCGCATGAGAGGACCGCAACGATGCTCGACAAGCGCAAGTTCTACATCGACGGCCAGTGGGTCGACCCTCTGGCGCCCGGCGACCGGCCGGTCATCAACCCCGCCACGGAAGAGGCCGTCGCGATCGTCTCGATGGGCACCGCGGCCGACGTCGACCATGCCGTCGCGGCCGCGAAGCGTGCCTTCGAGACCTACTCCCTCACGTCGCCGGTCGAGCGTCTGGCGCTGCTCGAGCGCCTCGTCGAGATCTACAAGCGCCGCTACGACGAGGTCGTCGAGGCGATCACGATCGAGATGGGCTCTCCCGTGACGTTCAGCCGCGAGCAGCAGGCGGACGCGGGTATCGGGCAGGTCGAGGCGTTCATCGAGGCGCTCAAGGAGCTGCCGTGGCGCGAGGTGGAGGCGAACGGCGTGACCGTGCTGCGCCAGCCGATCGGCGTGTGCGGGCTCATCACGCCCTGGAACTGGCCCATCTACCAGATGGTGCTGAAGGTGATACCGGCGCTGGCCACGGGCTGCACCTGCGTGCTCAAGCCGTCGGAGTTCGCGCCGCTGGACGCCATGCTCTACGCCGAGATGATCGACGAGGCCGGCTTCCCGGCGGGTGTCTTCAACCTCGTCAACGGCGACGGGCCGACGGTCGGCGCCGCCCTCTCCAGACACCCCGACATTCAGATGATGTCGCTCACCGGCTCCACTCGGGCGGGCGTCGCCGTGACCCACGACGCTGCCGAGACGGTCAAGCGCGTGACCCTCGAGCTCGGCGGCAAGTCGCCCAACATCATCTTCGCCGACGCCGACCTCGAGCAGGCGGTCGCCGACGGCGTCCTCACGTGTTTCGCCAACACCGGCCAGAGCTGTGACGCGCCGACGCGCATGCTGGTCGAGCGCAGCGTCTACGAGCGCGCCCTCGAGATCGCCGTGGAGGCGGCGCGCGGTCAGGCCGTCGGCGACCCGGCCGAGGAGGGCCCGAACATCGGTCCACTGGTGAGCGACATCCAGTTCGGCCGCGTGCAGGCCTTAATTGAGGCGGGCGTCGCCGAAGGCGCTCGCCTGCTCATCGGCGGTCCCGGCCGCCCCGAGGGCTTCGAGCGCGGGTATTTCGTGCGCCCCACTATCTTCGCCGATGTCGACAACTCGATGCGCATCGCCCGCGAGGAGATCTTCGGGCCGGTGCTGGTCGTGCAGCCTTTCGACGATGAGGCGGAGGCGATCGCCATCGCCAACGACACGCCGTACGGGCTGGCCGCCTACCTCAGTACCGGCGATTCCGAGCGCGCCGAGCGGGTCGCCGCCCGTCTGCGGGCGGGGACGGTCCATAGCAACGGCGGCGCTCTTCCCTACGGAACGCCGTTCGGCGGCTTCAAGCAGTCCGGCAACGGTCGCGAGGGCGGGCGCTTCGGTCTCGAGGACTACCTCGAGGTCAAAGCGCTCCTGTACCCATAAACGGAGGCGCCTCGCGGGCGACCGAGCAGCATTGGCGAGGGTGGGCGGGTTGACCCTCGCGCGCAGCGATGGGTACCCTCAGGTGCGGGAGAAACGCGCAGCAGGAGCGCCGTGCGACGTGTGTGGCGCTCGCGCCGACAAGGAGAGTGCGCCCTCATCTATCTCGCGACGGATCTCGACGGTACCTTTCTCGGCGGTCGACAGCACGATCGCTTCATTCTCTACTCAGCGCTTCGGGATGCTCCAGACGCCCACCTTGTGTTCGTGACGGGACGGGGCGTCGAGAGCGTGCTCCCGCTCATCAATGATCCCATCGTCCCGAGCCCCGACTACGTGATCGCGGACGTCGGCGCGACCGTCGTCCATGGCGGCTCTCTCGCGCCTGTGCAGCCGCTGCAGGTCGACATAGACGCTCGCTGGATCGGCTACGAGCCGGTCATGGAGCGGCTGGGCGGGCTCGATGGACTCGTTCCTCAAACCGTGCCTCAGGAGCGACGCTGCTCGTTCTTCGTGGAGCATCCGGATCTGGTGCATGTTGTCCGCCGACGGCTGTCGGGCCTCGACTGCGAGCTCCTGTTGTCCGCAGGGCGGTATCTCGACGTGCTTCCTTCCGGCGTGTCGAAGGGGAGCACCTTGCGGGCTCTCGTCGATCATCTGAATGTGCCGGCCGACCGTGTTCTGGTGGCGGGCGATACGCTCAACGATCAGTCCTTGTTCGAGGAAGGCTTCCGCGGGGTGGTCGTCGGCAACGCGGAGGAGGCGCTGAGACGAGCGGTCGCGCCCTCGGACAGGGTGAGCCACGCGCGCGGCGAGGGCGCCGGGGGGATCCTTGAAGTGCTGCGTGGCGATCCCCGCTGGGGGGTCGCGATGGACCCGGAGCCGCGTGACGATGCCACTGGCGATGCACAGCTTGTGGTCGTGTACCATCGGCTTCCCTTCCAGGAGAAGGGCGCCGACGGGCGTCGGACCCGCAAGCCGCACAGCAGCCCGAACGGCATCATTCCGACCCTACTGGGGTCGTTCCGGGAGGGTCGGTCCGGCTCGTGGGTCGCCTGGTCGCTGCGCGAGCCGGGCGCCGGCGCGTATCCGCGCCACGAGATGGTGGATCAGCAGGCGTACCCGGAATTGATGACTGCGACCGTCCCCTTGCTGTCGTCCGACGTCGAGCGCTTTTACCACAGGTTCTCGAAGGAAGCGTTCTGGCCCGTCATCTTCTCGTTCGTCGACAAGGCGTCGTTTTCCCAGGAGGACTGGGAGCACTTCCTCGATATCAATCGCCGGTTCGCGGAACAGACCGCCGTGGAGGCGGACCGGGGCGCGACGGTCTGGGTCCACGACTACAATCTGTGGATGGTTCCCGGCTTTCTCCGGCAGTTGCGCCCGGACGTGAAGATCAGCTTCTTCCATCACACGGCGTTTCCGCCTCCGTGCGTCTTCAACGTCATCCCGTGGGCAGACCAGATCGTCGCATCGCTCGTGCAGTGCGACCATGTGGGATTCCACGTACCGCGCTACGTGGCCAACTTCGCCGAGGTGGTGCGGTCGCACGTGCCTGCCGAGGTGACCGAGGTGAGAGAGTGCGCACCTCGGTTCAGAGTGCGAGGGGTCGCACTTGCTCAGGCGGAGATGCCGACCGAGCTGGCAGTTCAGGGACGCCGAATCCGTCTTGGCGTGCACCCCGTCGGTGTCGATACGGATGCCATCCGCGGGATTCTCGCTCGTCGCGAGAGCGTCCAGAAGGTCACGGAGATTCGGCGGAGATTCGAAGGCCAGTCGATCGTCGTCTCCGTCGAGCGGCTCGACTACGTCAAGGGACCCCTCAGCAAGCTCGAGGCGTACGAGCGGCTGCTCGAAGCCAGACCGGAGCTGTGGGGCCGCTTGGTGCTGGTGCTGGTCACCACGCCTCCGGCCGATGGGATGGCCGTCTACGACGAGATTCGCGAATCCGTGGATCAGGCGGTCGGCCGTATCAACGGCAGGTTCCGCACTCTGGACTGGGCCCCCGTGCACTATCTCTTCCGTTCCGTTCCGTTTGAGGAGGCCACCTGCTACTACGCGGCGGCGGACGTCATGTGGATCACGCCGCTGCGAGACGGGCTGAACCTCGTGGCGAAGGAGTTCGTCGCCGCTCAAGAGGCCGTGGACGGCAGCGGCGTTCTGGTGGTGTCGGAGTTCGCCGGCGCGGCCGTGGAGCTGCACGGGGCGCTGATCACGAATCCCTATCATCTCGATGATCTCGCCGAAGTGCTGTATCGGGCGCTGACGCTCAGCGAGGGGGAGCGGAGAGAGCGCATGCGGCGACTCGGCCGCATCGTCGCGGGCTTTGATGTTCGTGAATGGTCGCGCGACGTGCTCGACTCCGTGGTCGCGCCGACATCTTGAGCGTCTCGGGAGCTAGGCCACTCCCAGCTCGCGCTCGGCGGCGAGGATGATGGCGCGCAGCTCGGTCGCCACCCCCTCTTCCAGCGGCTCCGGCCGGTAGGTCTCGAGGAGCCGTCGCGCTTCGGCGAGGGCACGCTCGTAGATGCTCGTCGACCCGGCGGCGGTCCAGTCCTCCCGGACCCGCCGGTCGATGAGCTGCGAGCGGGACTGGCCGCGCATGCCCCTGAAGGTGTCCTCGTGCGCGAGAAAGTCGCTGAACGGCCCGACTTCGGCGATCACGTCTACGGCCAGCGTCTGGTCGTTGACGGGGATGCCCGGCACGCAGTACTTGACCATGCGCGCGAACTCGGCATCCATGACGAGCTGTCCGTAGTCGATCGTGACGCCCGATTCCAGCATCCCCAGCCCGTAGATCAGGTTGGCCCCTGCCAACGCCGGCAGCAGGCTGGTGATCGTCTTCTCGTGGCCGGATTGGGCGTCAGCCACTTTCGCGTCGCCCTACGCACCGGCCACCCAGCTGGGCAGCAGGTAGTAGCGCGCCAGGCAGGCGACGCCGGCGCCGATCATGCCGCACTCGGGGCTGCCCACCGAGGCGCTGGCGAAGCGCAGGTCCATGGCGGTCGTGGACGATCCGTAGATCACCGGGGCGCCCGGCGCCGTGAGCTGCGCCAGGGTGATGCCGGCGAGGACCTCGGCGTTGTGCTCGACGAGCGTGCCGGCGAGGTTGACTGGCGCCGACCCGCCGGCCATGGCCATCGAGAGGACGTTCACCGGGATGCCGGCGCGCACGCCCTCGATGATGATGCGGCAGCAGTCGGCGACCAGCTTGAGCGGGCTCACGGGGCAGGTGAGGAAGGAGAGGAGCGGCCGGCGGCGCAGCTGCTCCCGGCCGCCGGCGATGGCCGCCGCCATGTCGATCATTTTGCGGGCGCAGAAGCCTGTCAGCGGACCGATGGTGGCGTGCTTGGTGGTGTTCGAGAAGATCGCCTCGGCGTTGTGCAGGGCCGCCGTGTCGGGGTGCACGTCGTGGGCGCCCAGCGGCCGCTCCACGACGTCGATCTCGTCGAGGGCGTCGATGAGGCGCGTGCAGTCCGCGACGTCCTGCTTGCGCGACTCGTGCAGCTCGCCGGTGTACGGGTCGACGACCTGGATACCCTCGCCGAAGTTCGTGAACCCAACGCGGCCGTCCTCGAGGACGACGTCGCGCTCCGGCGCGCGGCCGCAGAGGACGACCTTGGGCGGAGCCGTGCGCAGCGCCTGCTCGACGATGTGGGCGGGAAGGCGCGCGACACGGCGCTCGCGGTCGATGTCGGCGCCTGCGCCGGCGAGGATCTCGAGGGCCTCCTCGTCCTCGACGAAGACCCCGGTGCGGGAGAGCACCTCGAGCGTCGCGAGGTGGATCTCGCGCAGCTCGTCGTCGGTGAAGACCTCCAGCCGAAAGCCGCCGCTTTTGCGCGACCCGGCGTACGGATTGCGTCTCATGACATCCCTACCTCCAGCTTGGCGAGGCTGATCAACCGTTCGGTCAGCCTCGCACTCGCCCATGGCGGTGTCAAGGTCGGGCGGCGAGCGCCGGCCTGCGGGTGGCTCGCGCGGACGGCTACCGGCTCACGGCCGCCGCGGCTGCCTGCTTGCCGCGGTGGGCGGATGGCTCGCTGCGCGCCCCGGGCGTGCACCTGCAGGCTCCGGCGGCCGACCCAATCCGAATGCTGCGTGATCTGGAGCGAATGGGCGCGCGCCTGTCCGCGCGCGGCGCCGGCGGCGCACTACTCACGGCGGCCGCCGCCTCGATCTGACGAGCGGCAGGCGCTGGCGCGCGCTGCCTCGCGGATCAGTGCGCCGCGACGAACTTGGGCAGCGACTCCTCGATGAGGCCCTCGAGGACGCGGAAGGCGCTCTCGAGGTCGGCGTCCGGCTCGATGGCCGCTTGGATGGCGAGGCCGTCGATGATCGCCGAAAGGAGGCGGGCGACGCCCTTGAGCTGCGGGTCGTCCAGGGCGTCGGGGCTGTCGGCGAGGCCGAGCCACTCCAGCTTGACGCTCCAGTACCAGCGGTAGAGGGGCAGCATGCGCGCCCGCAGGGCGTCGTCGCGCAGGACGCGCGGCAGCAGCTCGTAGAAGGCGCGAAACTCCTGCGTGGTGCCGACGATGGCGCGCATCTCCTCGATGAGGCGCGACGTGAGCTCCGCCGGGTCGAGGTTGGTCATGCGCGTCTCGGAGGCGAGGTACTCGTCGTGGATGACCGAGTCGAGGACCGCGGCGATGAGGCCGGCCTTGTTGCCGAAGTAGTACGCGGTCATCGCCTTGTTCTCGCCGGAGACGGCGGCGAGACGGTTGAGCGTGAGGGCGTCGAAGCCCTGCTCGGCGATGATCGCCTTGGCGGAAACGATGAGGTTGCGGGCGACCTCGGGGAGTTCCGAGAGCGGGTTGCGGAACTCGAGGCTGACGGAGGGTGCGGTGCTTGCCGGCGCGGCCTCCTCGGTTGCCTCGATGGACGCTTCGAGGGTGGGCGTCCCGGCCTCGGACTCGGCGCCGTCCGGCATCTGATTGCTCACCCTGTGACCTCCCCGCCGGTGACCGGCGCCGACTGGCCCGGCCGGGCACGCGGGCCCGCGCTCAGGAGCCAGGCGGACGCCGTGCACGCGCCTCCCTACGGAGATCCTACCAGACCGGCGCTCGGCCTCCACGGACGGCGCGCCGCGCGGCTCACGCGGCCTCGCGGCCCGTCTGGTGTCGCGCGGCCCGCCCTGCCCTTGACCGCGCGAAGCGCGTGACGGAATACTGCCGTGACGCGAGATCACAGGCAGTCAAGGGCGGCCGCGGATGCACTCGACCTCGATGTTCGCCTCGCCCGCAGGTCTCCCACTATGGCAACGGAGGAATGACGTGCCCAAGAAGAGCGTGCTCGATCTGCACGAGATGAAGCGCGCCGGCGAGCGCATCGCCTGGCTCACGGCGTACGACTACCCAACGGCGACCTTCGAGGAGGCCGCCGGCGTGGACATGATCCTCGTCGGCGATTCGCTCGGCATGTGTGTCTACGGGTACCCGGGCACCGTGCCGGTGACCATGGAGCAGTGCCTCGTGCACTGCGAGGCGGTGCGCCGCGGCGCACCGAACACCTTCGTCGTCGGCGACATGCCCTTCGGCAGCTACCAGGTATCGGATGAGGACGCCGTGCGCAACGCCGTGCGCTTCCTTAAGGAGGGCGGCGTCGACGCCGTGAAGCTCGAGGGCGGCCTGCGCGTGCTGAGCCGCGTGCGCGCCTTGCTCGACGCCGGGATCGTCGTCTGCGGCCACATCGGCCTGACCCCGCAGAGCTCGGGACAGCTCGGCGGGCATAAGGCCCAGGGCCGCACCCTCGAATCGGCGCGCACGGTCGTCGAGGACGCCCGCGCCTTGCACGAGGCGGGCGTCCAACTGCTCTTGCTCGAGGCCGTGCCGCCGGAAGTGGCCGGCCTTATCCGTGCCGAGTTGCCGATCCCGGTGCTCGGCATCGGCGCCGGCCACGACGTCGACGGCCAACTGCTGATCGTCAGTGACGTGCTCGGCGTCTTCCAGGCCTTCACCCCGAAGTTCGTGAAGAAGTATGCCGACCTGGCCGGCGTCTCTACGGCGGCCCTCACGGCCTACGTGGGCGACGTGCGCACCGGCGCCTTCCCCGAGGACGACCACTGCTACCACATGCTGGAGGGCGAGCACGACAAGTTCGCCGGATGGGCGAGCGCCGCGCAGGAGGCGTCCGCGGAGGCCTAGGGCGGCGCGCTTTCTCCGGCCGTTGGGCTGACTGTCCGGCCGGTTGTTCTGACTGTCACAAGGTGGCATCCTGCACGCGGCGACGCGTCGCTCTGGGCGCGCGCAGGCCAGAACGCAGAGGAGAGAAGACACGATGAACGAGACGCCCCCGTCCGTGTTGAACAGCCGCCTGACGCTGCTCTCGGACGAGAAGTGCCGGGCCATCTACGATGCCGCCCTGACGATCATCGCCGAGATCGGCATGATCGTGCCGCACGCCGGCGCCCGCGAGCTGCTGCTCGATGCCGGCGCCTCCCTGGAGGGCGGGGAGCGCGTGCGCATCCCGCGCGAGCTCGTCGGCAAGGCGCGCGCGACGGTGCCGCCGATGATCGACGTCTACAACCGCAACGGCGAGCTCGCCATGCGGCTCGGCGGCTACAACTCGTACTTCGGCACCGGCTCCGACCTGATGAGCATCTACGACCTCGAGACCTGCGAGCGCCGGCCCAGCACGCTGGCCGACGTCGGGCGCCAGGCACACCTCTGTGACGGTCTGCCGAACATGGACTTCATCATGTCCAGCGCCTACCCGAGCGACGTACCTGCCTACTCGGCCTACCTCGAGAGCTTCCGCAAGATGGTGAGCAACACCGTCAAGCCGATGGTGATGACGGCCGCCGGCCCCGAGGACCTCGAGGTGATGTGGAAGATCGCCTGCGAGCTTCGCGGCGGCGCGGAGGAGCTGCGCGCCAAGCCGTACTTCATCCAGTACGGCGAGCCGGTCAGCCCGCTCATGCACTCGGTCGAGGTGATCGACAAGCTGCTCTTCTGCGCCGACTGGGGCATCCCGCTCATCTACTCGCCGGCGCCGATTGCCGGGGCGACGTCGCCGATCACCCATGCCGGGCATATCGTCCAGGCCCTGGCCGAGTCGCTCTTCGGCATCGTCATCCATCAGCTTCGGCGGCCCGGCTCGCCCGTGCTTACGGGCATGGGGCCCGTCAAGCTCGATATGAACACCGTGCAGGCGCTCTACAACTCGGCCGAGTACTACACGACCTATCTCGGCATGTGCGAGATGGCCAAGTGGATGGACATCCCCAACTGGGGCTACGCCGGCACCAGCGACTCGCAGAGCTGCGACGCGCAGGCCGGCCTCGACATCGCCGAGCTCACGCTGCTCTCGATGCAGGCCGGCTCCAACCTCAACCACGACGTCGGCTACGTCGACTTCGGCCTGAGCTGCTCGCCGGAGCTGGTCGTGATCGTCGACGAATTCGTCTCGATGAACCGGCGTACGCTCGAGGGCATCGAGGTCAGTGAGGAGACCCTCGGCCTGGAGACGATCGCCGCCGTCGGCCCGGGCGGCGACTTCCTGCGCGCCAAGCACACCAAGCGGCACCTTCGCCGGCTGCAGTGGAAGCCGACGATCCTCAACCGCATCACCCAGCAGGCCTGGGAGGAGGCCGGCGCGCCGGACCTGCGCGAGAAGGCGCGCCAGAAGGCGCTCGCCATCCTTGCGAACCACCAGCCGGAGCCGCTGGCGGCGGAACTCAGGACGAAAATCGACGGTCTGGTCGAGGCCTACGTAGAGGCCGGGAAGTGAGGGAGGAGCGCATGGCAACGGACCTGTACGTGCAAATGAAGCAGACCGTCATCGACGGCGAGCCGGAGGAGGCCGCCGCCCTGGCCCAGGCCGGCCT
>ENA-ORXD01001011-ORXD01001011.1-sediment-metagenome-genome-assembly--contig:-NODE-1011-length-27390-cov-5.123092_pt1 | contig 27390 bp, 19 predicted proteins | sample MGYA00237862_ERZ511471 | MGnify/ENA metagenome assembly ERZ511471 | reverse complement strand
CTGAGCTGGGGCTCGAACCCAGGACCCACGCCTTAAAAGGGCGTTGCTCTACCAGCTGAGCTACTCAGTCATCCTTTGTGTAACCCTTGTTTTTCAAAGGCGATGCAAATGTAGAATCTTTTGTTAAAAAATCAAAAGTTGATTTCTGAACTGGGCGAAAACAATGGTGTTGGTATGGGGCAACTACTTTTTTTTCAGAAGCTCAGATGCCGTGATTTTTTTTGAAAATAATTCTCTTTGCCTTTCTCGTAACTGTTTTGGCTGATATTGGTTTAAAAAATGACCAGTTTTTGTCAACGTTCAACAGTTTGATTTATGGCTGAATGATATCTTAACCAAGCGAGGTGAATCCCGTTTGCTCTCTTTTCCCTTTGGCATGAAACTATTAACTTGAGCTTTCGATTACTAAACTGGTAACTATGAGAACAACCGCATTTTGGATTTTTGGCATCCTGCAAAGTATTTCTCTGGGGGTGATTATTTTTCTACTGTTTCGTTCATTGAACACCATTAATGGAAGCAATGTAATCGGTTTGGATACTCAATCCGTTTTGAGTATTGTATTTCCACTGTTTTTGCTGTTGACAGAGTATGTTATTTATTCAAAGAAACGCCGCTGAATAGATTTATGCACAGTATAAAATGAGCCGGAATGTTATTTAAAGGTTCTCCAGAATGTCCATTACTGTGTTTTTGTATGTGCGGCTGACAGGTACCATTTTCCTGCCCACCTCTACATATTCGTTGGTAAACGAATCAAGTTTAGGGATGGAGACAATATAAGCACGGTGCGTCCGGATGAAATCCTTTTGTGGTAATTTTCCTTCGATACTGGTGATGGTTTCCCTGGTTACTACCGTTCTGTCATCCAGATGGATCTTTACGTAGTCACTCAGACTTTCGACGTAAAGAATATCCGCAAAATTTACTTTAATCATTTTCCGGTCGGAGCGAACAAAAATGAAATCACTTTTATCCTCCTCCGTTTCTTCTGCGATTTCTTGTTCGGTTACCTGGGTTTCTCCAAAATATTTATTGACAGCCTGGAGTAATCTCTCGAAAGAAATAGGTTTGAGTAGATAATCCACAGCCTGCAAATCAAAGCCATCGACAGCATATTCCCGGTAGGCAGTAGTGAAAATGATTTTAATGTTCCGGTTGATTGATTTGGCAAATGAAAGGCCGGAGATATCGGGCATATTGATGTCGAGAAAAACCAAGTCGACTTTTTTTGAGTTGATGATATTGAATGCTTCGAGCGCATTTTTGCAACTGGCTTCAATTTGAATAGAGTCAATTTTCTTCAAATGACCTTCCATAATTTCGCGGGCAATGGGTTCGTCATCAACGATGATGCAGTGGATAGTTTTTGACATTTTCAATTCGTTAAATCGGTTATCGTCAGGTCTACTGTGTACCAGTTTTCGCTTTTTTCGATTTTCAATTTGTGATGTTCAGGATAGTTCAACTCCAACCGTTTCCGTATATTTTCGAGGCCAATGCCACCATTTCCGTTATTTCCATTGTGTTCACGGGTAGTATTTCGAATGGAAAAGTGCAATTGTCCCTGTTTTAACGCAACCGTCATTTCGATAGTCAAAAATCCATTGATGATGCTTCCATGTTTGAACGCATTTTCCACAAACGGAATCATCAACATGGGTGCAATCTGTACGTCATTGTCAATTTCTTCGGCATGAATGGAGACACTTAAAGTATCCTGAAAACGGATTTTCTCCAGTTCAATGTATTCTTTCACATGGAGAACTTCTTCGTTCAAATTGACTCGGGGTTTGTTGACCTGGTAGAGGATATAATCCAGAATGTTGGACAGTTTTAGAATAATTTCCGGGGTTTGTTTCGATTGTTTCAGGGCAAACCCGTAAAGTGTATTTAATGTATTGAACAGAAAATGGGGATGAATCTGCTTCTTCAGGTATTCCAGTTCCTGTTCCTTAAACTGCAATTGCGCTTCCAGTATTTTCTTTTCCAGTTCCCGGTTGCGTGACTGAATCCGGAAGTTATTATTCAGCAAACTGACAGAACTGATGATTCCGACTATCAGGTAAACCAAAATCAGGATGAATACATAATTTCGGCTCATGAGCGGCATATCGGAAATGTGAATATTCAAGAGAAAGATAAAACTCCCGATCATCGTCACAATAATCAGGTAGGTCGACATGATTATTGTGTATGCACCATAAAGGCCAAAAAGCCAGTACTTTTTCGTTAATAGATATTTAGGTATGAGAAAGTAGACAACAAAATAGGTAACAGCCATAGTGACCGGTAACAGGAAGCTCGCAAACCAGGTCACATAGGTAATGTTGTTGGTTTTGTAACTGAAGAAATAAACGTAGAAAAACCAGACCGTCACCCAAAACAAGGTATGCAGTAATACCGAACGAAGTTTTATGGTTGTTGACTGAAACATGACGATAATGATAGGGAATTTAGTTGAATTTGCTGTTTTTTATAGACGAAATACCAGATAAAAGCCCGATTTTACAGAAATAGGTACAAAAATTCATTTTGTCTTGCTTATCTGGTCGAAAACCGGTGTTAACTGTTCGTTGGTCGCAAATAATATTTTTCACTGAAACGGTGGCTTACATTTGGTTAGTGTTCAACCAAAAACAAAAAATTATGTCTTCATTTTTCGCAAAACTAAACGAGGGGGGTCCAGGCTTTATGTATGTCATTTTGTTCCTGCTGATCCTGATTGTGGTACTTATTGTCAAAGGATTTCTGGAAAAAGGGAATCATCCGAAAACAATATCTCTAATCGGCTCACTCGGCCTGTTTACGGTGGTTTGGGGATTTCTGGGACAAACAATCGGTTTAATTATGGCTTTTGGCGTCATTGAGAAGGTCGGAGATGTCTCAATGGCCTTACTTGCTGGCGGGCTTAAGGTTTCCTTATTACCACCCATATTTGGACTGATTGTCTTCCTGATTGCCCGGTTGGGTATCATTGTTTTGACCTGGATGGGAAAAGAGACAAACCCTTCATGAGGATAAGGATCAGGTTCTGAACATAAACCTGAAAACTAAGTCTGTCGCATTCTGTTGTGACAGACTTTTTTACGATTGCTTCACTTTTTTCTCGAAACAAACACTGCTCTTCGCATCTTTGTACTGCCCGTAATTGGGAATGCGGTAGTAGCTGTTTTTTGTATACAGAGCGATGGCTTCGGGTTGTTTAACGCCGGTTTCCAGAATGCACTTGGCGTATCCAAGTTCCGCGGCCCATTGCTCCAGTTCAGACAGAACTTTCGATGCAATTCCCATACCCCGCAACTCAGGAAGAACAAACATCCGTTTCACTTCCATCGTGTCTTTATCGTAAGGTTTAATTGCACCACAGCCTACCGGCTTTTCTTCGTGGTAAGCGATAACCACATGTTTGATTTGGTCAATCTTATTGAATTGTGCGTAAAATGCATGTTCGTCGCCGTCTCTTAAGCGTAAGTCGGCATCGAGCTTTGAAACCAGTTGAATAAAATCGTTGTCTTCGGAATTGGTTGTTTTGAGTGATATCATCGATGGAACATAGAAATTAAGGTGCAAAACTAACGTAAAAAGGCGAACAGGATAAAAGTCCATGTTCGCCTTACATATTTTGTCCGGATGAATTTATGATTCCCGGGTCAGTTTATCGTTCTCGAAGTTGAACAGCAACGGAACGCCGGTAGGAATTTCCAGTTGCAATACTTCTTCCTTTGACAGGTTTTCAATGTACATTACAATGGAGCGAAGACTGTTTCCATGGGCCGAAACAAGTACGTTTTTGCCGTCTTTCAGTTGCTTCAGGATGTTTTCCTTGAAGAAGGGGATGGTACGCTCTGCTGTGTCCTGCAAACACTCACCATTTGGCGGTGGTACGTCGTAACTTCTTCTCCAGATATGAACCTGCTCATCACCGTAAGTTTTAGCAGTTTCAGCTTTGTTCATACCTTGAAGTTCACCATAATAACGCTCGTTCAGGTGCCAGTCGCGATACACAGGAATGACGTTTTTATTCATCTCTTCGCTATAAATAACACCCCATTCGCCCATCTTTCCATCGGGATGAATAACGATCGGTGTTTTTTCGCTTTTATTTTTGGCCATAGCGATCATTGCTGTTTCCAGTGCGCGTACCTGTACCGAGGTGTACACGACATCAAATTCCACATCGGCCAGAGTTTCACCAGCTTTCAACGCTTCTTCAATTCCGACAGTTGACAGCGGGACGTCTACCCAGCCGGTAAATACATTCTTCTTGTTCCAAAGGGATTGTCCGTGGCGGACCAATACCAATTTTGCCATTGTTTCTTTTTTATTGAATGGTTTAAAATTTTCTTTTCAGATTATTTTTCCCGTTTAACAACTCAAAGGTGGTGGAGGTTGAAAAAATATGAGGAATTCATAAAAAAGAAATCCTGAATGTGATATCAGATAATCATTCAGGGCGTTGCTCAGTCGACGCCAATATCTTAGCTAATTAATCATAATTGACCAAATAATCGACTGAAAATTTGTGCCCTTAAAGCCAATTTTGATTGCTTTCAAATCACCGTTTATTACCCATAAATTAAAACTTTTGAAAACTGTGCGGGTTGTACATCGTGTAAAGCCGCAATGGATGATTTATTCGTAAATTTGAAATCAGATTACTAAATAATAAAAGGATTTGACGATGAGAAAGACTTATGGCGTTGGTATTGATACGGAAAAGCGTGCCGTCAATAAGAAAAAGAAGATTCAGTACATCAATCTGAAACTGGCAGCACTAGGATTTCCCTATTATCAGGATGAACGAACGGCCCAGTTTCTGGAAATAGCTTCTCCCTTACTGGATAATTACAAAGAGCAATCGCGGTTGCTGGCCAGTCATTTTTCGCCCATCGGAAAAAGGATTCAAACCTTCCTGGATGACTATCTGACAGATGTTCCCGGAGAAAAAAACATTTCGTTACCGGGAAATGCGTTGGTGCTCGACACACACGGTATGGCCCGGATGATGTCCATATCGCCCAACAAGGATTGTTATGAAACCGATATGGTGAAATCATACCGGACATCTCAAGGTATTTTGCATAATCCGAAAGGAGACAAACGAACAACTAAAGGGGTTTTCCATATTTGCGAAGGCGGATTGCCCATTCCAAATGATAAAAAGGCTGTTCCGAAAGCTACCTTCGCCAAATTGCTCGAAGCAGCATTGAATCCGCCAAAAGATTTGATGGAGCTTCCTTTTACTTCAGACCAGGATGATAAGGCTGAATTGTTTGTGAGCCTGATGCTCCGTCCGATTGTGGTACCCGAAGTAAAAGGGGTAACTGAAGAAAAGTCGATGGAAATTTGTTTTCTGGCTCCGGGAAACCTGATTAGTAACCTCGACTTCGTTGAATCTATTTTTGGTAATGCTGGCGATCCGAATTTGCCCGAGAATGATGCGGCTCTCGATCCCGAAGGTTGGACCGGACATACCGGTTGTGTTATTCTGGCAACACATTTAGTCCACTTAAAGAAGAAAGATTTGGGCCTTCCGCATTACGATGATGCCACCGAAAGGCAACGTCGCGAAGGCATGTGCTGGAAGGACGAGAATGAGTCGTACAATGATGGTGGAGCGTTTAAAATTACAGCTCGTGACGAGCGGGGAGTGGTAGTAACCATCATTGCTGACAATTATTTCGGATACTGCAAAAAAGAGGTCAAAACACAAATTAGTTATTCAGCCAATTTGTTTGGTCTGGCGGAAGAAGAACACGCTGGCGGAGCGCTTGCATATCCTGGTTACGATTTGGGAGAACGGTATGTCCTCGACGAAAGTCTTTTGCCGTCTACCATGACATTTAAAGAGTTTACCACACTTTATGCCGATATGATGAACCTTCATCCGGAAGGGTATGGGATTGACAAGAACTATCCGAACATCATTTATGTACCGGAAAATGCGCGCTTCAATATTTTCGAACAATCGGTGAGTTGGACAAATGGCCAGACTTCCCATTCCATCAAGCTGCTTCCGACCAACCACTATGTTCTTCCTTCGGGGTACCGGATAAGAATGCGGAAACGTTTGAATGGTCATCATTGGCACCTGACAGGAGCTGTTGGCGAAGGCACGTTATGCCACAAGCCATGCACTGTCTCCGGTGGCGGGAAATCGGAAATTTCCAAATCGATTAGAGATGCCATGATTCAAGGCAGCGTGATCGTTTCGGATTTGCCTAAGGATCTTGATATGGTGGAAGAGATCATGCAAAAAGATTTCTCCAAACGTTTCAAAATACCGGTTGAGTACAAACGGCCACCTCGCAGTATTCTGGATGCAAACCGCTCACTGGGATCGGTCATCAAGCTGCTTACACCGGCCAATGAATACACCGATGAATACAACGAATGGTTGACATCCGTTCCGCAACGGATAAAGGATTTGATTTACATTGTCAAACGAAGATATCACAACGAGTGGAGCCAGCATTGGAGAGAATATTTTTCAGTTGATCAAATCAATGGTAGTCCGGGGAATGAACTGAAGTTCATGAACCGAAAGTTGATTTCCAATTATCTGCGTGTAGGACACGACCTGGACAACTCCTGGCGAATTTTCCAGTTACGGCAGGATTTCTATCCGGCACAGAAAGTACAAGTGGAAGATGACATTACTGCCTCTATCATTGTGAGAGCCGACCGTTTGTCTCATCTCAATCCAAATTACAATAATCCGAGTGTCAAGTTGCTGACCAACTGTGAGGCGCGGTTGTTCCAGCGCCCCGACGATTGTGTCATCAAAGGTTACGATAAACAGGCAGAAAGCGATATTGCCAGTCCCAATACCTTCCTGTCGAACTTTGAACCGCTGACACGAGAACAGGTGAAAGAAATCAAGGAAGATACCATCGGATTCGATTTCTATTCCCGTCCGGTGAAGGATTTAATTAATAATTTCCTGGCAAGTGATGAGCCCGAGTACCTGGTAGTTCCTTCTGAACCCCGCTTGGTTAACGGCGTTCCGTCGCAAAATCCGCGTTACCTGCAGGTACGCCCCGACTTGGTTGATCCCATCGAAAAATACCTGGCCGAAACCTGTACGCGCATTTACCGCAGAATTCCATTGGACGAAGCACTTTACCAGCCGGTAAACAGTGTCCTTCCGGGACGTAGGAATAACCCGGCAGATCCGGAAAACAATGTACCGCCACTGGCCATCTATAATCCGGTTCACTACCAGGAATTACCGGAATTGTTCATTGATTTCATCTGCAGTATCACTGGAAAATCGCCATCAACGACCGGATTCGGTTCCGAAGGCGCATTGACAAAAGGACCGTTCAATAACTTGTTGGTGGCTGCCGACCTGAACAATGCTCTGTTGTCATATATTCTTACCGACTATAATGCTTTGACTTCGGCAGCCGGATATATTGGACCTAAATACAAAGTCGATCATGACATTAGCCTGCTGATGCCGGAAGTGATTTCTCGCATGTCGGTCAAAGAGCGTGATCCGAAATACCTGATTGATAACGGTTACCTTGAAAAGGTTGAAAATATTGAACACAACGGTGAGACTATCGAAGCCAGTCTGCTTGGATACCGGATTACCATCAAGTTTGTACGCCATTTTCTGGGACGTGTTTTCAATAAACCGGATGCTGTATTTACAGAGGATATGCTGCGCCCAGAATTACAGGACATGGAAACCTTTGTGCTTTCGCTGAAAAACCTGTCTATTACGCAGAAACGCGTAGCCGAAGGATTGATGACAGATGGAACATACGAGGCCTTGTGTCCACCGTTGCAGGCACTGTTGTCAATTATGGTGAAAGGGCAATTCGAAGGCAAGGATCGTGAACATCCGGACATCCGGAAACTGTTTACCCGTGAGTATGTCATGAACAGCGATTGGTACAGACGTCGTCTGGAGGTAAAACAGGAACGGGATATCCGCTTCTGGAAAAATACCATCGATTACCTGGAAAATGCGATAGCACAGAAGAATCTGAAGGAGACTACTGAAAAACTGCAACTTCCGTCGAAACTCGCTCATGCGAAAGAGGAGCTGGCGCATGTTCAATCGAAAGAATATATCGATGAACTGTATGGCACTATCGGAGCAGATCCGCTGAAATAGCAGATTCGATAAAAAACTGAAAGCCACTTTCCTTGTAACGGGAAGTGGCTTTTATGTTTAAATCATATTCAAAAATTCTTAACTAACGCAAAAGAAAAGAGAGGAACCGTGTTAGTACCGAAATCCTCTCTTTTTGCTACAGTTAGGAGCCATTTTAACATTACACGATTAATAGTCATTTGCTCAGGATTTCCTTCATTTCAGCATACCCTTTCATTTCACAGTAATTGTCCAGCCAACCGTCAGCTTCAATTCCACCCAGTGCTTTGATGCGGTTCCAGTCCTGACAAGCACTTTCTTTGTCCCCCAGTTCATAAAGACTCAGTCCATGTAACATGAGCATGGAACAGTTCTCAGGCACATAAACCAACCCTTGTTCAAAATGGCGAAGTGCCCGCTTCGGATTCTTTTTAACTAGAAGTAGCTTACTGCCTCTTTTGTAGCGACTAACAGCCAGGGATTGCAGACTGCGTGTTCCTGGAATTTTGAAGACAATGCTGAATTCTTTTTCCATAGGGACGATGGTCTCATTGTTGTAACCCGGTTTCCACATGCCCTCAGTTGATTTCATGACATTGATGACTTCATTATCAATGCTTGGAGATACACTGTTGACTACAGTGAAATCAGTTAAGGAGCCATCCGGTTGAACAGTAAAACGGATGATTTCTTTCCCTTCCCTGATACTTTCAATATCAATATCCGGGTACTGTACATGATTCAACATATACTGGCTCAGAAGCGAAATGTTGGCATTCTCTCCGTTCAGGAAATGCGTTGCGTCTTCGATACCTGTAAACTCGGGAGGCGAAACTTGCACCTCTTCCAGAGTCGTATGGTCTTTTTCATTCTGGCTAAATGCCGGAGTTGAGATGACCAGGCATAATAATAGCAATAACAGTTTTGTTTTCATGACTTTGTTTTTGGTTAGACATTCTTTATCCAATTGACAAAGAAATATATAACCGCAGGGCATCAATAACATAGCAACTATGACTGCAAAAACTTAAAGTTTCGGGAAGGTTCTTAAACTATGATTTGTTTGGTTTAAACTATGTCGAAATAGCGCTTTGTAAAGGGAGAATAACCGGTAAATAAGTGAAATAGGGAAAGATGAAATAGTTATTCTTTAATCAGATTATTGCTTTTATGGTGAACTGTGACGGAGGTTTTATTCGTAGGTAGGTTCATTCTTGCGAGCAATTGGTCGAAACGGGGGTCTTTACGAATACCTTCGGTAAATACATATGAATTAATATAAATCACGGGATAATCTTTCCGGTCAATTGCCTCATTTAATAACTCGAAAGCTTTATCTGTGAACCCCAGGTGAGCAGCCATCATTCCTCTTTAGCAGTAATTTACCCTGTGATTTTTTGCATAATCTTATACTTCGCTCCAGAGTTTCAATGCTTTTTCCCTTTGTCCGGCTTTCTCATAAGCATAACCGCGCATCACTTTATAATAGATTCCTTTTTGAGGTAGTTTTTCCTGATATTCAATGGCCTTTTGATATTGACCTTTTAAGATGTATATCTCACCCAGAGCAAAATACCCATATGGTGTATCTTCTTTAAGGGATAAAGCTTTCCGAGCATAGTTTTCCACCAAATCGTAGTCTTTAATATGAACATACAGCAATGCCAACCACGCATTGTAAGAGGCAGACAAAGGTTCAATCATGACCGCTTTTTTTCCATAGTAAATTGATTTTTCAAAATCACTAAAAAGAACATAGTACCAGGCAAAATGAGCGTTTGCAATTGCATTGTTGGGATTATTAGCCAGGGCACTTTCAAAAGTTTCTTTTGCCTTTGCCCAGTCCCATAAATCATATAAATAAAGCAAAGCTAAGGCTGTATAAGCCTCGTCAATTGATGGATCCAATTTGATTGCTTTGTTAGCAGCCGACATGGCACGAAGAAATGATGCTTCCGATTCCAATTGCCCATGCCCCTTGGTGGCATATCCCAGAGCCAGACCTGCGTATGCAAATGGATCTCCCGGGTCCTTTTTTATTGCTTCATTCAGATAGTTAATGCCTTTCTCAAATGACTCTTCTGTTCCCTGATTTACGTAATACATGCCTCGCAAATAGGCTTTATAGGTTACAGGATTGACCGTTCGTGCTCTATTCAATTGCTGCTTTTCCTTTGCTGAAAGTTTTAAGTTGGTGGTCCTTGCGATATCTTTCACCACATCAGACTGAAGCGTCAAAATATTACTGATACCATCGTGATATTCGTTGGACAGAATGTGCCTTTCTTTTGGAAACACATCAATTAACTGGATCAGCATCCGGAGGCTATCACCTGCGCCAATTATTGCACCTTCCATGATAGTATTGACCCCCAGCTCATTGGCAATGTCTTTTAACTGCATGTTGCTGTCGCGGTAACGGAGCGTAGAGGTTCTTGAAATCACCCGAAGTGATTCAATCCGGCCCAACTCGCCGATCAGTGCATCATGTATTCCGTCTACCAAATAATCATTATCTGTTTGTCCGGTTAAATTTTGAAGCGGAAGAACTGCAATTGATTTTTCTGTATTCACTTTTTGAAAGGGGAAAGGCTTTACAACAATGAAAGAGATAATAACCAAAATGAATACAGTTGTTGCTGCAAAAATGAGTTTTAATCTTCTTCGTTTTTTTGAAGCATCAAATTCACCCTGGTGAGTTGATTCTAGTGCAGAATCACTTTGCCTGTCATCATATTTGCCAACTTCCCCAGGTGAAACTCCATAATAGTCGTGAAAACACTTGATAAAATAGGTTGGACTACCGAAGCCCACTTCATAAGAAACTTCTGAGACCGTTAAGGAAGTTTGCTTAAGTAATTCCATGGCCTTTTTTAAACGAACTTCGTTGATAAAGCGGCTAACTGACTTTTTCGTTATCTTTTTTATTTTCGTGTAAAGATTTGAGCGGCTCATGCCTATTTCATGGGCCAATTCGCTTACTCCAAACTGTTCGTTTTTCAGATTGGTCTCAATTATTTCGGTAAGTTCTTGGACAAAAGTCTGCGAATTTGTGGTTTGCCTGTCCATGGCATTTCTTATAAGATGCTGACTTTCCGGTCTTCGTTATTCTAAGTTACGGACAATGAATAACTTTTACAATGAATTGGTAGTCGTGCTTGTCATACGAATCAACTATACTTCGCATTTACTAACTGAGTGTCGCAGTTTTGCAATAAATGCACTAAACCCGGTATCATTGTTTAGCAGAGACGCGGATCTTTGCGCCTCTGCTAAATTTTTGTATTTAGTTTATTCAGGTATTTTAATTACTTGAATTTCATCAAGCAAGAAGCGGTTAACTTCACCATTCATGTTGGTGTTGCAATTATCAAACTGAACACGAAATTGATGAGTTCCTTTCTTCAATTTAACTTCTGCCGTATTGCTCCAACCCCAATCAGACCACTCATTTTTGCCCCGTTGTGGGAACACCAGGGAACCATGAAATTGATTATCGATATAGAAGGAACGGATACCACATTTGTTGTCGGTATTGACCGGGCCACTTCCATTGGCGTAACGGAAACAAAACTGGTAAATTCCATTCGTTGGTATGGTTATCAGGAAACTAAACGGCTGATTATTTTTCAGGTTGAAATCGACATAACCCTCACCTCTATAACCACTCACTTCTTTCTTTAAGGGATAGTTGAAATGCTCTGCCTGAATCTCTATGACAGAAGATGTTGGGCGAATTTCAACGGGCTGACTTAAAAATGAAGGTGTGCCATCTTCTGCAACAGCTTCAACCTGGTAAGTTGCTGGTACACTCTTTTCCAAAATGAGGCTTGCAGTATCGGTTATTTCAGAAGTAGTCTTTCCATCTTTTATTACGCGATACTTAACAGCACCCGGAATTGATTTCCACCGCAAAACATTTCCGTTTATTTCCACTTCCGGTGTTTCCGGTCCAGTAATAAACGACGCCATCTTCACTGCTGGTCCGTCTGGGTGATTATTCAATACCATCCCGATATTGTGTTTTCCGGTTAAACCGGAAGGAATGACAGGTGATGGGAGCAACTTTCCATCTAATTTAAAGCTAGAAACAGCATTGCCAAAACCACTTACTGTCAGCGACAAAACAGATTTACGATAATGAAAATTATCGAGATGGTAGGTTCCACCAAAATGTTCCGGAATAACCGGATGAAAACGCAAGCTATCCGTTCCCGGGGTGATACCAAATATGATTCGGTAAGTCATGGCCAGTTGACCAGCGATGCTCCACAACTGGCGGCTGGAATTGAGTACCGTCCCGGCAAAATCACCCGTTTCGGCAACCATATTTTCCTTATTTGTCAGAAACAAAGCAGCAGCCCGAAGTTGCGTAGCGTAACTATACGCGACCATGTTCTGCTGCTTCTCTTTGGCCGCAGCCATAGTCCAGAACGCCTGTACAAATGGCCAGCTGGCATCGTTGTGGTAAGGCGAAATGCCCAGTATTTGTGGATAGATACAGGGAATTCCATAGGGTAGAAGTGGCGTGTTTTCTAATACTGACCGAGCATGGGATGAATCGGCAATGCCGAAAAGCAAGGTAAGTGCTTCGCCTAATGACTCGGAGCGTGGCGAAAGGCTGAAGAAATTCCGGCCGTAAAGATATTGTCCGTAGTAGCCCTTGTCTGTTTCCCACAGGTGAGTATTGATGTTTTGCTTCAGCGAATCGGCTTTGGCTGTCCACGAGTCGGTTTCTCCCAGTTCGTTAGCCATTTTACCCAGCACTTTGAGCGTTTGATAATGAACAGCGTTGGTGCCCAGATTCATCGACGCATAAATATCGACCGGTTGCATCCAACGTGGATAGGTTTGTTTCCGCCAGTCGAGAAATGACGATTCCCCGCGCCTCAAGCCGGTTGCCGGATCGACGATGGTCCTCTGATCGCATTTTACCGAATTGCGGACAATTTCGTAGCTTAGTTTCAGCCAGTCTCTGTCGCCGGTCGTTTTGTATATTTCCCAGGCAGCCAACGACCACACAACGCGATCGGAAGAAACAGGCCAGGCACCGCCGGTTCCTGTATCCTGAATGATGTGGCCATCTTTCACCTTCTTCATCAAACTGATTTTGGCCACTTCCGGTTCAAGTATCGCCAGTGACAATATGATGCTGTAACTTATATCCCGGGTCCATACGCCTCCCCATTTATCACCGGTACGGAAAGTGCTATCGGCCTCGATATCCAGCTTTAGTTCATCCAATGATAGATTGTAAATGGCATTCAATAGGGGTGATTCGCTGGTAAATACAGGATATTGAGAGATATCGTTCTTCAATTTCCATTCGGGCCTCACGTGTGCATCCGGATCGAATGCATTAAAAACCAATTTAACACTATAAATGCCATCACCGTCGGGGTCGGTGAGCTCCAGTTGCTTGTTGTTGGGCAGATTCTCGAAATCCCAGTTCAGCGGATAAGCACTTCCGGCAATGTACACACCCTTAAAGTCTTTCCGGTAGATTTTATTACCATGAATATCTTCATAGTAACCCTTGGTTTTGAATGAGTTCAGCACCGGGCGCATATCAAGATTGAACTGTACTTCGGTATTCTCCGGAAGGTTTGCTGCAGACGGATGGTCCGTTGAAAGCTCACTTCGTTTTCCAAATACGGCATTGATAACCACCGGTTGATTCCTGTTAGGCGTTAAATCAGCCTCGTGATTGACGTTGAAGTCCAATTCGTTGTCCTTGCCATTGATACTGAATTTGAATTGAAGCAAAGGGCTGAATACCTGTTTCTCCGGACTTTGGTAGCTTGTTACCATGTGCGTTTCCGAAAGCGCTTTCGCTATAAAAGTATCCTGAACCACTCGGTCTGAATAGATAGTGAAGGCAGGACTTTGATATAACATCTTTTCTCTTTTCCGACAAGATGAAAATGTGGCAGCTAAAAGAAGTCCCAGAGAAATTATCAGTAGTCGTTTCATCTTTAAGTTGTTGGTTGTTATTTTTCGATGGTTATGTGTTCCACATTCTGGTTCGCAGGAATATAAATGGTACAAATCTGTTTTTCCTTGTCCCATGACCATTGAGCGCGTTTCACAGAATGTTTCCCGGAAGAACTCCAGGCTTCTTTTACCTTTTTCATTTTACCGTCCTGTGTAACAATTGAGTGTGGAGCTTCATCCAAATAAAGCTGGTAAACTAACTCCCTGGAAGTAAACTGATAACCATTTGATACTTTCAGTGAATAGTTAATAGCATATGCTTCACGGGTCGTATTGCAGATTAGTTGTCTTTCGGCGAAAACGTTTCGTTTGTAGTCATTGCTTTCACCGTCGTCTTCGTATACCGAAAAAGTAGCTTTTTTATTCACAGATGCGGGATAAACATTCAGAATCAACGGGTAGTGCGGATTTTGATTAATGTATTGCATCACCGGCATCATGGGGATGATAGAACCTTTGCGCACAAAAAGGGGCGTAGTTTCCAAGGAAACGGGGTAATCTATCCACTGTTTTCCGTTATAGACGGTTTCCGGGTGCTCAAAATCGATCCATTCGCCTTCCGGCAGATAGACTTTTTTCATTGCAGCGCCTTCTTCTGTTACTGGTGCAACCAGCAATTCTTTACCGAACAGGAATTCGCTGTTTAGGTTGGCTGTTTCCTGATCATCCGGATATTCAAGCATCAGCGCGCGCATCAACGGGATACCGGTATCGTGAGCTTTTCGTGCATACGAATAGATGTATGGGAAGAGCTTATACTTCCTTTCAATCGCTTTTTTGCAAATAGCTTCCACTTCCGGACCAAATCGCCATGGTTCCACCGCATTGTTTCCTTCGTGATGAGCCCGACTAATGGGGTTAAATACACCGAATTGCATCCAGCGGGCGTAGAGTTCACTTTCGGCCTGATAGTCGGTTATATCGCCGCAATAGCCCGAAATATCGCAACTCCAGAAGGGAATGCCGCCCATTCCTGCTGAAAGGGCCAACGGAATCTGAGCAGCCAGGTTTTTCCAACCTTGAGTCACATCATCACCATTTCCTGAATCGCCTGACCAACCGAAGGTGTAACGCTGCATTCCGGCGAAAGCCGAACGGGTCATCTGGAAAATACGGGTATTGGGATTGTGCTTTTCTAATTCTTCTGTGACAACTTTGTCCCAGGTGAGGCCAAAAACGTTGTGAATTTCGGCATGCATGCCTAGGTAGTGTTTCATGTTGAGCCGATCAGTGCTCTCTTCGTTGCTCCAGGCAGGTTCGCCCATATCGGTCCAGAAACCTCGTACGCCCTGGTCAATCACTTTTTGCTGGTAGTTGCCCCACCACTCGGCGACTGCCGGATTCGTGAAATCGACCACGCCGCAGTTTCCGCCCCAAGGCCATGGCATATCATACGATTTTCCAGTCCGAATGTCTTTTACAAAATAACCTAATGAATCGGCCTCATTCCATTGTATTTTGTTGTTTTGCGACACCACCGGGTCTTGCGAGACAATTACTTTGAACCCCTGAGTTTCCAGATCATCCAGCATCTTTACCGGATCGGTATAATTTTCCTTCCGCCAGTTAAAATCCTGCAAATATTGTGTCCAGCCAATATCCTGAAAGATGATATCGCAGGGAATTTGCCTTTCGCGGAAGCCATTGGCAATCTCTCGCGTTAGCTTTTCATTGGTCAACATACCACGCGACTGAGAGAATCCCAGCGCCCAATCAGGTGGCATGATGGGATGGCCGGTAAGATTCATGTACCGGCCAATAATTTGCTTGTAGGAAGGACCGTATATAAAGTAGTAAATCATTTCGCCGCCGGGAGTAGCAAATGAATAGTTATCGGCTGATTCAGTGCCGAAATGGTAGGTAGTTTTGAAGGTATTGTCGAAGTAAATACCATAGCCTTCACTGCTCATGAAGAAGGGAATACTTTTGTACAGCGGGTCTTTATCGACCTCATAGCATGGATTATCGCTGTTCCACATCTTAAACTGATGCCCGACGCGGTCGATAGGGCCATTCTTTTCGCCCAAACCGTAAATGCGTTCACCGGGACGAAGGCTGATGTAGCTGGCCATTTTGGTAGAATCCATTTCAAAGCCGCGGTTTTGGTAATCATCCATCAGGAGCTTCTGGTACTTGTCGAAAATGCTGATGTGAAATGGGGCTTTCCGTATCCGGATGATCAAATCGCCGGTGTAAATTTCGTAGTGTTGTGGTTGCTCCGAAATGTTCAGTTTCTGATTTCCATTCGATTCGTCGGCTACGACGGCAAATGACTGATTATTTCGATGAAAATCGTCGGTGTCGTACCATATTCGGATGATTCCGGGACCTACCTCTTTTATCTGCACCTTGACATGGTTTTCGCACGTAAATACGGCTGTATTTCCTTTCACGGAGTAACTCAGGCAATTGCCAGGTTGAACAATACTGGAAGCCTTGGCGACGCCCAAAAGCAGGAGTAGGGACAATATTGTCTGTATAACTTTCTTCATCATCTGTCTTCATGTTATTTGGGCACCGGAATAGCATGGCATTCCCGGAAGAACCCGTGATCCTTCTTCTGTTTAAATCAATCTATATCTTGTTTTCTCTGGCTTGTCTGCTAATTATATTCGATGACTATCATGCCCCAGTACTGCATTTTGGGAATGGTGCAGGTGAGGGTAGAACCGCTCTGTGTAAACGTTAATTCTTCAGATGAACCATACCGATAATCAGGTGAGGCATACCAAACTTTCTTTACGGTTTTCGTTGCTTCAATTTGAAGTGGAAGATCCTTGATCACACGCTGAAATGGTTGTGTTCCTGACGCGTCCCGCCAGTTCAGACTGGTGGCATCCATGTAATTCAGCAAGTTGATGACCTGCATCGACCCCAAATCTTTTCCAACCACGGAAACACTTCCGGTTTGTGGTGGCCAACTATTGATATCGATTTGTCCGTCAAGTGAAGTCACAGATGGAGTATTGAAATCACCATCGGCTTGCAACAGATTCTCATAGGCAACCTGAAAATCGTAGAAACTGGTCAAATTTTCTTTCAGATCGGTTCGCATCAACAGATTGTTGTTGGGGAAATATTCCTTGGCCAGCATGTGTTCTCCAAGTTCCAAATGGCTTCCGCCGAAAGCGAAAATAACAGCGTCCGTCATCAACACGCCGGGCGTATTGAAATAACCGGTTGAATTGGCTTTATCATAGTCCATGTAAGCAGCTAAGACTGTCCTTGTTCCAGTAGCTCCCATTTTCGCATTGTCCTGAATGATGTTCGCCAGATCCTCGTAAGTGTCATTGGTTGACCACACTTCGGTGTAAGCAAAATTTACCGGCGTCGACAGAATATTGGCCTGACCGTACTGATTTACGGCATTCATCACCATCTTTTTGTTTGGAAATCGTTGGTTCAGATTGTTCAGGAACGAACTGAATCCGTATGGTAAATCAGCCTGTTGACCATCGTAATCGTAAACCGTACCCCGATCGCCCAACTGATCAAGATGCCAGCCGTCAAAATCGAGGAACTGATATACCAACGCCGTTTGATCGTCGATGTATTTCTGCCAGTCGAGGTTGGCCGGATCGAGAACAAAGATGTCACTCAATGCCCAGTTGTTATCCAGGTCATGCTTATTTATATTCTGGTGATTTGCGTCGTTATACAACATCCATGTTGATGAAACACCATCTGTAGCGTAATCATCCCAGGCTCCGTAAAGCAGATTGTAAAACATGGAGGCAATACCGTATTCATGCGCTTTATCGATGTAACCCTTCACAACATTGAATGAGACGTTGCGTTTGGCAATATCCTGCCATTCAGCAGCTGGTTGCGAACCGTCCATCTTTAATGGCATGTGGTGTTTGTTTTGCCAGTCGTAGTACTGTATACCGTTGATGTGATAACGAGCAAGCTTTGCCAGTTGCGTGTTGATGTCATCAGTAGTCACATCACCCGAAAATTCCGAAAGAAAACCGTATCGCGGGAAATGCGTCCATTCGGATGAGACATCCACACCGATACTTCCATATACCACTTCTTTTCCATCTATCGTTTCATACACATCTACCATGTAACCCGTGAAATCGGTATCAGGAGCCGTCCACTGCCATGTTTTTCCCGGGAAGTCCTCTTCTTTGATAACTTCATTCAAGTGACGATATCTGATTTTAGCAGAAGAAGTTAACGCCTTGTCGGCTGTAAACTGTATCACATCGCCCGGATGGTACAAGGCTTTGTCTGTAGAGAGCTTTACGGTTGTATTGGTCGTCGGATTATCCGGTCCGTCAGGAGAAGGAGCGGGTGATTCCGATTTACTGCAACCTGCCAATATGAATACGATAAGTAGGTAATATAGTCGATTAATTCCTGTCATTTCGGGTTAACTTTCTGAACAACTACATTCTGCGATAGTATACCGCTCGTTTCGAATTTGGTGAAAAGCCGGCAGAGAGAAGCTCCCTCTGCCGGTTAAATGAATTACTGTTTTTGAATATTGATGGTTAAATCCTGTACATTAAGCGTGAGGATGTAGGTTCCTGCATCGGCTGCAGAAATGCTCCACTTGCTATCGTCCGGATCGCCACCTTTATGTCTGTACATCTTTGTCGGATCATTCGGATCCATCATGTACATATCCTGTCCCCAATCACTATTCCGGTTAACCGGGAATTTAAATTCTCCTTCTCCCAGATCGCCCTGGAATGTGAAAATATACCAGTTGTTCGGATCCTGAGTAAGTTCCAGTGCACTGGTGATATCCCATCCAATGGAGGTAGCAGAACCGACTATATAAAGTTTCAACGGCTCGATAGTAATGGTCATTTGCTTCAGGTCAACCATCACATGGTACAAGTTTTCGTGGTAAATCTTCCATTTATTGTCATCTGGATCGCCACCATTATGCAGATAAATCTTCGTAGAATCGGAAGGATCACGCATATACATATCCTGTTGCCAGTCGGTGTTCGTATTCACCGGAATCTTAAATTCACCGGGCGTCAAAACACCGTCGTAGGTAAACTGGAAGAGATTATCCGGATTCTGAACCATCGGAGTGGCATTGGCGATATCCCAACCATTTGGCGTGGCATCACCAACCAGATAAAGTTTATCATAAGGTGGGCCAGGTTGCTTGGTAATGGTGATTGTTAAATCAACTAGATTCAGATTAATAATGTATATACCGTCCTCTGCAATGGTAAACCGATCGTCCGGTTGTGTAGCGTCTGTACGGTAGATCAATGTATTTTCGTCTTTGCCTTTCTGATAAGAAGGAAGATCGGAACCAAGGGTTGTAATGAATTTCAGCGTTCCTGCTTTCAATGTTCCCTGATAGGTGAAACTCGTCGGATCATTAGCATCAGGAATCAGTGCAATGGCATTGTTTACATCCAGCCCATTAGGCGAGGCATCCCCAATAAAGTAGAGTGTGCTGGAAACCGGTTCATATGGTGTAACGGTAAATTTCGATGCTTCCGTTACATCATCCGCGACAGTCCCGCCGGCAATTTGGGCCGTGATACGGGCTTCCAGAGTCACAGCGGTTCCGGGCTGAACGCCCCAAAAGTTCAAAAGCAAATCGTTCAATTCACTTACCGTAAAATCTTTCCGGTAAACGGCCTTTCCCATGCTATACGATTTCGCATTGGCAAAATTATTGCCTTCCTGGTCTACATCAAGAGTGTAGGAGATGGAGTTGCCGGTTCCCTGGTTACTGCCGGCAGTCCAATTAATACTGACGGCGATATTTGCTGCATTTTTCTGTGCAAGTATAACGTTATCGGTTGAAGTGGATAGTGCGACCGGTTCTCCCATGGAGATGGCAATTGCCTCATCTTTTGTGCATGAATTCATGATGAATACCGATGACCAGCTAAGCAAGAGGATAAGAGCCAGAGAGCCAATGTTTGCCAGCGCTCTTTTTCTTTGATGGATATTGTATTTTTTCATTTTTCATTGGTTTAAATGAAAAGGAGCAGAACTATCTCTGTTAATTGCTTAAAAGAATGCACTGAAGCGTAAAAGCTCTGTCCTTTTCCATTTGTAAACATTCGGTTTATTTTTTCCGTGCTTAATAACCTGGATTTTGCGTCAGGTTTGGATTGGCATCAATCTCCTTTTGCGGAATGGGCAACAGCAGAAATTTGCTGGTGGCATTCACTTTTCCGATGGAATGCAGGAAGTTCAACCCAAAATCACCGTTGTCAACACGAATCAGGTCGAACCAGCGCTGACCTTCGAATGCCAGCTCCATACGCCGTTCGTGCAATACTTTGGTCTGGAAATCGGCTTGCGACAAACCGGTTACAGCAGGTAATCCGGCTCGGGCGCGTACTTCATTCAGCGGTGCTTCCGCCTCGGATGTTTTGCCCAGATTGTTCAGCGCTTCGGCTTTCATCAGCAGTACATCGGCATAACGCAGTACCGGGAAATCCATCGGACTATTATCATATGAAGAAGAAACCGATTTGGTAACCAGAAATTTCCGCAGGTTATAGCCGGTTGTCGAATAGCCGGGATCATAATCCATGCCGTCGAATTGTGGACAACCATCATATAAAATGGTTACATCCTTACGGAGATCGCCGGGTTCGTATGAATCGACAAATTCCTGAGTCGGCTGGTTCCATCCCCAGCCACCGGCAACCATATTGGAGTTACGCGGACCAGTGAAAGTACTAAGCCATGAGGCCTGATTTGTATTGTCCCAGAAACCCTCACCGGCATTTCCGGTATACTGGATTTCGAAAAGAGACTCGACTGAGTTTTTCTTATATACATCGAAATTATCGCCATAATTGGGATTGAGCTGATAACCGAGTGTGGTAACTTCATCAGCCAGCGTAACTACTTTATCCCATTGTCCAAGTGTCAGATATACCTTGGCTAATAAACCTGCAGCAGCACCTTTGGATGCTCTTCCCAGGTCACTGGATGAATATGACGAGCGGGGAGGAAGCAATTGTTCTGCATCAGTCAGGTCGGCAATGATCTGCTCATAAACTGCTGCTTTGTCTGTACGCAACGGGCGCAGGTCGTCACCCGGTTCCTGCGGAATGGTAATCAACGGAACATCACCAAAGAAGCGTACCAGTATGAAGTAGTATAATCCGCGCAGGAATTTGGCTTCACCAATGATTCGGTTCTTCAGATTTTCATCAATATTCATGTCCGGAACCTTTTGCAGGATGATGTTACAACGCAGGATTCCCGGAGCAGGTCCGCGCCATAAATCCAGTACACCGGCATTATCTGTCGTTGTAACGAAGTTGGCTTCGTCCTGGGTCTCAATACCGTCAGTTCCGCCACCGGCACCGACAATACTATTACCGGCCATGATATCGGTGGTCCACATACGCATGTTGTACAGTTTGGGCCACTGCAAAGGTTGATAAGCGCCGTTAATGGCTGAGATGGCATCTTCTTTCGTTTGAAAGAAGTTGGCCGTATTAATAGAGTCGAGTGGTGCCTTTTCCAGGAAACTTTTGCTGCAGGCGACACTCAGAAACGTTGCTAATATCAGGATGAAATATTTTTTCATTGTTCAATCTTTTGCATGTTAGAAATTCATGTTGACGCCGAAACTGAACGTTTTGGTCACCGGATACAGTCCGTTATCGATGCCGTTAATCGTTCCACCACCATCGATACTTGTGTCTTGTACTTCGGGGTCAAAGCCTGTGTAGTTGGTTAGCGTATATAGGTTGGAACCAGAGAAGTAAACTCTTACTTTATTCATTCCCCATTTCCGGGTAAGGTTATCTGGTAATGTATAACCGAATACGACGTTTTTCAGCCTCAGGTATGAACCGTCTTCAATCCAGCGGTCTGAGGGGCGGGTGTTTTTATTTGGATCGTTGAATATTGCACGAGGAACATTCGTTTGATCACCTTCTTTCTGCCAGCGTTTCAGCGTTTCAGTTGTTTGGTTGTATGCAACAGCCATTCCTTCGCTCCAAATCCGGTTAACGTTCAGAATTTTATTACCTGACACACCCTGCAGAAAGATCGACAGATCGAATCCTTTGTAGGAGAATGTATTATTGAGCGAAAAGATGAATTTCGGACTGGGATTTCCCAGGTAGGTACGATCAGCATCGTTGATGACACCGTCGCTGTTCAGGTCCTTAAACCGAATGTCACCGGCTGAGGTGCGGTTGTACGGATCAAGTCCGGGAACCTGTACGGCGTGATTGTCAACTTCCTGCTGATTCTGGAAGATACCATCGGTCACAAATCCGTAAAATTCATTCACTGGTTGACCTTCGGCAATACGTGCGGCTGCAAAGTTGAAGTTAAAGCTACCAGTGGTCATAGGAATGGAATCATTCAGACTGGTTACCTTATTTTCGTTATATGAAATATTGAAATCGGTGTTCCATTTGAAACCGCCTTTATCAATGTTTCTGGACGAAATGGTCAATTCAGCTCCTTTGCTTTCCATTTTACCGGCATTGATGGATGGAACATCCACGTCGGAATATCCGGTGGAAATAGGAACCGACATGGGAACCAGCATATCGTTGGTATTTTTCTGGTACACATCAGCCGTGATGTTGATTCGCTGATTCAGAATAGTCGCATCGAAACCGAGGTTGATTTGCTCCTGTGATTCCCATTTTACATTCGGATTGGGCATCATGTTGGGCACAACTGCACTCACGATGTTATCGTTGAAATTGTACTTCTGGGTTTCCAGTTTCGAGGCAAAAGAGTAATTACCAATCTCCTGGTTTCCGGTGAAACCTATGCCGGCACGAATCTTCAGGTCATCAACAAAATGGATGCTTTTAAAGAAGTTCTCTTGTGAAATGCGCCATGCAACGGAACCAGACGGGAAAATTCCCCATTTATTACCGGAACCAAAACGTGATGAACCATCACGACGAACGGTGGCGGTAACCAGGTATTTGTCAGCATAATTGTAATTCACCCTTGCCATATAGGAAAGGAGTGACCATTCAGAAGCGTTTCCGTCCAGGGTCACCTGATCGGTCCCGTTGGCGAACTGTTGAGTTAAATCGCTGGCAAAATTTTGAATGGAACCATTCATGAAATCATAGCGATTTTCCTGGGCACTTGTACCCACCATAGCAGTCAGATGATGAACATCCTTAAATGTTTTGTTGTAGGTGAGGGTATTGTCCCAAACCCATGTAATGCTCTTATTGGATGCCTGGTATAAGTAAGATTGATCCTGAGGAGTGGGTTTCCAGTCATATTTGGGTGACCATGTGCGATTGTACCAGAAATTAGCCTGCAAACCGGCATTGGTTTTGAAAACCAAACCATCGAGCAAGGTAATTTCAGCATATACCGCACCGCGAACGTTGTAACCATTGGTTGAAATGTCGATGAGTTTGGCTGAACCAATCGGGTTGCGAATATCACCATCCCACGAGGGACGTCCTTCCGGACCGGCATACGTTCCGTCTTCGTTATATATCGATTGGGTCGGAAGAGCCTTAATTGTATTCCCAATGTTGTAATCGCCCTGACTTTTAATATCGTGATTCAACGTCAGGCGGTTGCCGAATTTAACATTTTTGAAAACCTGCGATTCGGAATTGAATTGCACCGTGTACCGCTTGTAATTGGTATTCATCACAATTCCATCCTGATCCAGGATATTTCCGGATACGTAGTAGCTGGTTTTCTCGCTTCCACCTGAATAGGAGAGTGAAAGGTTATGCATGCCAGCCGGACTAAACAGTGCTCCGAGCCAATCGGTGCCTTTTCCAAGCGATGAAGGATTGGCATATGCCGGATTCTGTTCCAGACCTGCATTGGCCATCATATCGTTGTGTAATGCGGCAAACTGCGAAGCATCCAGCACTTTAATCATGTTGGTGGCTTGTTGGATTCCGTAGTTGTAGTCGACATTGATATTTCCTTTGCCTGACTTACCCAACTTGGTGGTAATGATGACAACACCATTGGCGCCACGCGAACCATAAATCGCGGTAGCGGAAGCATCTTTTAAAATCTGAACCGATGCAATATCATTCATATTTAACTGGTTCAGTCCATCCTGGGTGGGAACACCATCGATAACCAATAGCGGGTTGTTGTTGTTAATGGTTCCCAGTCCACGTATCCGTATGGTGGCATCACTTCCCGGTGCGCCATTCGATATAATCTGAACACCGGCGGCGCGTCCCTGAAGGGCATCGCTCACGCTGGGAACCGGAAGGGATTCCATATCTTCGGTACGTACCGAGACAATCGATCCGGTCAAATCCTTTTTCTTCTGGTAACCGTAACCCACAGCAACTACTTCGTCCAACCCAATGGTTTGTTCCTGCATGATTACATCAAGCGTGGACTCACCGTTTGGGACAATTTCACGGGTTTTCATTCCCACAAAAGAAAATACAAGCGTACTACCTGCAGGAATATCAGCAAGATTGTAATTCCCGTTAAAGTCGGTAATGGTACCGTTGGTTGTTCCTTTAATCACAATGGTTACTCCGGGAACCGGTTCACCTTTTTGATTGATTACTTTTCCTTTGAGTGGGTGCGTCTGAGGCTGACCAGTCTTGGCTGGTTCGCCATCGGTACTTTTAGGATAGAGAACAATGCGCCGGTCGATGATTTTGTAGGCAATGTTTTTACCTTCAAACAGCCGGTTCAGAACGTCTTCAATGTTACTCTCGTTCGCTTTAATGCTAACCCTATCATCAAGTTGAATCTGGTCGGCATTGTAAAAGAAAACAAACTGGGTTTGTTGTTCGATCTGGTTCAGTGCATTTTCCAGTGTTGTGTTTTCCAGGTTTACCGAAAGCGTTGTTTCCTGTGAATAAACACTGGCCGAAACCTGCATGAGGCTTAAAAGCAAGATGACGAACGTTAGTCGCATAATTAACCATAGTTTAATCATGCCATTCCTTGGAAAGGCAAGCAATCGAAACTTTTTTTTCATAGATTTGTAATGCTAAGTTCTACAAATGAATAGCTTCAACTATTCGTTTAAATTTAACAGCCGGGAAGTGCTCCAACATTTCCCGGTTTTTTTATTTATTTCCGTTCAATCCAGATATTTGTGCTGTCGCTGCTGACTTTGATCGGAATGGTCAGATTGACCAAATCAAAGAATTTTTCAATGTCATCAGCTTTATAAACTGCTCCCGAGAATACTTCTTTGCCCAAATCCGTATTCTTAAAATGAATCTTCACCTTGTACATCCGTTCAAGAGTCTTGGCAATTTCATCTAACGGTTTCCGGTTAAAATAATATTCGCCTGTACGCCATGTCGTGACAAGGGAGGCGTCTGTTTTGAGTACCTGATCCTTGCCGGTTTTCTTATCGTAACTCCACTGTTCACCTGGCTTCAGCAGCACCGGCGATCCCTTTTGCGGAATATCTTTAATTTCCACTACTCCTTCCAGCAAAGTGGTTTCTGTCTGATTGTCTTCCGGGTATGCCCTGACATCAAACTGGGTTCCCAGCACATTTACGCTCATGGTGGGAGTAATGACCCTGAAAACCCGTGATTTGTTTTTAGTGACTTTGAAATAGGCTTCACCAACCAGCTCAATTTCCTGCAGTTTTTTATCCTGTGTGATGTGATATTTAAGCTGTGAATCGTAGTTCAATGCCACAAATGTCCCATCAGGCAAGGTTACTTCCGATTGTTGACCTTTGGGAGTATTGAATTCAATCACCTGGCTTTGCAGATCTCCTGCAGTGAAAAAATGCTTTTCACCCAAAAGGTAACTGGCAACGCCCATGATGATTAATATGGATGCAGCTGCAGCAATATGGGACATCCTGCGAGTGAAGAACCGCGATGCGTTAGCCGATTGGCGATAAATATTCAGCGATTCATGTTTTATCTTGTGCCAGTCGCTCTCACTAATTTGGGAAGGCGGTAATTCATTCCGCTTCCATTTCAGTACATAACCAATCAACATGGCCAGGGCCGATTCGCTGTCTTTTCCTTTTTCCTCAGAGTACTCCTTAAGCGAATCTTTGGTCAGCTTGTTCTGAAATCGTTTATCAAACAAATGATCAGAGGTGTTCTTTTTCATGGTGTTCGGGTTGCTCTTTATCCTAAAAAGCCAAACCGACGCTTATATACCCTCCTGTTTGATGTGCTTTAAAACATATTTATGATTTCCTCGCTAAAAAGAAAGGTAAAGGAGGTAAAGTATTGTGTTCTCAGCGCAATGAAGAGTTGAAAAAGAGAAGGATGGATTCGGAGGTGGTATCCAGTAATTCTTTCAATTTACCAATGGCTTTTTGCACGCTGTTTCCAACCGATTGATAATTGACCTGCATGACTTCTGCTACTTCTTTATTGGACAGGTTCTTGTAAAATTTCAGGTAGATGGTCTCTTTAAGCCGGGGAGGCAAATCATTAATGGCTTGGGCCAAACGGTCAAGTCTAAGTTCCTTTTCTTCCTGATCGACTTCTGTGGTGTAACTGAGGCGGAATTCGTCTATGCGCTCATCATCCAACACCGTTTCCACTTTCCGGTTATTCTTGCGCAGGTTGGCGAAAATTTTCAACCGAAGGGATTTCAGCAAATAAAAAAGAATGTTGTCGGTGGAAGAGAGTTTGTCTTTTTTTCGGGCCAGTTCGAAAAACAAATCCTGGATGCTATCAAGAACTAAAGACTCGTCGGAAGTAAATCGTTGTCCATATTCACACAACGGCAAATGGTAGGTGTCGAAAATATAGGAAAAGGCTTTTTCTTCACCACTCTTAAAGCGTTCCCAAATTTCGGCATCCAGATTTCTTTGCATAGGTTTCAATGTAGCACACCCAAAAGTTAGTTGACGTACAAAACTAACTGAAATTTTTCAATCTGGTTACAGGCCTGTTTTATTCTCCCTTTTGAAAGATGAGTAAGCGTTAAGGTTGCGTGCGGCATTTTTCCTTCCGGGAAGTGGACTTTTCCTTTTGCGAAGCTTGTTCTTTTGCATGCCGGGTTCATTTCTTTGAAGGCGGAGTAGTTTGCGCGCCTCGGTGAGTTCATTTCTTTACCGCCGACAGACTTTGCGACAGTCGACGCTGTCATTGCGTCAGTCGCCGAGTAGTTTGCACGAAGTCCGGAGTAGTTTGCATGAAGACTGGAGTACTCTGCACGAAGGCTGGAGTACTTTGCAGGAGTGGTGGAGTAGTTTGCCTCAAAACCAACGATTTTCGTGGTAGAAGAAAACCGTTTAAACAAGAAAAGCTTCCCATTTCGGGGAAGCTTTTCTGAAAAGTGACTGAGCTGGGGCTCGAACCCAGGACCCACGCCTTAAAAGGGCGTTGCTCTACCAGCTGAGCTACTCAGTC
>ENA-ORXD01001008-ORXD01001008.1-sediment-metagenome-genome-assembly--contig:-NODE-1008-length-27427-cov-4.466289_pt1 | contig 27427 bp, 21 predicted proteins | sample MGYA00237862_ERZ511471 | MGnify/ENA metagenome assembly ERZ511471 | reverse complement strand
GGCGAGCTTGTCGGCGTTGAGGGCATTCTGGCTGTCCGGGTCGACGGGGATCGACATCCCGCCAACCAGGAAGGTCTGCGGGTGGGGATTCTTGGCGCCGAGAATGGCGTGGATCTTGATGATCTGCCGCTGCCAGTCCAGGGCTTCGAGATAGTGAGCCACGGCCATCAGGTTCGCTTCCGGAGGGAGGCGGTAGGCGCTGTGTCCCCAGTAAGCGTTCTGGAACGGACCGAGGCGGCCGGTACCGGCAAAGGCGGCGATCCGGTCCTGAATTCCTTTGAAGTAGGTCACGCTCGATTTGGGCCATGGCGAGAGCGACTGCGCTAATTTTGCCGTGGCCGCCGGGTCGGCTTTGAGGGCAGAGGTGATGTCGACCCAGTCGAGGGCGTGCAGGTGGTAGAAGTGGATCACGTGGTCCTGAACGTTCTGGGTCGCCATGATCAGATTGCGCAGCAGGCGGGCGTTGTCGGGGACCTTGATCTTTAGGGCGTCTTCCACGCAGCGGATGCTGGCCAGGGAGTGGACCGTGGTGCAGACGCCGCAAAAACGCTGGGTAAGGTGGTGGGCATCGCGCGGATCTCTCCCTTTGAGGATTGTCTCGATGCCGCGAAAAGCCGTGGAGGAACTCCAGGCATTGACGATCCGTCCGGCGTCCACCTGGGCTTCGATGCGCAGGTGCCCTTCGATGCGGGTGACCGGATCGACGACGATTTTACGAGACATGGATCAATCCTCCTTGGTGTCTTTGCAGGATTCGGTGGCGCCCCCCTTGCGGAAAGCGCTGATGGCCCCGTGGGCCGTAAAGGCCAGGGCGGTGCCGACCACCAGCCCGACCCCGAGCTGATCCGCCGTGGTCTGGGTCCCCAGTCCCGCCACTTCCGGGAGACGGCGATAGAAGGGCGACATAGTGTCCCAGAAACCCGGTTCGGAGCAGCCGATACAGCCGTGTCCGGCCATGACCGGCCAACTGGTCCCTTCGTTGTAGCGGATTGTGGGGCAGTTGTGGAAGGTCTCCGGCCCTTTGCAGCCCAGCTTATAGAGGCAGTGCCCCTGGCGGTGACCGTGATCGCCAAACGCTTCGGCATACTGCCCGGCGTCGAAATGGGCGCGGCGTTCGCAGTTGTCGTGAATCCGCTTGCCGTAGGCGAACAGGGGGCGTTTGAAACGGTCCGTGGCCGGCAGGCGGCCGAAGGTTAGAAAGTGGACGATGGTGGCGGTCAGGTTGTCGGCGTTCAAGGGGCAACCCGGCAGGTTGATCAGCGTCAGGCCGGGAAACGCGGCGTCCACGCTGATAGCTCCGGTGGGATTGGGGGATGCCGCCGGGATTCCGCCGAAAGCGGCGCAGTTCCCTACGGCGATGACAGCGGCGGCATTCTGACAGACTTCACGGGCGATCTCCATGCCGCTGCGGCCGCCGATGGTACAGTAAATGCCGCCGTCGCCGGCGGGGATCGAGCCTTCAATCACCGCCAGGTACTGGCCGCGATATTTCTCCATGGCCTGCTGGCGGGCCGCTTCCGCCTGATGTCCGGCTGCTGCCATGATGGTTTCGGCATATTCAAGGGAAATGTGGTCGAGGATGAGTTCCGCAGCCGAAGGCTGGTTGGCGCGCAGCAGGGCTTCGGTGTCGCCGGTGCAGCTCTGTAGCTCCAGCCAGATAACCGGCAGCCGTCGGTCTTCCAAAGCCTGGGCGATGCGCGGGATGAATGAGGCGGGGAGCGCCAGAGCCGCGGTCATGGCAGTGCAGAATTTCAAAAATGACCGCCGACTGATGCCACGTTTTTCCCAGTGATCCAGGATTTCCTCCGGAATATTGTCGGGTTGCCCACCCTTTGGTGTTTGCATTAAAAAGCCTCCTGAAAAATCAAAAGGTGTTTTACGTTCTGTGAGTGTAGCGGAAATTGGTAACTTTGCAATGAGTTGTGCTGAGCGCTCGGAAAAAGCGGGATATTTCATGCCGCGCTTGCACGCGAGGCCGGATCTTTACTGGTATAATCTCAGCGGGTAGAACAAAGGACGTAAATGAAGAAAGGGGGCGCAAATGAGTAAGGATGTTCAAAAATTCGGCATCAGCGACAAACGTGGACGGAGCCAGACTTCAACCGACCCCTACCGGCCGCAGACCGGTTTGAAGGAAATGGCGGTGTGCGAAACCTGCAAGGCGCTGTATCGAAACAAACGCTGGTATCTCGATCCTGTAGAGGCGGTTGCTGCGCTGGGAGATGGTCGCGCCCATCCGGTGATCTGTCCGGCCTGCCAGAAGATTGCGGATCATTATCCTGAAGGAACGGTCACTCTGCGTGGTGAATACCTGTGGAGCCACGAAGAAGAGATCCGCAACATTCTTCACAATGAGGAGGCCAAGGCCGCGGCCAAGAATCCTCTGGAGCGGATCATGCGTCTGGAACGGGAAGGGGATGCCCTGGTGGTTGAGACCACCGAGCAGAAGCTGGCTGAACATCTCGGCCGGGCTTTGCACAAAGCCCATCAGGGGGAATTGCAGGTGTCCTGGGCCGACGACCATTCGATCTGCCGGGTGCAGTGGGAACGCGCCTGATCGTTTCGGAGCCTTGATTTGATATGACCGGGAGGTTTCTTCCGGTTGTTTTATTTTTTCGGCAGTGCCGGGCAGAATGGATGACATGGGCGACTTTACACTTCTCGATCACACCGCGGATATCGGTTTGCAAGCCTCTGGCGACGACTGGGGCGACCTGTTGCGGCAGGCCGCTCTGGCCGTGTTGCAGGTGATTGGTGCGCAGAGCGAAACGGCTGTGGAGCAAACTCTGCACATCGAAGTGAGCGGAAACGATCGCGAGGAGTTGCTCATCAACTGGCTTAACGAGCTGTTGTTCTATATCGAGGTTCGTCATCTGGTGCCGTGCCAGGTGACAATGGAAGCGGTTGCAGCGGACCGGCTTGCAGCGGTCTTGGGGGTTATCCCGATTGACGCGGTGACAAGCTTCGCCCATGAGGTCAAGTCCGCCACCTACCATCGGATCGTGGTGCAGGAACAGCCCGGCGGCGGCTGGCTGGCGCGGGTTTATCTGGATTTATAGCCTGCGGCTGGAGAATCGGAAAGAGTGCAGCGATGAGTGTCAAGGTTGAACAGATCGACAGCTGCCGCTGGCGGATTCCACGCCAGGGCCAGATGCGCACCGAAGGGCTGGTCTTTGCCGACCGCGCCATGATGGAGGTTCTGCGGCGGGAACAGGCCCTCGAGCAGGTCGCCAATGTCGCCACTCTTCCCGGGATTGTCGGCCCGTCCATTGCCATGCCCGATATTCATTGGGGATATGGCTTTCCCATTGGCGGAGTTGCGGCCTTCGATGCCGAGGAAGGGGTCGTTTCTCCCGGCGGTGTTGGTTATGACATCAACTGCGGAGTGCGGCTGCTGCGCAGTGCGCTGCCGGTGGCGGAAGTCCGGCCGGCGCTCAAAGAACTGGCGGATCTGCTGTTCCGCAACATCCCTTCCGGGGTCGGTTCGCAGCGCAAGGATTTCAAGCTGACCCAGCAGCAGGAAAAACGGGTTTTGCAGCACGGCGCCCGCTGGGCCGTCGAACAGGGTTTCGGCAGCGCTGTTGATCTGGAGCACATCGAGGAAGGGGGGACTCTGCCTGGTGCCGATCCTGAAGTGATTTCCGAGCGGGCCCTGGAGCGAGGCCGGGCCCAGTTGGGGACCCTGGGTTCCGGCAATCACTTTCTCGAGCTGGACGAGGTGGAGGAAATCCATGACCCGGTTGCCGCTGACGCCCTAGGTCTGTTTCCCGGCCAGTTGACGGTTACCATTCACACAGGCAGTCGCGGTCTGGGCTATCAGGTGTGCGACGAGTCCCTGCGGCTGATGATTCGCGCCAGCCAGAAATACGGGATTGAACTGCCGGATCGGCAACTCTGTTGTGCGCCGCTGCCGAGTCCCGAAGCCCGCCAGTACCTGGCGGCCATGGCCTGCGCCGCCAATTTTGCCTTTGCCAACCGGCAGATGATCACCTCCTGGGTGCGTGAAACCATGGAGACGGTGCTGGGACTCGGCCCGCGCGATCTGCAGTTGGCGGTAATCTACGATGTCTGCCACAACATCGCCAAGTGGGAGCAACACGAGGTGGCCGGCCGCAAGCGCAGACTGTGTGTGCACCGTAAGGGGGCGACTCGGGCTTTCCCGCCGGGGCACCCGGAAACCCCGGCGCTCTACCGGCAGATCGGCCAGCCCGTGTTGATCCCTGGCGACATGGGGCGTTATAGTTACGTCCTAGTCGGGACAGCAGGGGCCTTTGCTGAAACTTTCGGCTCCACCTGCCATGGCGCCGGGCGATTGCTGTCCCGCCACGCCGCCAAGAAGCAGGCCCGCCATCAGGATGTGATCGGTGATTTGGCGGCGCGCGGGATTCTGGTGCGGGCGGCCGGGCGCGGGACGGTCGCCGAGGAAATTCCCGAAGCCTACAAGGATGTGTTGGATGTGGTGAATATCGTGCAGCAGGCGGGTATCGGCAAGATCGTCGCTCGGCTGCGGCCTTTGGTGGTCATCAAGGGGTGATGGCTGCAGGTTTTGGTATCTGTTTCACTGAAGGAGGATGTGATGAAAGTGTTTTTGACCGGCGGCACCGGGTTTGTGGGGAGCGAAGTTTTACGCCAGCTGCTGGCAGCCGGACATTCGGTGCGCTGTCTGGTGCGATCCGGTTCTGAAGAAAAACTGGCGGTAAAAGAAGGGGTGGAGATTCACAACGGCGATGTGACCATGGCCAACACTCTGCAGGGAGCCATGGAAGGATGTGATGCCGTGATGCATCTCGTTGGCATCATTCGTGATTTTCCAACGCGCGGTATCACCTTCCAACGGTTTCATGTGGAAGCGACGCGCAATATGGTCAATGCCGCCACCAGCCAGGGGGTGAAACGCTATATCCAGATGAGCGCCAATGGCAGTCGGTCCGAGGCTTCGTCCCTCTATCATCGCAGCAAATGGGATGCGGAAGAGCTGGTGCGCGGTTCGGCGTTGCAGTGGACTATCTTCCGTCCTTCGGTGATCTTTGGGCCCGGTGGCGAGTTCGTGACCATGCTGGCTGATATGGTACGTAAGCTGCCGGTCGTGCCGGTGCTCGGTGATGGCAAATACCGGCTGGCACCGATCGCGGTGAGTGAGGTGGCAGTTTCTTTTGTCAAAGCGTTGAACGATGCGGCCAGTATTGGCAAGAGTTACAACTGTTGCGGGCCGGAAAGCTACAGCTACGACGAACTCCTTGATGTCATCGGCCAGGCATTAGGCAAGAAGCGGGTCTGCAAACTTCATCAGCCTCTTTTGCTGATGAAGCCTGTGATTTCCATGTTCGAATCGATCCCGCAGTTCCCGATCACCAGCAATCAACTGACCATGCTGCTGGAAGGTAATGTCTGCGATCAGCAAATTTGGGCCGAACATTTCGGCATTCAGCCGACATCTTTCCGGGATGGGGTCAAAGCCGCCCTGGCGGGCGGAGAGAAGTAAAGCAAAGAGCCGGACCCTTGCGGGCCCGGCTCTTTTTTAAGAGGCTGGCGTAGCCGTTTGTTCCGCGGTATTTTTGCGGAACTGTTCGACTCCGGCATGAACCGCACTGGCTGCCAGGTTGGAGCAGTGCATTTTTGAAGGGGGCAGGCCGTCACAGGCTTCAGCGACCATGTCATCGGTGAGCTGCATGGCCTCGTCTAAGGTCATGCCAATCACCATTTCGCTGGCGATGGAGGTGGTAGCGATAGCGGCGCCACAACCGAACACCTTGTATTTCATGTCCTTGATACGGTCATTCTCGATCTTGAGAAAGATCAGCAGGGCATCGCCGCAGCTCGGGTCCCCCACTTCCACCACCACGTTGGCATCTTCAATGACGCCGACATTGCGCGGGTTGGAAAAATGTTCGACGACTTTGGCGGAGTATTCCATAGGTCCATCCTGTTCTGAGTTTGCTCGCTAACAATGCGGCTGCCATTTTACGTCGCAGGCCGCGGCGAGTCAAGGGACTCGCCTCATCGCGTTTCAGTCAATGGCGAAGCGTGGCGGGTCGATCCGTTCGGAACGGCACAACGGGCAGCGTCCCGGTTTGTCGAGGCGTTGGCGTTTTTGAAAACTGAAGCCGCATTGACAGCACTGAGCCGGTTCCACGTTCAACTTGCGCGGGCCGTTACGCAGCGACTGCTGCAGGTGCTCGAGGTGGAAGGCAACCTCTTTTTCACTGATTCCGGCCTGGCTGGATATCTCCTTGGCCGTCATCGGGGACTGCTCCAGTAACTCTTCCAGCCGCTGGCGAATGGTCTCCCTGGACGGCGGCGGAACAAAGGGTGGTTTGGGGTGTCTGTGCGGCACGGCGGTTATCCTCATGACGTGGCGGATGGCAACGGGTTGTGCCGATAACTTGGGCAGAATAACACAGAGTTGAGGTAGCAGCCAGGGGAATGCTATGTTCCCGGCTCTTGCATCTGCGTTTAATGGCGATAGAGTCTACCTCTAAGTTGTTTAGTGTTTCATTTTGAATGTGTCAGTGAGAAAGGGATGCACAATGACGGAACTCATCGTAAAACAGGGCGATCCTCTGCGTCAGAAATGCCCATGTCTGGTTTTGGCGGCGTTGGAAGGAAAACTCAACACACCGCTGTTCAAGGATTTGGATAAAGCGCTGGATGGCGCCTTCAAACGTGCTGTGCGGGATGGGGAATTCAGTGCCAAGGTCAACCAGTCCCTGTTGCTGCCAGCCGGTTCTAAGCTGCCCTGGGAACGGGTGCTGCTGGTCGGCCTGGGCAAAGAGAAAGGCGCCGGCGCGGAGAGACTGCGCCAGGCTGCGGCGACTGCTGCTTCCCAACTGCAGGGGAAAAAGTTCGGCCACTTCGTTTTGCATCTGCCGACCTTCGCCCTTCCTCGCCTGAGCCGCCCCCGCCAGACTCAGGCCGTAGCCGAAGGGCTCTTGCTGGCGACTTATCGCTTCGATCGCTACCGGACCGAGAACAAAGAGGATTTGCCAACGGAGCTACGCCAGGTCACTCTGCTTGTCGAAGAACGTTCCCAGGTCAAGGAGGTCGAAGAGGGAGCCCAGCGCGCCCAGCATCTCTGCGGCGGGGTTTTCCTGGCCCGCGACCTGGTCAATGAACCAGGCAATGTCAAGGCGCCCCGTTTCCTGGCCGAAAAGGCCCATGCCCTGGCCGAGGCGACCGGCATCAAGTGCACGGTCCTGGATCAGGCTGCGCTGCAGAAGGAAGGGTTCGGCGGTCTTCTGGGGGTGGCACAGGGGAGCGTGCGCGAGCCGTGTCTGATTGTGCTGGAATATCACGGCGGCAACGGTGACGCCCAGCCCATCGCCCTGGTCGGAAAAGGGGTGGTGTTCGATGCCGGTGGGATTTCCCTCAAGCCGGCCGAGAAAATGGACGAGATGAAAATGGACATGGCCGGTGCCGCCGCAGTGTTGGGAACCATGCAGGCTGCCGCGATGCTCAAGCTGCCGGTCAATCTGGTCGGCATCATTCCGGCTGTGGAGAATCTTCCCTCCGGTACGGCTATGCGTCCCGGTGACATTCTGACGTCTTTGTCGGGTAAGACCATCGAGGTGCTCAATACCGATGCCGAAGGCCGCTTGATTCTGGCTGATGCCCTGACCTACAGTCGACGCTTCAAACCGCGGGTGGTGATCGACCTGGCCACTCTGACGGGCGCCTGCATTATCGCTTTGGGGAATCACGCTTCTGCGGTGCTCGGTAATCATGACGGGTTGGTCAAAAAGCTGCTGCAGGCTGGAGATCGCAGTGGCGAGCGGCTCTGGCAGTTGCCGCTGTGGGACGACTACTCCGCGCAGATCAAAAGTGATGTGGCTGACGTGAAGAATACTGGAGGGAGGCCAGCCGGAACCATTACTGCGGCGGCCTTTCTGCAGAAGTTTGCCGATGGCCTGACCTGGGCCCATCTCGATATCGCCGGGACCGCCTGGGAGGAGAAAGGTCGGCCCTATGTGCCCAAAGGTGGTTCAGGAGTTGGTGTGCGGCTGCTGATCGAGTATCTCGAATAACCTTGGCTGGCCGGTGGAGGTTTTTCCTTCGCCGGGTTTCTTGCCATCTTGAATGTTCCAAGCCGACCCCGCCTTCGAGCGGGGTCGATGCTTTTGGCGTTTACCGTTAAAGCTCTGGAAGTCTGCTGCAAAAGAAGCTAATATGCTGCAACTTTTCATCTGGAGGATAGCAAGCAAATGAGTACTGATGGGCGCAAGGTCATCTATTCGATGATCAAGGTAAGCAAATTTCACCAGAAAAAACCGGTTCTCAAGGATATTTCCCTGTCTTATTTCTACGGCGCGAAAATTGGCGTACTTGGTCTGAACGGCGCCGGCAAGAGTACCTTGTTGCGCATCATGGCCGGCGTGGACAAAGATTTCAACGGCCAGACCATTCTGACTCAGGGGCACACAGTCGGCTACCTGGAGCAGGAGCCCAAGCTCGATCCCGACAAAACCGTTCGGCAGATCGTCGAGGAAGGGGTGCAGGAGACGGTTGACCTGCTCAAGGAATTCGAGGAGATCAACCTGAAGTTTGCCGACCCGATGTCTGATGACGAAATGGCCGCCCTTTGTGATCGGCAGGCCGCAGTGCAGGACAAGCTTGATGCCGTGGATGCGTGGGATCTCGATTCACGTCTGGAGATGGCCATGGATGCCCTGCGCTGTCCTCCGGGTGATTCACCGATCAAGGTCTTGTCCGGGGGGGAGCAGCGGCGCGTCGCCTTATGCCGTCTGCTGTTGCAGAAGCCTGATATCCTCCTGCTGGACGAGCCTACCAACCATCTCGATGCTGAAACCGTTGCCTGGCTTGAGCATCATTTGCAGAAATATGAGGGAACGGTCATCGCCGTTACCCATGACCGTTATTTCCTCGACAACGTAGCGGGCTGGATTCTGGAGCTGGACCGCGGCTACGGAATCCCCTGGCAGGGGAACTATTCCTCATGGCTGGAGCAGAAGCAAACCCGCCTGCAGCAGGAGGAAAAGGCCGAAAGTGCCCGGCAGAAGACTTTGGAACGAGAACTCGACTGGATCCGCATGTCCCCCAAAGGGCGTCACGCCAAGAGCCAGGCGCGTATCAATGCCTACGAAAACCTCCTCAACCAAGAGGTGGATAAGCGCGATCGCGATCTTGAACTGTTCATTCCGCCCGGACCACGCCTTGGCAACATCGTTATCCAGGCCGACAAGGTCGGGAAAGCCTATGGCGACCGGCTGCTGGTGGAGAATATGACTTTTTCTCTGCCACCTGGCGGCATCGTCGGGGTGATCGGTCCCAACGGCGCCGGCAAGACCACTCTGTTCCGCATGATCACCGGCCAGGAACAGCCCAACTCCGGGACCATCCGGGTTGGCGATACTGTCAAGCTGGCCTATGTCGACCAGAGCCGGGACTCGCTCGATTCGGAAAAGACCATCTGGCAGGAGATTTCCGGTGGCGACGAGCAGATCGTGATGGGGAACCGTACGGTCAACTCTCGGGCCTATGTGTCCCGTTTCAACTTTGGGGGGACGGACCAGCAGAAAAAGGTCGGCACTCTTTCCGGCGGTGAGCGTAATCGTGTTCATTTGGCCAAAATGCTGCGCCAGGGCGCCAACGTGATCCTGCTTGACGAACCGACCAACGATTTGGACGTCAACACCATGCGTGCCCTAGAGGAAGGTCTCGAGAACTTTGCCGGCTGCGCAGTGGTGATCAGCCACGACCGCTGGTTTCTTGACCGTATCGCCACCCACATTTTGGCCTTTGAGGGAGACAGCCAGGTGGTCTGGTTCGAGGGGAACTATTCGGAGTATGAAGACGACCGCAAGAAGCGTCTCGGCGCGGCAGCGGATCAGCCGCATCGGATCAAGTATCGGCAGCTGACGCGGGTTTAACGAGGAGAGCACAGGAACTCAATCTGTCATCCTCGGTCAAAAACGAAAAAGGCCTGCTTCTCAGCAGGCCTTTTTCGCTATCCGGGGTGGGGATTATTCGCGGACGAAGGTATCGATGTCGGTTTCATGTACCATGCGCATGATGCGGGCATACTCAGACTCGATGACTTCGTAGTGGTTGTGCGTCGACTGAGCATTTTTCAGGTAGATTTCCTTGGCTGCTTGGTCCTGGACCTTCTCGGCGGCTGCGCGCAGGTTTTTCTCCAGTTCTTGTTCCTTCTGCATGGCCAGTTCCATGGCCTTGCGTTCGCTGAAGTCGCTTTGTATGCTTTTGTTCAAGTCGCCCAGCCAGTTGGAGTTTTCGTTAGGAGCCTGAGCGAGGAAATCTTCCAAGGAGGAGATTTCGGTTCCCTGGTAAACGGAGAAAAACCAGCCGGCATGTTCGGCTTCTTCCTTGGCCAGCAGTTCGAAAACCTTTTTGGCCTCGGGGTTTTTCATTTGAGCAGCGCCGATTTTGTAGAAATCCATGGCGTCTTTTTCTGTCTGGATGGCGTCTTTAATGGCTTTTTGCAGGTCGGTGTTCATGGGCGGCATTATCTCCTTTGGTTTGATTGATGACCAAAATGTATTTTAATTGAGAACAAGCTTAACCCATAACGGCTTGTTGTCAATTCATCCTCTGGAATGTCCCGCGAAAGATGTTTGATTTTTACTAAAAAGGTTGAATTTTCTTGGGGAATCTGGATTTTTTGTATTATAATCCGCAAGTTTTCTTGGGGAATGCCTCGACCCCTTAATTCATTCTGATCCGGCCCGTTCCGGGGAATTCCGTTTATATCTATGGCAAAACAAAGACGATTGGTATCGTTAGGTTGGTTCGGGCCGGCAATCCTTGTGGGTCTGCTGCTGGTGGCGAATCCCTGTTTCGCTCGGCTGACCCTCGGCTGGGTGAAAGACGGTTCGGGGCCGATCGACAATCCACAAGCTGCTGCGAAGCTGGCTGGTTTGCTGGAGCAAAGCCTGGCCGAGGAGGTCCGCGAACGACCCTTCTCCTCTGAGACGGTATTGCATGATTGGTTGAATCGATTCCGCGAAGTCGATGTCGCCTTTTTGAGCCGCGAGTACCTAGCGCAACAGTCCAGCGTCGAGTTCTATTTTGTGGCGGATTATTACCTTGCGGACGAAGGGGGCATTGCCGCGCCCTATCGGGTGGTGGCCCGTAAATGGTTGACAGCCTCCCGTATCAAGCAGTTGCAACAGGCCTTCAGTCGTTTGCAAGATCTGCCTGCGGCTCAGGATTTTCTCAAACAGCATGACTTGCGTGGGTTCGTTTTGCCTGGGCAAGAACCCCCGGCCGAGTTTTTGGTTCCCTTCTCCAAGCCACAACCTCAGGTGATCGCGCCTGTCGCAAAGCCTGCACCTGCACCGTCTGAAAAGGAAAAACCGGTCAAGCCGGTCGAACCCGAGCCTGCTTCAAAGCCCGTTTCGGTAGAAAAATCTTTGCCGGTCGCGCCTGAACCTAAACCTGCAGAAAGCCAGGCAGCGGAAAAAACTCCCGTCGCTCCCACTGTCGTTGCAGCGCCTCAAGGATCGGAAAATACCGAGGCTGTGGAAAACAATGTTGAGGCGATTAGCGGCAAGGCGAACGAGCTTCCTGAGGCTGGCGAAAGAGCGGCCATTCCGACGACAGTTTCTGAACAAACGCCTGACGACATTCAATGGGGGTGGCAGGAGTATCTTTTCGGTGCTCTGATCATTGTGCTGTTGCTGGGTGGTTTGTTGCAGAGCCGCCGTCGTCGCAAAGAACGACTCGTGCAGGAGTGGCTACCAAACCTGGTGGCAAAACCATCCTCTCCGGCGGCCAGCGCTAAAGATCTGCCGGCCACGCACTCGGTCAAGGATGCTTTTACAGAAGCTTTGGCCGCCGCTACGGATGCATCAGGTTCCACCCAGTCTGTTGCTCAAGCTGAAGATTCGGAGGGTGCCGAGGTGGAGACGGTGGACACCCTTTCCATAGCACCTCCCATTGAAGAAAAAAAGCAAGTCCCGGTGTCTGATGAACCTTTCTTTGGCGAGGACGAAACGGAAAATGTGGTCGCTCCGGCTGCTGAAATGGGGGACGAAGAGGCTGCCGGGGAGTCTGCAGCGGAGACTGTCGAAGACGAACTGCCTGTCGAGACGGTTTCTCGCGAGGAAGAGCCCGCCAGCCAGGCCAGGGTGGCGGTTGCCGAGTTTGAGGAGGACTTTGCCGGCTTGACTGCTGAGACGCAGCAACCGTCTCCTGAACCTGTTCAAGAATCGGTCACTCCTCCTGTCGAGGAGGTCAAACCTGACCCTGCTGAAAAAGCGGCCAAAACCAGCAAGACGCGTCGTAAGCGCAAAAAGTCGGCTGATATGGTGGCTGAGCCCCTGCCGATGCCACGCCAGCCTGTCTCCCCTTCACAGCCTGCTCTTGCTAATGAGTCTGAGGTTCCGGCTGTTGAAGCCACGGATGATACTGTCACAGCGCAGCCTGCCGAACTGGCGCCATTCCAACTGCATGGGGATCTGGGGGCTGCCCAGGTCGTTGCGGTGCTGCAGATGATGGCAACCTATCCAAAGCCGGTCAGTCTTGTTATCCGCAACCCTCATTACGAAAAACGTTTCTATTTCCGGGAGGGGCATGTGGTGCAGGTCTCATCCCTTAACCGGGTCAAAAAGAGCAAAGCCAATTTTTTGATGAACAAGTTGGGTTACATTCTGGTAAGGGAGCGGAAAATCTCCGAAGAACAGCGCGATAGCGCCCTTGACCTTTGTGAGGAAAACCCCAAATTGCGCATTGGCGAAGCCCTTGTTCAACTTGGCGCGTTATCCAAGCCGGAGTTGCTCGATGCCTTGCGCCGTCAGGCCGAAGGGGTCGTTTTCAGTCTTTTCCTTTTTCCAGAAGGGGAATATGAGCTGATTGAAGAAAACCTCGATATTCCGGCGGATGACGACCTGCTGATGCCGGTCAACGGCTTGTTGCAGGAGGCCGCTCAGAATGCTTCGGAATGGGATCGGATTCGGACTGCAATCCCATCGCTCAGTACGGTGCTCGATTTCTCTCCTTCCGGCCGGGAAAAGTCGGACAATGCCCGCTTGACGGTCCATCAGAAGATGGTGCTGGCCCTGGTGGACGGCAAACGGAGCGTTCAAGATATCTGCGTCGAAGCAACCATGCTCGATTTTGAGGTCTACCGTTTCCTTTATCTGATGCTCTACGCCAAAATTCTGCGCCGCGCAGATCATTGATGACCTGCCGAGGTCGTTAGATCACCACATCTTCCGGCAAAACACCGAAACACTTCGCTAAATCCCGTTTTAACGTTCAATCCGATGCTGTTTATTCGCTTCCAAGCCTTATTGGGGGTTGGCCCTGATCCTGCATTAATTGGAATAAATCGAGATTTTAATGCAGTTTTGATACAGGGATGAGAAAAGAGATGAAAAGGACCTTAGTCCGGTTCGTTTATTTGCTGACCCTGGCGTTAACGGTTGTAGGAGCCAGGCCTGTTCTGGCAACCAACGGTATGAACGTCATCGGTTTTGGTGCCGTTTCGCCTGCCATGGGCGGAGCGGACCTGGCCATGGTCGACAATCCGACGGCCATGAACATCAATCCGGCGGGAATCTGTCTGTGCAAATCTCCTGAAATCGGCGTGGGGCTCAGTCTTCTCAATCCTCGCCTTGAGCATGAGGACCATATTGGCAACGACCAAGAAGGAGAAAATCACTTTTTCCCTCTGCCGATGCTAACCTATGCCCAACCTATTGCCGGTCATAACCTGAACTGGGGGATTGGAATTTTTTCCCAGGGGGGGATGGGCGCGGATTTCGACTCGATGCAGTCCCCTTTTGCCGCCATGGGACTGGGCGCGTTGCCCGGGCAGACTGCGCCTGATTCAGACCGGGTTTTCTCCGATGTCCGCTATGTCAAAGTTACGCCGACCCTGGCCTGGCACAGTGCCGATAACCGCCTGAAGATCGGCGCAAGTTTGAATCTGGGTTATGCCGAAACGGAAATGAAGTACTTCCCCAATACGTCTCTGTTCCTGGATATGGATGGAAATGGCGATGCAAACGGGGCTGGAGAACTCGCTTTTGCCGGCATGGATATGCAGGACCTGAAGGCTGTCGGTCTGGGGTATCGGGTCGGCTTTCAGTATGGCGTCGGCGCTTTGCGGATAGGCGGCGCCTACCTGTCCCGGACTTCGCTTGATTTTGATGACGGCAGCATGATGTTAAATATGACGGCTACCGGTTTGGGACGGGTCAAATATGATGCGGAAATGGACGGATTTTCCTGGCCTCAGCAGGCGGGTCTCGGATTCAGCTATCGCTTGGCGGACAATTTGCGGGTGGCTGTCGATGTCGACTGGATCGACTGGGCGGGGGCTTTGGAGACCATCCGCATCAAACTCTCCAAACCGAGTAACCCTGCTGCACCTTCGAAACAAACCATTGTCTTCCCTATGGAATGGGAGGAACAGTGGGTTTATGCTATTGGTTTCGAATATGTACCGATTAATAATCTAATCTTGCGTCTCGGCTTTAATCATGGCAGTTCGCCAGTTCCAAACCGCACCTTGTCGCCACTTTTCCCGGCGATAACCGAAGATCACCTGACTGGCGGTATTGGAACCCGTTGCGGAGCTTGGAAGTTTGACCTTGGAGTGGAATGGGCGCTGCCCGCTGAGGCTAGCAATGATAACGCTGATCCTGCTGTCAATCCTTTTGGTGTTGGCAGCGAGGAAACCCATTCGCAAGTGTTGCTGCATATGATGGTGCGAAAGTCATTCTAGAAAAGGTGCTTTTTGTTAGGAATCAGACCTGAAGCGCACCTGTTGCTTGAAAAAAAGAGAAGACCCCGAATTGCTTCGGGGTCTTCTCTTTTTAAGGAGGAGTTGGAAAAAGACTGCTTCTGTTGCCTGTTGGATATGGCGATCGTCTCTTGGTGTCTCGCCCCTGACAAAAGTTTGGTCCCTGAAGAGAACATTAGGCTTCCTGCTGCGGGGCAGGCCTGCTCACCGCTATCTTACCCGGGATGTGAAATCATCGTGTTGGCGAACCCCCAAGGGGCCAATCGCACATATCCAATTTGAAAAGAGCATTCTGGATTGATTGCTGATGGCTTGTATTAATGCGATTGTCGTGCCAGATTTCAACGTTTCCGGGGGACGCAATGGACTCGACAGCGTCGAAGCGAGTTGTTCTGCGGATCGACGCCGTCGAGGTGGATGAATGAGGCGAGAAAACCTGTCGTTGCGTGCTGTTGTCGGGGTGACAAAGAACGGGGACCCTTGCTGATTTTTGACGTTTTGTCAGCTTTTTGACCGGTTGGTTCAGCCACGTGCCGTGGCGCGACGATCAATTTCTAAAGACCCCAATCCTTCAATCTGGATTGAATAAAAGACATGATGGCCTGATGCTCCTGCTGGCCGTTGCCGTTTATCTCAAGCGGTGGGGCAAACTCGAAATGAATTTGGCTGGTCGGATTGATTACACCAAAATCCTTGATTCTTTGCCCATTGCCCCAGGCATCGCTGCGCAATGCCAAAGGGATAACCGGGACCTGCGCTCTTTTCGCCAGTTTGATGCCGATAGAGTTGAATTGTTCTGGGTCGAAACAGGTTGTACGCGTCGTTTGCGGAAAGACGACCAGAGAAATGCCGTCGGCCAGACGCTTGCACCCTTCCTCCAAGACGATCTTTAAATCCTCACGCGGATTGCTGCGACCAACCACAACCGGATTCCTGGACACCATTACGTGTTTGAAGACCGGGTAATCAATGAGGCTCTGCTTGACCACAAAGGTTGATTTTCGATACGGGACAAGGAGCGACGGTAAGACGAATGTTTCCAGGGTCGACATGTGATTGCCGATAATCACACAGGGTCCATCAACGGCAGCCAAGTGGTCGAGACCTCGGATGTCAAGCTGGCAGCCGACCTTTTCCAGTGCTTTGACGATCTCCCAGCTGCTGCTGCGCCAGTCCTCGTAATCGTAGTGTCTCCAGCGTGCTTTGATGCTGGCGCGAATGACGATTTCCGCCATTCGCCAGTAGAAACTGAAGGAAGGAAAAGGATTTATCGGTTGAGGGTGAGATTTGTAAATTCCATCAGGAAATTGCGGGACGGTCACGGAAGGTACTCCTTGCATTTGAACTGGTGAGAGTTATCTGGTTCCGAAGAGCTTATCACCGGCATCACCAAGCCCGGGCAGAATATAGCCGTTCGGGTTGAGCCCTCGGTCAATAGCCGCGACGTACATTTCAACATCAGGATGAGCTTCTTCGACGCGGTGTATCCCTTCCGGAACGGCAACAAGATGTAAACTCTTGATCGTCTTGCAGCCGTTTTCTTTGAGGATATCAATGGTTGCTACCAAGCTACCGCCTGTGGCCAGCATCGGGTCGACCACCAAGGCAGTCCTGTCCTGAATTTCTGGAGCGAGTTTCTGGTAGTACTCAACCGGTTCGAGGGTTGATTCGTCACGATAGATACCGACGATGCTAACCCGGGCACTGGGAATCAGATCCAGAACTCCATCCAGCATTCCTAATCCGGCGCGCAGGATTGGAACGACGGTGATCTTTTTGCCGCTGATATGTTGGATGGCAATAGCCTCGGCCCACCCTTGCACAGTTTTGACATCCAAAGGGAGATCCCTGGTCGCTTCGTACGTCAGCAATCGGGTGATTTCCGCAGCAAGCTCGCGAAAATCCTTAGTGGTGACCGATTTTTCACGCAGCAGGCCAAGTTTGTGGCGAACCAGCGGATGGTCAACGACATGGACCGGCATATTCCCTCCGAGGATAGATGGTTGCTGTTTTATATAGCAGAAACAGGCGCAAAGGAAAACCGTCTTCCGTCTTTCGATTGATGACGGCTGCTGGGGGCGATCATTGAAACTTATTGGAAAAATTAAAATAATTTAAACGATTGTGGGCCTTGCATGCCGTATACTGTCAACGTTTTGGGAAAACGTTGGCTTCTCACCTTGGATCATGCTAACATGTCAATTCCTGTTTTTCTGTCTTTTTGTTTTTTTTGACGTGAAATTTATTGGTTTTTCAGTCGGTTATACAACAAGGAGGCGTTTTCCTTAAAATCGGAAATGCCGTTTTAAAGGACGAAAAAATGGAGAAGTTTTCCAAAAAAAACAATAGAAATGTCGTGGCGCTTTTTAACAACCATGAGTTGAAAGGGTTGTTCAAAAGTTATCTGATTCTCATGGGCGTAGTCGAAATCCTGATTTTCTTTGTCAGTTTTACCACTCAGATCGGCCCGGAAACCAAACCCTTTCCCTGGCGAACCTATTTTTTTGCAGCGTTCATCGTACCGGTGGTCATCACCTTTCTGCTAGGTTTGTTCGTCATGGCGTTCAACAAAGTGCTCTATGGAGGGAATGACACCGATTCCTCCATGGTTTTCGTCAATGATGCCGCCCAGAAAGGTTACATCTACAAGTTTCAGGTTTTTCTTTATTCAATCCGTCAGGTTCCATTCCTGCTTGGTCTTCTTCTTCTGGGCCTCTGTGCCGGAATAATCTACAAAATCGACGCTATTCTCTTCTTTATTGGTCGTGCGGGGGAGAAGACCGCTCAATACGTTCTGCTGACTTTGGCGATCGTCTTGGGGGTGGCGGTCATTTTTGCCCTGGTGTGGATGTTCCTCAACTACAACCTGCGCAAGAAGACATTGGAATATCAATACAAATATCGCAGTGAGGTGGTTGAAAAGACCGGTTTGATCATCATGGACGACAACACTGTGGTCGATGAGAAAGGGCAGGTGGTGGATAAAAACAGCACTCGATTGCTGGAGCATCATGATGACAACGACGACGATGACGACCACATCCATCTGCTGCCGCCCGCGTCTTAACCGCAGCAAGTCAATTTCTCAACAACAAAGCCGCCGGACGTAAAGTTCGGCGGCTTTTTTGTCTGTAAAGTCAATTTGGACGAGCGCTGCGCTGAAAGGCTAGGAACTCCTCGGCTTTGTGGCGTTGGAAAAAGAAGAAGTCGCCTGTTTCCTCCTGACTGTCCTTGATGCGTTTGCGGGATTTCGTCCAACACAGGCTTAGGTAGTTGTCGTTCCCGGCAATAACCTTAGCGTAAATGTTGACCTGATCTCGAGGTAGGGGAATCTTCAAAATCCCATCGGGTGTGACGTCGTAAGGTTGGCGGAATTCCGTCGGATCATCGACAAACCCTCCAGAACCGAGCACTTCTTTGTCGCGGAAATGAAAGGTTGCTGCTTTCCACTCCTCACCGACCTCGTCGTAGTAAACATTGTAAAAGGTTTTTCCGGCCAGGAACACTTTTGAAAAGGGGCTCTCGCGCAGATCGATCGCGCCAATTTTTCCCTTTTCCATGAACTGACGGGCGGTTTTGGCATCAAAAAAGAAGAATTCGCTGCCGATTTTAGGACTGATGCGGGAATCTTCCAGGGAATGAGCCCATATCAGCGACAGATAGTCTTCGTTAGCTGCCATGATTCGTACAAAACTGTATTCCCGGTCATCGGGGATGTAAAACTTGAGGACTCCGTTTTCAACAATTTCGTAGGATTGACAAAAATCACCTGGGGTTTGCGAAAACCCTGTGGCAACCCTCACCTCACTGTCTGTAAAAAAGAAGGTGGCTGAACTCCAGTCGTTTTGAGCACGGGAAAAACAGAGATTGTAAAGGACTTTCCCGTCAAGGAAGGGGACGGAAAAAACCATGTCCGTGGTGATCTCCCCCTCAATGGTTTTCCCTTGGTAAAACCTTTTGATCAGGGCGATGGAAACCAGGCTGATAAGAATAAGAATGGCGAATTTCATAACAGGTCGCGTCCTTCATCCCCTTGGGGGTATTTTAGGCGTTCGGGTACTCTATCATGATTTCGCTAAAATGCAGAGAAAAAGCCGGACTGACTCTTTTGTTTATTCAATATTGAAAGGGGTAACGGAGTGATTTTTTGCTGGCCTCTGGATTTTGGAATGGAAATTGATAGGAATATATTCAGATATGAAAAAAATAATTTGTTGACATTAATCTTCTTCCCTTGTATTTAGATTATTATCAGCTCATAAATGAGGAACGGAGAAAAGATCATGAATAGCAGCCGACAGTTGTTTGTTGCACTGTCCATAAACGTGGTTGCCTTCATCTGTTTTGTGGTGATTGCCTTTTTTGTCACGCCGAGCAATTGTTGTTTTTCCACCGAGACGGTTAAAGTCGATTCTTCCATGATGTGTGACTGCCGTCCCAACAGATGAGATAGCCGACTGAGTTTTCAAAGCCAATCCAGCGCACGGGTGGTCGTCGCTGTTGGTTTCTCCTATGGGCCGCGGGTTTCCGCGGCCTTTTTATTTTTCCACTGTGGGGCATGGTTCAGAGATCCCGGCATATGCCAGGAAGCTTTTGCTTGGACGGAAGGGTGGATACTGGTTAAGTAACAGGGATATATCCTGTGGCCCGAAATATTCAGCCGCAACGGCATTGCCATTTTTGAGGAGAAATCCGAATTGAGGGACGAAGCTGTTGTGGCGGATATTGTGGTCTAGGGTTAAGCCGGCCACCACAAATATATTGCGGTTGTGGTGATCAAAGGAATCGGTCAGATATGACACCAGAAAATGGAACTGGCGCCAAGTATTGATGTTTGCCAGACGACGGTGTGGATATGGGTCGGTGACGATGTCAGGAAGGAAATCGAAAATCCCTGCCTCAATGATGTCTTGGGGAAGTTGGCTATCATTGGAAAGGCGGCGGCTGAAACGGAAATAGGGTGGCTGCAGAAGTTCATCGAGTGGTCGAGCGCCAGGGCCCAGGGTGTTCAGGGAGTGCTCATGACTCTGCAGAAAGCCTGGGTGAATCGGGAAGATTTTGCCGTGGCTGGAATCTCTGAGGGCTTCGCCATTCACCAGACGGCGTAGCCGCAGATGGAAAGCTGGAATAACGCTCGGTTTCTGCTCAAAGAGGTATTTGTATGGGACTTCCAGGCGGATGCTGTTGTTTTCCCGCAGCAGCCTAATCTTTGAGGAGGCCCTGCGGTAAAGTTCCTGGTAGGGGGCGAGGATACGGTGTAGCAGCCCGCAGCAGGTTGAATCCTGGCCGTTGATCCGTTTGACGAAACCGACGCCATCCCGTTCCTCGGCGCCCAAGTGAGAGCCGCCAAGGATAACCAGATCCTGGCCGTGATGGGACGCGGGAATCAGACGTTGGGGGTCGAGCAGGGCGCCAACCCTGCCCAGGTCAAACACCGGACAGTCGAACGTATAGCCAAGTAGAGCTTTTTTTATCCCCTGGCTTTCGTCAGAGCATTGCCAAACAGCTGGTTGGATGCCGGAAAATGAATAGCTCGCGGCGAGGGAAAACATGCGACCGTAGAGGTCGAGAAGAGACATGGGGGGATTCTGCAGGCTGCTTTCCGGGGGAGGTCTAAAAAACGTCATAGTCTTTTCCTCCTTATTCTGGGGATTATAGCAGAGGCCCAGAACTTTTCCGGCCGAAACATTTGTATGCTTGGCGCAGGACTGAGGAAATTGACAGAATTTTGCCGGGGCGTAGGCGATTTAGCGGAAAAAAGACAAAAAAATGCGCGCCGCCGTGGAGGGAGATGCGACGCGCTAAAAGGAGGTATGAGGAAGAGTTGTTACTGCTCGCTGGCCTGACTGCTCGTTCAGGCTTTTGATGATTTGAATATACTCTGGAAGCCTTTCCTTCACCACGTTGACTTCCGTATAGTTTTGGACAGTCCTGGACAGGGACAACCTGTGTATTTGAACAGTCAAAAAAAGTGCGCGGAAGCCTTTGCATTCTCTGCTGGTTTCAGTATCTTATCCTCAACTTTGCTAAAAAATCCCGAACCAAGGACTGACGTCATGCCACAGAACCAGCACCGCACCGTCTATTTAAAGGATTATCTGCCTCCTGCCTTTCTGGTGAGCCAGGTTGAATTGACTTTTGAGATTTATTCTGGAAAAACCCGGGTTCATTCCAAGTTGAACCTGACCCGTAATAGCCATCCTTCAGCCTTGGCTGCGCCGTTGCGACTTAACGGGCAGGACCTTGAGCTCGTTGAGGTGTGTATTGATGGCATGCCTCTGGCCACCGACCGCTATCGAGTGGATCAGGAAAGCCTGACCGTGGAGGAGATGCCCGACCAGTGCATGCTGGAGGTCGTCACGCAGATTTGTCCCGAGGAAAATACTTCGCTGGAAGGGCTGTACCGGTCGCGGGTCATGTACTGCACCCAGTGCGAAGCAGAAGGGTTCCGAAAAATTACCTATTTCCCAGACCGGCCCGATGTCATGGCCTGCTATTCCACCCGAATTGAAGCTGATCTCGACAGTTGTCCGATCCTCCTCTCTAACGGCAATCTGGTTGAAGAAGGGCTGCTGGGCAACGGCCGGCATTATGCGGTCTGGAAAGATCCATTCCCCAAACCAAGCTATCTGTTTGCCCTGGTTGCGGGACGGTTGGCTTGCCTGCGAGATGAGTATCGGACTGGTTCGGGGCGGAATATCGACTTGCGCATCTATGTTGAAGAACAGAACCTGGATCTGTGCGGTCATGCTATGCAGTCGCTGAAAAAATCGATGCTCTGGGATGAACAGACCTACGGGCTGGAATGCGATCTGGACAGTTATCTGATCGTCGCGGTGGATGACTTCAACATGGGGGCGATGGAGAACAAGGGACTCAATATCTTCAATTCCAAATATGTCCTGGCCCGTCCCGAAACGGCTACGGATGCTGATTTCCAGGCCATCGAAGGGGTTATCGGTCACGAATATTTCCATAACTGGACTGGCAACCGGGTAACCTGCCGCGATTGGTTTCAGCTCAGCTTGAAAGAGGGGCTGACTGTATTTCGTGATCAGGAATTCTCTTCGGATATGAATTCCCGTGCCGTTAAGCGGATCGAGGATGTGCGATTGCTGCGCAATTCCCAGTTCCCTGAGGATGCCGGGCCGATGTCCCATCCCGTACGTCCCGAGTCGTATATGGAGATCAACAATTTTTACACCATGACCGTCTACCACAAAGGGGCGGAAGTAATCCGCATGCAGCACACCCTGCTGGGGAAAGCCGGTTTCCGGCGCGGGATAGATCTCTATTTTCAGCGTTACGACGGGCAGGCAGTTACCACCGATGATTTTGTGCAAACCATGGCCGATGCCAATGAGGTCGATCTGTCGCAGTTCCGTCTCTGGTACAGTCAGGCTGGGACCCCCGAGCTTGATGTCTGCAGCGAGTACGACGCAGCAGGAAATTACCGCCTTACCGTCAAACAGTCCTGCCCGGCAACACCGGGGCAACCGTCCAAACAGCCATTCCATTTGCCGCTGAGTATCGGATTGCTCGACGCGGCAGGAAAGGACCTGCCGCTGCAGCTTAACGGAGAGAACGGGTCCGCAGAAACGACCAAAGTCCTACAGGTTCGGCAAGCCGAGGAAACTTTCACCTTTGTTGATATTAAGGAAAAGCCAGTCCCCTCCCTGTTGCGGGGATTTTCCGCACCGGTGAAACTGAAGTATCCCTACAGCGATGAAGAGCTTGCTTTCCTTTGGAAACACGATTCGGACGCATTTAATCGATGGGAGGCCGGTCAGAATCTGGCCCTGCGTTTTCTTCTGGGTTTGACTGAGTCTTTGCAAAAAGGGCAGAGCTTGTCTTTGAGCCCGTTTTTCATCGATGCGTTTCGAACGACTTTGCTGGACTGGCGACAAGATCCGGCCCTTACCGCTCATGCCTTGGCTTTGCCAACGGAAACCTACCTTGGCGAGCAGATGCAGGTTATTGATCCGGTAGCGGTGCGGAAGGCTCGGCAGCAGGTCCGTCAGGAGTTGGGAGCGGCCCTGTACGCACAATTTATAGAGGTCTATCGGGCGTGTTGCAGTGACCGGCCCGACTCCGTCGACCCCTGGGACATTGGTCTGCGCAGCTTAAAGAATCTTTGCCTGGGATATTTGATGGCGATAGACGACGAGTCAGCGCGACAACTCTGTTTGGCGCAATATGGCCAGGCCGGGAATATGACTGATCGGATGGGGGCGTTGACAGCGCTGGCCAATTCAGCCGCACCGCAGCGACAGGAGATTCTGGCAGGGTTCTACGACGACTGGCAACAGAATGCCCTGGTTGTCGACAAATGGTTTACTTTGCAGGCAACTGCCCATCGTCCGGAAGTCTTGCAGGAAGTGAAGGCTTTGCTGGGACATCCTGCTTTTTCTAGGAAAAACCCCAATAAGGTTCGTTCCTTAATCGGAGCCTTTGCCCACGGTAATCCGGCAGCTTTTCATGCAGAGGATGGCAGCGGCTACCGGTTCGTGGCAGACGAGGTGTTGACGCTTGATCCTCTTAACCCACAAGTGGCAGCACGCATGGTGAGCGCCTTTAACTCCTGGCGGCGCTATGATGAACGTCGCCAGGCCTTTATGACCGACCAGTTAGAACGGATTCTGGGTCAGAGCAGTCTGTCCGGCGATGTTTACGAAATCGTCGCCAAGTCTTTGGGGCGAGGTTCCGAAGACAGGTAGGAATGGTTTAGCTGCAGTTTTATTGCGGCAACAGGGACTTCAATTCCTGGGCAGACATCGGTTTGCCCAGGAGGAAGCCCTGTCCCTGCGGACAATGCAATTCCTTGAGGATGGCCAGCTGCTCGTTGGTCTCAATCCCTTCGGCGACGACCTCTAGCTGAAGTTGCTGCGCGAGGCGGATAATTGCGGCGGCAATCGCTGCATCCTTGTTGTTGTTCATGATGTCGCTGACAAACTGACGATCGATTTTCAGTTTGTCGAGAGGGAAACGCTTCAGGTAATTCAGAGAACAGTAGCCGGAACCGAAATCATCGATAGCCACGCGAATGCCGCGATTTTTTAACTCGCGGATGATGTAGCCGACCCGCTCGACCTCGTTGATGAGAATACTTTCTGTGACTTCCAGTTCAAGTAATTCGGCAGGCCAACCACTTTCGGCCAGAATGCGGTCGACCATGGCTAATAGGTCCGATTGCTGGAATTGACGCACCGACATGTTGATCGCCAGGCCAAACGGCTTGTGACCAGCATCCAACCATTCTTTCCCCTGATGACAGGCGGTCCTCAGAACCCATTTCCCCAACTCAATGATCTGCCCGGTTTCTTCGGCTAGCGGTATGAACGATCCTGGAGGGATCAATCCACGCTGTGGATGTTGCCAGCGCACCAGGGCTTCCAGCGCAAGCAGTCTGTTGTTGGAAATATCGAACTGTGGCTGGAAGTGCAGCAGTAGTTGATTTTCGCGGATAGCGGTGTGCAGGTCGTTTTCCAAATCCAGGAGTTGCTTGGCCCGCTCCTTCATGTCCGGCGTGAAGAACTGGTAATTGTTTTTACCCCCCTCTTTAGCGCGATACATGGCAACATCCGCTGCGCGCAGCAGAGCTTCGGTATTGTCGCCGTCATGGGGGAAGATGCTGATGCCGATGCTCGTTGTCAGATGCAGGGCGTGCTGGTCGACATGGAATTCTCGCATCATTTGGCCAAGCAGCTTATTGGCAACCAGGGACGCATAATTGCTGTCCGGGATTTGTTCGAGGATGATGACGAATTCATCTCCCCCCATGCGTGCGACGGTATCGGATTCCCGCACACAGCCTTTGAGCCTGGCCGCCGCTTCGATCAGCACCTGGTCGCCTACTTCATGCCCCAGAGAGTCGTTGATCTTTTTAAAGCGGTCCAGGTCAAGGAATAGCAGCGCCAGATGGTTGTTAGCCCGCCGCGCCTTGGCCAGGGCATGATCCAGGCGGTCTTCGAATAGTAGCCGATTGGGAAGATTGGTCAGATAATCGTGATAGGCCAGGTAGTTCATCTGGCGCTCATTCTCTGTCAGCTTGGCCTTGACCTGGAGAATGTCGGTGATGTCGCGAGACACTTCGATGATGCCGCGTAATGATCCGTCCTTGTTCCACAATGGAGAAGCCGTCAATTCGAAGATGTGTCGCTCCTCATTGCCCAGCAGATGCTGATGCACTACGGTTACCGTGGTGCCGGATTTTCGCACCTCTTCCAGTGGACAAGGGTGGTCGAGGCCGCTGCATGGATGCTGGGAATGGTGACTGACCTGATGGCAATGCAGGCAGCTTGTTCTGTCGGGGCGATCTTTAATGTGCTCCGCCGCCGCCCGGTTCATGAGCAAGATTCGGTAATCGAGTCCGATAACCATGACCGGGTCGGTGACGCCGTTGATAATCGTTTGCAGGAAGGCTCGTTCCTCAGCAAGAATGCTTTCATTTTGTTTGCGCTGGCTGATGTCAGTGGCGATCTCCAGCCGAGCCAGCCTGCCGTCAGGCCAACGGATGGCTCTGTCGATACACTGAAACCACTTGTTTGTTACCGTGTTCTGAAATTCCCAGATACAAGGGGGTTGGATGACCCCGTCGATGATCAGTTTGTCATTGGTGCAGAAGGGGCAAGGGCCCTCCTGATTTTTTTGCAGCTTCTCAAAGCACTTCGCTCCAAGGCAATCCTCTCCGAAAAATTTTTCAACCGCGGCATTGACGTACAACAGCTCATAGGTTTCGAGGTCAGAAACGTAAACAATGGCGTCCAGCGCATCGAATATTGTGGTGATTTGCTGGAACTGGTCGGTTAAGGCTTTTTCCGTTTGCCGTCGTTCGTTGATTTCCTGGGTCAGCTGCTGGTTTTTGTCGACCAGTTCCTTGGTTTTGCGGCGGACCTGATGGCGCAGCAGCATGTTGATGCCGCTCAGCAGCAGAATGCCGACGGCCATAGCCAGCAGGCTGTGTAGCAGCCAGGGGGAAACCGATTTGGAAACACTGCTGTTAAGCCATTCGTCAAGAATCTGGTGATAGACCGAGCTTTGGTCCGCCTTCATCCTGCGCAGCTGGGAGTCGATGATTGATTCGAGCCCTTCTGGGGCCTGCTGCGAGGTTGCAAAACGGATTTCGATTGGACTGATAAGGATTGGACTTTTGGATATCCGGTAATTGGATTCGTGAAGATTGCCATAAAAACGGTTTACCATCCCGGCATCAAGTCTTTTGTTTTGCAGGTCGTCCAGAATTCCCGGGTATGCATCGTACTCGACGAAATTAACCTTGAGGTTGAATTTTTTGCACAATTCGCGCAGGCCATATTCGTTGGTGAAGAAAACCGTGCTTTTCATCACGCCAACGCGTTTACCATCCAGATCAAGGATCGACTGGATCGAGGAATCGGGCTGTACATAAATTTGGCCCCAGGCGGTAAGAACCGTCTCCTGGGTAAAACGAAATTTTTCGGCCCGTTCTTTGGTGATGGCCGTGGCAGGTAGTAAATCAATTTCGCCACTATCCAGCCGTTGCAGACATTCGGCCCAGGTGCCGGGTACATAGTCGATAACCCAGCCCTCTTCTGTCGCGATGTGTTGAAGCAGCTCGGGGAAAATACCTTGGGGGCCGTCCGTCTCAGTGTAGTTTGTAATGGGCAGGTTAGGATAAATCCCGACTTTGAGGCGCGGCATTCCGAACAGGTCCTGCGGCAGCAAGAAGACGACAAGAAGCAGAATGCTGCAGAGCAGCCGCTGGCTATTGATGGCGAGTGTTCGAGTCAAGGCAACTCCAGGTCGCGTATAAATACTCTTAAAGTTTTACGGCACTGCTGAATCAAGCGGTTTGGGCAACTTCGGCCCATTGTCCAGTGGTAATTTCTGCCAGGAGGGCGGGGCTCAGAACGGCAGCAGATGAGTCGTTGCCTCCAGCCGGGAAAATAACTGGATATTTCTGCAATGTTTGGTCCAAAAATACTGGAAGGTTAGACGGAAGAAGAAACGGACTGACCCCTCCCGGTTCGTAACCAGTGAGATCCTGAACCTCCTCTGGCTGGGGAAAGATGACTTTGCCTTTTAGTCCCGTAGCTTGTTTGATTTTGGAACTGCTTATTTTGACAGCGCCGGAAGCGATGACCACCACGTGGGAGTCGCCGATCTTCAGAAGAATCGTCTTGGCGATTTCAGCCACGGTGCACCCAACCGCCGTTGCTGCTGTCTGGGCGGTAGGCGTTTTTTCTGGGAATTGCCTGATAGCAATGCCGTGGTTTTTGCAGAATTGTTTCACATCTTCAAATTTAACCATGACGACTTGAAATTCCTTGCTGTTTGTCACTGGGCAGGATCAAGTAAAAGGGGAAGCCTTGCGGCTTCCCCTGTGCGTTCAAGATAAGGGTATATCAGGGAGCGGGTGGTACAAAGACACGTTGTCCCAGTTCCTGATCCAGCATCAAAAGTCCTCTGCCGTCGCCTTGAATTCGCTCAAGTTTGCGCAGGATCAAAGAGAAACTGGCCTCTTCTTCAACCTGTTCGGTAACAAACCACTGCAGGAAAATCTGGGCCGCATGATGACCTTCGCTGCGAGCGAGATCCATCAATTTGCCGATGCTGGCTGTGACAAACTGCTCGTGCTTAAGGCTGTTTTGGAAAACTTCGATGGGAGAAGCGAACAGATTCTGAGGAGCATCAATCGTTCTCAGGTCGGTACGTCCCCCTCCGTCA
>ENA-ORXD01001006-ORXD01001006.1-sediment-metagenome-genome-assembly--contig:-NODE-1006-length-27479-cov-3.689804_pt1 | contig 27479 bp, 19 predicted proteins | sample MGYA00237862_ERZ511471 | MGnify/ENA metagenome assembly ERZ511471 | reverse complement strand
CGCAACCCACCAATACACAACCCTGCCGAAACCCAGCATCCTTTGCGTGAGATAAAAATTTTTTAGCCAAACCGGAAAGGAATTGTTCCGAATTGTTTCAACAAAACAAAAACAAATCCGGATATCTCAGCCTCCGGTGGTTCGCTCATTCCTCCAGCAAAATGCAGGCCTCGTACGGCCCCAGCGGCAGCCGCAGGTCTTCCACCCGCGCCATCTCCGTCCGGCGGTTCGAAAGCAGCAGCTTCCATCGGGCCCCGGCCAGCCGCGGGCCAAGATGCACCGCCAGCGCCCGCCCGCTGAAGTTCAGCGCCACCAGCGCGGTCTGCTCCCCGGCCTGCTTCAAATACGCCAGCACCGCCCGCGGGTCGTTCGTCAGCGGCACCGTCATCCCCCGGCGCAGCGCCGGCACTTCCTTCCGCAGCGCGATCAGCTTGCGGTAAAACTGGAACAGCGAATCCGGGTCGCCGCGCTGGGCTGCCACATTTCGCGTCGCGTAATCCGGGTGCGGAGGCAGCCAGGGCTCCTTCAGGCTGAACCCCGCGTTCACGCTCCCATCCCACTGCATCGGCGCGCGGCACCCGTCCCGCCCTTTGTAGAACGGCCAGAAGCGCTTCCCCACCGGGTCCTGGATCTCGCTCCGCCGCACCGTAATATCCCGCATCCCGATCTCTTCCCCGTAATACAGGTACGGCGTGCCCCGTTGGGTCAGCAGCAGGGCCGCGGCCACCTTCAACCGCTCATCCGACTCCCCTTTGCCAAAGCGGGTCGCCGTCCGCGGGACGTCGTGGTTGTTGAGCACGTAGTTCGGCCAGGCATCCTCCGGCAGGGCGCTCTCCCAGCGCTGGATCGCTCCCAGAAAATCGGCCGCCCGCCACGGCGACTTGGTGAACTCAAAACTGAACGCCGCGTGCAGCTTGCCCTCCCCGCAGTACTGGGCAGCCCGCTGCGGGTTGTCGTGCCCCTCAAACGTCTCGCCGATCGCGTAGCGCTCCGGGTACGAATCCAGCAGCGCCCGGATCTCCGCCAGCAGCGGGATCATCTCCGGCTGGTCCTGGTCATAGATGTGGCGCTGGCGGTCAAAACCGCGCAGGCCCGGTTTGGGCGGGTTGTCGGGCATCTCCGGGTGCTTAAAATACAGGTTGAACACGTCCAGCCGGAAGCCGTCCGCCCCCAGCTCCAGCCAGAAACGGAACACATCCAGCATCTCGTTCCGCACCGCCGGGTTGCGCCAGTTGAGGTCCGGCTGCTCTTTGTAGAACATGTGGTAGTAATACTCCCCGGTCGCCGGGTCGAACTCCCAGGCCGGGCCGCCGAACACCGACTGCCAGTTGTTGGGTAGGCCGCCCCCCGGCCGCGGCCCGCGCCAGATGTACCAGTCCCGCCGCGGGCTGTCTTTCGCGCTGGCCGACTCCCGGAACCACGGGTGCTGGTCTGAGGTGTGGTTCAGCACCAGATCCAGCACAATCCGGATCCCGCGCCGGTGCGCCTCGCGCACCAGCCGGTCAAAGTCTTCCATGGTGCCGAACTTGGGGTCGATGGCCTTATAATCCGCCACATCGTAGCCGAAATCCACATCGGGTGAAGGATAGATCGGCGAAAGCCAGATCGCGTCCACCCCCAGTTCCTCCAGATAATCGAGATGGTCCAGTATCCCAACCAGGTCCCCGATCCCATCCCCATTGCTGTCCGCGAAAGAGCGCGGGTAGATCTGGTAAATGACCCCGTCTCGCCACCACAAGCGCTGTTCACTCATTCTTACAACCCTCCCAGGTTATCAATTTGGATCCCTCCGGCCACACCTTGCTCTTGCCAGACCCGTAGATTCCACTGGTTAAAATTATAGCTTCCTGCGGTGCGGATGGCAATTCACCCTGCTGCGGGAATCTCTTCGTAAAAAGTGATTCTTTTCATATAATACACCCCGGCATGTTAAAATACCTTGCATCTGTTTAGAATGTATGTTAAAATAGGTTTGTCGTAGTAGCAGTAGTTGTGATCATATTGAGCGCAACGGAAAGTGGGCAGAGCCCCACTTTTCTGCGTATTAGGGATAATGTTTTTGGAAATGTTCGGAGAAAAGAAAAAATGAAGAACGAATTTACCCTGGCTTTCAATGAAGTGCTGGAAGAAAAGCAATTGCCGAAAGAAGTGATTCTCGCGGCGCTTGAATCAGCCATGGTTTCCGCCTATCGCCGCTCGGTCAACGCTTCCAGCGCCCAGCATGTTGAAGCGAAAATTGACCCAGAGACCGGCAAAGTGCTGGTTTATGCCGAAAAAGAAATCGTGGATGTTGTCAACGATGAGCGCACCGAAGTCACCCTGGAAGACGCCCTGAAGGTGGATCCAGAGGCTGAAATGGGCGGTATGGTCATTGTCGAAACCACCCCCAAGAACTTTGGCCGGGTGGCCGCGCAGACGGCCCGCCAGGTCATCCAGCAGCGCATCCGCGACGCGGAACGCCAGGTTCAGCTCGACTTCTACCAGAAACAGGTCGGCGAGATCATCAGCGGCATTGTTCAGGCCATTAACTCGCAGGGGTTAACGATCGGTCTGGAAATGCGCGCCGAAGCGAACATGTCCCGCAAGGATATGATCCCCAAAGAACGCTTCCGCATTCACGACCGCGTCCGCGCGCTGATCGCCGAGGTCAAAGACACCCCGCGCGGCCCGCAGATTAATCTGTCCCGCACACATCGCGACTTCCTCCGGCGTCTGTTGGAAAACGAAGTCCCTGAAATCTATCACGGCGTGGTGGAGATCCGTTCCATTGCCCGCGAACCAGGGGAACGCGCTAAAGTGGCAGTAATGGCCACCCAATCCGGTATCGATCCTGTGGGGGCCTGTGTTGGCATCCGCGGCGTCCGCATCCAGGCCATTGTGCGCGAGCTCCACGATGAGAAAATCGACGTTATTGAATGGAATGATGACGCCGCCGCCTTCATCGCCAAAGCCATCAGCCCGGCCCGTGTGCTGGGCGTGTACCTGAGCGAAGAGCATGGCATCAGCCGCACCGCTACCGTCGTTGTGCCAGAAGACCAGCTCAGCCTGGCAATCGGACGAGATGGGCAAAACGCCCGCCTGGCTGCCAAACTGACCGGTTGGCGCATTGATATCAAGAGCCTGCCCGAAGCCGCCAGCGACGCCCTTTACCGCCTCCAGCAGGAGGAAAAACTGGCCGAACTGGCTGAAGCCGAAAAAGATTCCCTGCCGGAAATTGACGCCCTGCTCGTCCGCAAGAACGAAGGACGCCCGCTCAATCCTGAAGAATACGACAAACTGGTCAAATTTGTGGACCGCGTCGAAAAAGCAACCACAGTCCGGGTTGAGACCAAAGCGGTTGAGCCGGTCGCGGAAGTGGTTCCCGAAGCCCGCCATCTTATCCCGGATTCCGCCTTCGAAACCGACATCCTCGACAGCAGCCTGCCCGAACACATCTCGATCATCCTGCAGGGCGGCGGTTATCGCACCATTGGCGATGTCGCCCTCCAAATGAAACTCGAACCCGATAAGATCCTGGGGTTGGATGGCATTGGCGCGCGCTCTATCGAAAAGATCAATGCCCTGGTAGATTCAATCCTCCTTCAGCCTGTTGAAGTTGAAGAAGCGATCGAAGAGCCCGTGGAGACTGCTGAAGAACCTGCCCTGGAAGTGGAAGCCGCTGCCGAAGCCGTGGAAGAAGCTCCCGCTGCTTCAGCACAGGAAACAGTTGAAGAACCCGCCGCGGTTGAAGTACCTGCCGCCGAACAGGAAGCCGTCATAGAAGCAGTGGAAGCCGAAGCGTTCGAAACAGAAGATACAGCAATCGAACCAGAAGCTGTGGAAGAAGTACAGCAGGAGGACGAGGAGCTTTCATTTGAAGAACTCTTCAAACTTAAGCAGGATATTGTTGTAGAACCTCGCGTTGATGAGGATGAAGAAGAGGAACCTGGTCTGGATATTTCCAAGAAAAAGAAGAAGAAACGCAAAGGCGTTCAGGTAGAATACGACCCCGACCGCGATATGGTTGTGCGCAAGAAGAAACACAAACGTGGCGGCGGCGGTTTAGAAGATTGGGATTGGGACGTATAAGTCCCACTCCTCAGGATGAAAGTTGGCAAAACAGAAGAAACCAAAACGAGTGAAACACATCCCTCAGCGCACCTGCGTGGGCTGCCGGGAAGTCCTTTCCAAACGCGAACTGATCCGTGTTGTCCGCACCCCCGAAGGGGTTGTAGTGGACAAAACCGGAAAGTTGGCAGGCCGGGGTGCGTATCTACATGATGCGCGCTCCTGCTGGGAAAAAGGGCTCAAAGGCTCCCTGGCCCGTGCGCTGCGGGTTGAATTGACCGAAGAAGATCGGGAACGCCTGGCCGCATTCATCAACACCCTTCCCGATGAAACACCCGGGACTGGCCCGGCAGAAAAATCGGAGTAAAATATATTCTGGAAAGCCATGTGCATCCAACAGATTGGTTTTGAGAACTGAGCCAAACCTGTTTTATCTTGTGCACTTTCCGGATCAGAGATTACAAAAACACACTGACTTTTATCATTCAGAAACACAACCCTCCTTAACCATTTGGGGGATGTTTAAGGGGCGACACTTTTTAGGAGGTGGTTGATGAGCGCTAACAAATTGAAATCGATCGAACTGCCATCGATTATCACTGTTCGAGATTTAGCAAAAGAAATCGAAGCCAGCCCAATTGAGATTATTAAAATCTTGATGGCGAATGGGGTTATGGCAAATATCAATCAGCAAATTGACTTCGACACCGCGGCCGTCGTGGCCAGCGAATTGGGTTTTGAAGCCGCGTTAGAGAAACTGGAAGCAGTGGAAGACCAGAGCGCTGGTGAAATTCCCCTCTGGCGGCAGATGATTGCTGATGAAGAAGATGCTGCCCTGGTAGACCGCGCCCCGGTTGTCACCATTTTAGGGCATGTTGACCACGGAAAAACCACCCTGCTCGATGCCATCCGGCATACCGATGTGGCAGGCGGCGAGGCCGGAGGTATCACCCAGCATATCGGCGCTTATCAGGTTATGCACAACGAACGCAAAATCACCTTCCTGGATACTCCCGGCCATGCCGCTTTCACGGCGATGCGCGCCCGAGGCGCTCAGGGCGCGGATATTGTCGTGCTGGTGGTCGCCGTCAATGATGGTGTGATGCCTCAAACCCGAGAAGCGATCGCCCACGCCAAAGCCGCTCAGGTTCCGGTAGTAGTCGCGCTCAACAAGATCGACACCCCCGACGCCAATATTGATCTCGCCAAAAGGCAGCTCGCCGATAATGGTCTGGTCCCGGATGAGTGGGACGGCGATACCATTATGGTGCCTGTTTCCGCGAAAAAGAAGGTCGGCATCGAAGACCTGCTGGAAGCCATCCTGCTTGTTGCCGACAGCACCGATATCAAGGCCAACCCCAAGGGCAAGGTCATGGGAACTGTGATCGAGGCCAAGATCGACAAAGCCAAAGGGATCATGACCACTTTACTGGTTCAGAACGGGACCCTCGAGATGGGCGACGTTGTGCTGGCCGGCATGGCTTCTGGCCGGATCCGGGCAATGTTCGATTACCGCGGCAAACGCATCCTCAAGGCTGGCCCCTCCACACCGGTCCAGATCATGGGCCTCAGCGATGTCCCTGAAGCGGGAGATATCTTCCAGACCCGCAAATCAGAGAAGGAAGCCCGCCAGATTGTCGCTGACCGCGTTACAAAAATGAAGCAGAAGGCTGCCGCGGTGCCAAAAGTCTCTCTGGAAGAGCTTTTTGAACGCTTCCAGACCGGCGAAGTGCAGGAACTGCGCCTGATCATCAAAGCGGATGTACAGGGCTCACTCCAACCGATCATCGATTCGCTCAATGACCTGAATAAGGGTGATATCAAAGTCAATATTCTGCACGCTGAAACCGGCAATATCACCGAAAGTGACGTGATGCTGGCCACCGCTTCCAAAGCGGTTGTGGTCGGTTTCAACGTCACTTCAGATAACGCGGCCCGCCGTCTTGCAGAAAAAGAAGGCATCTCAATCCGTATTTACAGCATCATCTACCGTTTGCTGGAAGATATCGAAAAAGCCCTCAAAGGGATGCTGGAACCCGAATATCGAGAGGTTCAGCTCGGAACAGCCGAGATCCTGGCTTTGTTCCATATTAATAAAGTTGGCAATGTCGCTGGCTGCCGGGTATTGAAAGGCGAAATCCGCCGCAATGCCAAAGTTCGTTTGCTGCGAGATGGTGAACCCGTCTTCAACGGCGAACTGGCTTCCCTGAAGCATGAACAGGATGATGTCCGTGAAGTCCGCCAGGGCTTCGAGTGCGGTATGTCTTTCAAGGGCTTCAGCGAAGAACAGGTGGGCGATATTGTCGAATGTTACACCCTGGAACGCTTCGGCGGTTAGCCGGCGCGTACTGGAAAGAGGTAAAAAGTTTTATGCCCTCCAAGCTTCGCTTACAGCGTATTGGAACCCGCATCCAGCAGGAGCTCTCTGAAATGCTCATCAAAGAGATCCAGGACCCCCGGCTGAACGGGATCTTTATTACTGATGTTAAAATAGACCGGGAATTAGCCTTCGCCAGCATTTATGTCTCCGCGGTGGAAGGCCAGGAGCGGTCAGAAGAAATCCTGCAAGGTCTGATCCATGCCCGCAGCTTTATCCGGCGCGAATTGGCTGCCCGAATTGAACTGCGCGCTTTTCCACAAATCCGCTTCCATTGGGACCCCACTCCGGAACGCGCGGATCACATTGAAAAGCTCCTCGCCCAGATCCGTGAAGAACCACCTATAGAAGACGCCCCCAGTCCGGAGGAAACCAGCACCGATGACTGATTCTTTGCACACCGCCATTCGGAATATGCTGCGGGAGGCAAACAACATTGTTGTTACCGCTCATATCCGCCCGGATGGAGACGCCATAGGTTCGGTATTGGGCCTGGGATTGGCAATTCAGGAAACCGGAAAAAACGTCCAGATGGTTCTTAAAGACGGCATCTCCGGCAGCTTCCGTTTTCTCGCTGGCAGCGAGCTGGTGCGGACCAGCGTAAGCGGTGAAGTGGATTGCTACATTGTGGTAGATTGCTCCGATCTGGAGCGCGCCGGGGATGTTCTACCTGGCCGAAAGCCTGATCTGGTCATCGATCATCATATCACCAACCTGCGCTTCGGAAAATTAAACCTTGTGGAACCAGAAACCGTGGCGACCACCGCTCTCCTGGCGAAATATATGGAGGCGTGGGGCTTAAAAATCAGTGTTCCGGTCGCCGAAGCGCTTACCACCGGGCTGATTACCGATACGCTGGGATTCCGCACTTCCAACATGAACCCTGAGGCGCTACGGATTGCGGCTGATTTGATGGAAAAAGGCGCCAACCTGCCAGAACTTTACATGAAAGCCATGTTCCAGCGCTCTTTTGAGGCAGTCCAGTTCTGGGGCACCGGATTGGTTAATATCCAGCGCAGCGAGCGAATCATCTGGACCACGCTCACCGCCGCCGACCGCAAACAAGTTGGCTACCCTGGCAAAGATGACGCGGATCTGATCAACGTTCTTTCCACTGTCCGCGACGCGGACGTGGCATTGATCTTTGTTGAATCGGATAACCAGCACATCAAAGTCAGTTGGCGGGCCAAACCTGGTCTGGATATCTCTGGCATTGCCCTACAGTTTGGTGGTGGTGGTCATCCAGCCGCGTCTGGCGCGAGTATTCATGGCGCAATGGAAGAAGTGCAGCAGAAAGTCCTGGACGCCACACAGGCCTACCTTGACCAACAGCAATAATATAATTTGTGAATAATGATAAAATGGTATTGAATATGCTTACTAGTATAGACGGGGAGACCTCAAATGAATGATAATCAAAGTTCTTACGACATTAATAACGCGATTTCTGGCGTTCTGGTCGTTGACAAGCCGGTTGGATTAACATCACACGATGTTGTTCAAGTGGTCCGCAAAGGGACCAATATCCGCCGCGCGGGTCATACCGGCACGCTGGATCCCCGCGCGTCTGGTGTCTTAGTGGTATTGATCGGTCCCGCGGTTCGTCTAAGTGAATATGTCTCGGCATCGGATAAGCGCTACCAGGCTATCATCCGCCTGGGAAGCACCACCGACACCTATGATTCTGAAGGAGAAGTAACCAACACCTCAGCAATTGAAGTAACTGAAGAGCAATTTGAAGCGGCATTGCAGAATTTCATCGGCGAAATTGAACAGGTCCCCCCGCCTTACTCTGCCGTGAAAGTGAAAGGCCGCAAGGCTTACCAGATGGCGCGTGAAGGCAAAGAGGTTGATCTGGAACCCCGGATCATCAAAGTGCATAACCTCGAATTGCTTGAATGGGCACCCCCTGAAGCCGTGGTGGACGTGTACTGCTCCTCTGGGACTTACGTCCGCTCACTGGCAAACGATCTGGGAAATGTGCTCGGCTGTGGCGCCTACCTGATTGGGCTGCGCCGGACCAAAAGCGGGCGTTTTACGCTTCGTGACGCGGTGCCGCTGAGCAAGCTGCGCGAGGCATTTGACCTCGGCACCTGGTACCAGTATGTCATCCCGGCCGCCGAAGCCCTCGCCGAATGGCCTTCAATCAACCTTACCAATGAAGATGTAGAAGCAGTTCAGCATGGCCACCGCATACCCGCCGAAGAGCAATTAGGCGAGATGGTTCGCGGCATCAACGAACAAGGAGAGCTGGTCGCGCTTTTGGAGTATGTCCCGGACGAACAAGCCTGGCAGCCCCGAAAGGTATTCTTCACATCCTGACCCGATCCAACGCAGCTATTCATCTCGAACCTTGAAACGTACAGACTTTCTTCCCCCTTGTTGATGGGGGAAGAAAATTTATCTGGTAAAATCTTTTGAGGCATGGGCCACCGCTTTCTGGCTCATCACATTATCTGAAAATAACCGGTTGTCTATGCAGCATACTACCTCCATCGATCAAGTCCAACTCCAGGATTCATTTGTTACCATCGGCTCCTTTGATGGCGTCCACCGCGGTCACCAAACCCTGATCCGCGAAATGGTCCAAAACGCCCATGATCAGGGATCGCCTGCCGTGGTTGTCACCTTTTTTCCCCACCCCATTGTTGTACTCAAGAACCTGCACGGGCCCTTCTACCTGACGACCCCCGAAGAACGCGCCGAGTTAATCGGTTCTTTGGGAGTGGATCAAGTCATTACCTTGCAGTTCAACCACCAGCTGGCCGGATACACAGCCCGCCAGTTTATGACACTCCTCTCAGACCATCTCGGTCTGCGTGAATTGTGGATTGGGGCAGACTTTGCCCTGGGACGGGGACGGGAAGGAACACCACAAGTTCTCGGTGAAATCGGACAGGATCTCGGGTATAAAATACACACCGTCTCCCCTATCACTGCCGCTGGAGAAAAGATATCCTCCAGCCAGATCCGCGCTCTTTTAGCGCAAGGCGACATTCAGGGAGTAGCCCGTCAGCTTGGTCGTTGGTACAGCCTGGAAGCCGTGGTAACTTACGGAGACAGCCGCGGCAGTAAACTGGGCTTTCCTACCGCCAACCTTGACCTCGCCCCAGAACGTCTGCTTCCGCTCTCTGGTGTGTATGCCTGCCGGGCTTATATTGGAGATGCAGTCTACCAGGCAGTCACCAACATCGGTGTCCGGCCAACCTTTGAATCTGAGCCTGTTCTGCCGCGCGTGGAAGCTCATCTGATTCACTTCCAGGGCAACCTGTACGAGGAACCACTCCGGCTGGAGTTAATTGACTTCATCCGCCCGGAAATGCGATTTTCATCCGTTCAAATGCTGATCCAACAAATCCAGTCTGATATCCAGCGAACCCTGGAGGTGCTGCCCAATGCCAGCCAAACACCGGATTTATCTGCTTGACCCTCAAAAGATCCCCCCGGAAACCATCGCGGTGACCTTTGCGAAAACCTCTCGCTCACCCGAATCTTTCCAGGAAATCGCTGCTGAATTAACCGAAACGCGTTCAGCCGAATTTCATGAGAAATGGGTCGTTGGCTACGGCCACGCTTCTGTTGCTGAACACGCCGTCCTCCATATTGCTGTCGAAAACCTTTCCCGCCTGGCCGTTGAAACCCTGGAGGGCAACCGCCTGGCCTCCTATACCGAAAAATCCACCCGCTACCAGAAATGGGACCCGGATGACTTTTACGTCCCGCAGGAGCTGGAAAACCACCCTCTCCGCCAATTGTACGAACAGACCTGCCGTGCGCTTTTCGAATCCTATCTCCACGCCCTGCCGCATCTGCAGAGAGAAGTAGAAAAACGCGCGCCGCGCCGCGAGGATGAGAGTGAAAAACGCTGGCAGGCCCGCATCCGCACTGATTATATCGATGCTGCGCGCTTCTTGCTTCCCGCTTCCGCCCTGGCAAATGTCGGCGTAACGATCAACGCCCGTGCCCTGGAGCACGCCATCTGCAAGATGCTTTCTCATCCCCTCGTTGAGGTCCGCGAACTGGGCCAAGAGATCAAACAGGCCGCCCAGGCCGAAGTGCCCACACTGGTCAAATACGCTGACGCTGCCCCCTATCTTCAATCCACCACCCAATCCCTGGTGGAAGCAGTGCAGACCCTGCCAGACACCCCCGCCTCACCGCAGGACTGGTGCCGGTTGGTACGCTTTGACCCTGAGGGAGAAAATCGCATACTGGCAGCCGCCCTGTATCGCTTTGGCAGCCTGAGCTATACGCGGGCTCTTGAGGCTGTGCGAGGGTACAGCCTCGCGGAGCGCGCCGAACTCATGGAACGTTTGCTCGGCGCTCTGGGATGCCATGATATTCCCCTGCGCGAGCTGGAATACACAGCTTATACTTTTGATCTTATCCTGGACCAGGGTGCCTATTTTGAGTTCAAACGCCACCGCATGATGACCCAAACTCCCCAGGCGCTTACCACGCGCCTGGGCTACACCATCCCCAAACTGTTCACCGATGCTGGAATCGAGGACGCTTATCGCCGGGCCATGGATGCCGCCGCTCAGGTGTACGAGCAGATTGCCGCCTTCAATCCTCACGTCGCGACGTATCTGGTGCCTAACGGATTTAACCGCCGCGTCCTGCTTGATTTCAACTTCCGCACAGCCCTGCACTTCACCCGCCTGCGCACTGCCCCCAACGCCCACTTCTCCATGCGCCGCGCCGCGGGCCGCATCGCCGCCGAGATCCGCGCCGCCAGCCCCCTCCTCGGCCGTCACCTGCCCGCGCCGCAAGAAACCTGGCAGGCTGTGGAAGCTACCCACTTCACCCAGGTTTAGCTGCAGTTAAAGCAGACAACGCATAATCTATCAAATATTGAACGGTTAATAATTTTTCTCGCTCAGTTCTCGCACATTGGTTCAATCTGGTAAAGCGCCCGTTCCTTGCACGAAAGCTCTCGCAAGTACCGATTTTCTTCGATCCATGCCATCAGCTCTTCAAAACTGGGATTCATCAACCGCCACAGGATAATCTTCCCATCCGATGAGCCGGTTAGCCCGTACATTCCATCCTTGCTCATCGCGATATCAAACATGGCGATCTCACCCTCCTGCCCAAACTGGCGGATCAATTCACCGTTTTCCAGATTCCAGAGCATTAACTCCCCATCCCAACTGCAGGTGAAAGCTGTACGGCTCTCCTGACCAACATAAACACGGGTTCTGAATCCGGTATGCGGCCCAAATCTCCGGATTTCTCGGCTGGACTTAAGATCCCACTCAATGAGATATCCATCAGATTGACCAAAGATCACTTTCGATGGATCGGGCAGGTAAGCTATCCCGCTTACGCCCGCGTCATCCAACTGGCTTTTGTTGACATGGCGGCTGATTTCCCTGCCTGTCTCCAAGTTCCACTCAATCATGACTCCATCATCCGCGCCGGACAAAGCTGTCCGGCCATCCGGGCTGATCGTGATCGCCCAGATGCCCTGCGTGTGCCCAAAGAAGCGGCGCAGTGGTTGGCCGCTTTCAATGTCCCATAGAATCAAGGTCTGATCGACAGAGGCTGAAAGTCCCTTCACCCCATCCGGAGTAAATTCCACACTGGTCACTATCGCATCGTGCCCAACAAATGTCCTGATCTCTTCACCGGTTTCCAAATCCCAGAGACGTACCAGACTATCCGAACTGGCGGTTAACGCGGTCTTCCCATCCGGACTGACTGCAACCTGGAAAATTGCAGTGGAGCTAGAGGGTGGGCTTGGAAATCCAATAGTTTTTAGCAGGTCCCCGGACTCAATATCCCAAACGCGGATACTGACATCATTGGATGGCAAACCTGGGGTAACCCCACCAGAAACCGACACAAACCGTTTTCCATCCGGCATGAAGGCCACATCAAACACCATATCCTCATGCCCCATAAACTGTCCTACCTCGGCAGCGTCAAATAGATCCCAGACGATCAACTCCCCCTCGTAAGAACCCGAGAGAGCAGTCCACCCATCCGGGCTCATTGCCAGCGCCAGCACACCGCTATTGTGAACCTGAAAATGATCCATCACTTTCCCAGTCTTGATATCCCACTGGATTACACTGTCATCCTCTGACGCAGAAAGGGCCCGGGTTCCATCTTGGCTGATCACCACCTCACGAATACCATCCTTGTGCTGGTCATAAACTACCAGCTTTTTTCCTGAGGTCAAATCCCACAGCGTCAATATGTGATCCCACAACGAGCCTGTCAATGCCCGGGCACCATCCGGCAGGAAAGCAATACTGCAGGCATCGTGCTCTACTTCTTCCATCCGGTGCAGAAGGCTTCCGCTTTGCACATCCCATAGGATCAGTTCAAGTTCAATTTTCGCAGAACCCTCTATCAAAATCAGGCTTGGATCTCCGGAAGCGGCCAAAATTTTTGATCCATCAGGGCTGAATTTCGCATCAACAATACCGGCCTTGTGTCCCAGGAAACGCCGCAGCACTTCTCCCGTAACAGGATCCCAGAGGATCAGTTCCCCAGGGTTGAAACCCGACGCCCCTGAAAATCCCCCGGAAAGGGCCATCGTTCCATCCGGGTTGAGGTCAACAACCCGCACCGCACCTGAATGTTCAGTGAAACGTGACACCTCTTTGCCAGAAGTCAGATTCCAGGTAATTATCTGTCCATCATCTCCAGCCGAGAGTGCGCTTAAACCATCAGGGCTGAAAACAATTTCATTGACCTGAGCGATATGTCCATAAATTTTTTGAATCGGTTTTCCAGTGGCAAGCTCCCAGTACACAATAGAACCATCCTGCAAACCCGCCAGAGCAGTTTTCCCATCTGGGTTGATTGCTACGCAGGTAACCGGACCATCCAACCCTTCGTACAAATCCCCAACATCATATTTCGCAATCGGGCCTGGAGCATAAGCTGCCTGCATCAGAACGCGCTGCGCTTCCAAAGGTGGATCTTTGATCCGATTGCCAGCCAGAGCCAGCACCAATGTCGTCGATGAATCATCATCTTGCAGAGCCTCTCGGGCATTGGCTGCCAGACTGAGACTATAGGCATCCAATGCAATTCGCTTTTGGCGAAAAGAGATGGCTGCCAGGGTAAAAGCGATCCCAGATGCCACGATCAGTATGATGACCAGAGCAAACAGAAAACGGCGCGACCGGAGTTCGGACGCCGCCAGCTTGCGTGCCGCTTCCAATTCTCTTTCTCTGACCGCTTCCCGTTCAGCCAATTTACGCTCGCGCAGAACTGTGCTGGCTTGAATGAATTCAACTTCAAAATCATTTAACAGATCACCTCTTTCATTTAGCCAGTTTTCCGCCTGTGCCAGCTGGGTGCCACGCCACAACATCTCCTGATCTTTATGTGCGTCCTCCCACTGCTTGATTGCTGCGCGCAGTTCTTCCTGCCAAACGCGGAAAGCGCGATTTGTTTCCAACCAGCTCTGCAGCCGATTCCAACCGGAAATTAAAGCTTCATGGACAATTTCAGCAATCTCGTTGCCATCATTATCTTGCCCGGTAAACACCAACCGCTTATCGGCCAGATACTGAACCAGTACCCAGTTCTCCGCACCAATTTCCCTGCGGGTTGAAATGCGGCGTATATCCCCCGTTCCCACGCCGGGTTGAACTAACTGTAAAAACACGCGGCGTGCTCGGGATTGGTCTTTCTCATTGAGCGTTGAATAGACTTGATCTGCGTAACCTGTCAGGGCACCTTCAATTTGTCCAATCTCCTCAAACCCGGAATGAGTTAGCACGCCATTTTGCTGCCGGTCCCACAGCAAGGTCAGCGCGAATTCCAGCAGCGGCAGTTTTCCCGATTCCTCACCAATATTATCCAGAATGCGCTCAACCAATCCCGGCTCGAACAATACACCTGCATTTTCAGCCGGTTTTTCAATTGCCAGGCACAGCTCTGTGCGGCTCATCCCCCCGAGCATCAGTGTAGATTCTTGCAGCAGCCTGATAAAAGGACGATACGCCAGCACCTGTCCAACAAAATCAGCCCGCAGCACAAACAGCACAACGACGGGTTTACGATCAGGTTTTCCATCCTCCCCCTCAAGGGAAAACAGGCAATTGATGAATTGCCTGCGCCTCTCGCTATCTGCGCAGAGAGTAAAAAGCTCTTCAAATTGATCTACGACAATCAACAACCCTTCTAAACGGTTGTTCTCCTTCCTCATATCTTCAAACACAGTTCGCAGATCCATGCGGCTTTCCAGGAAGTGACCCGCAAGTTTTTTGCTTGCTGAGAGCCTGTCTTTTTCCTGTGAGTACGGTTTCACCAGGGGCTGCAGGGCCACCGCCAGACTGTAAAACGGATGCTCTCCAGGACGGAGACTGGCAATCATCCATCCGGGTTCTTGGCACAGACGGGGGATCAGCCCGGCGAACACCACCGACGACTTACCCGATCCGGAGGAGCCAACAAGACCAACCCCAGGGGAGGATTTTCTCACCTGCTCCAGAAACTGTTCAATGAAATATCGGCGTCCAAAGAAAAGGGTGGCATCCTCCTCCCGGAAAGATGATAAACCTCGATATGGACAATTTCTGGCAACAAAGACTGTCGGGGCGTTGACCGCCTTCAGCGGGAGATCCTCGGACTGCCAATTATCCGAAAGCAAATACTCAACCAGCTTGCGGGTCTGCCCGGATGGTTCAACATTCAATTCGTCTTTGAGAATCTGACAACAAATCTCATACTGAGCAATGGCTTCAGTCCGCCGCCCCATTCTTGACAGGATGCCCATCAACTGCTGGTGTCCCTCTTCATTCCAGGGTTCAAACGCCAATAACCGCCGGGTATAATCGAGTGCTTTCTCAAATTGGGCTGTTTTTTGATAATAAGCTGTGATTCGACGGAGAGTCCGAATCTGTTTCAGGCGAAAATGCTCTCTTTTTTGCTGTGCCCATGCTTCAAAACCAGGGCTGTCACTGATCGAGAAGCCATCCAGAAAATCCCCATTATACAGATCCACGGCTCTTTCCAAAAGATCAACTGCCAGATTGCCCTCTTTGGTGGTCAACTCAGTGAAATCAGATACATCCAACCAATGAAAACTGTTCCGGTTAAATTGAATGGTTTCGCGAAAGATGTTCAAAAAAGGGGGCGCGGCATTTCGATCGCCAATAGCTGTTCTTAAGTCAGAAAGCGCATAACGGAGATTGCTGCGCGCTTCTTTTTCGGGCCATTCAGGCCACAGCAAGCCCGCCAGAGTTCCACGGCTGTGATGACGGTTTGATTCTGCTGCAAGGTAGGCCAGAAGTGCTCTGACCTTATTGGACTTGAAATGGGTTATGGGGTGATCGTCATGCGTTACCTTGAAAGAGCCAAACAAATAGATGAATAGCTTAGAATCCAGTTTCATATTGCGAATGTCCTGATTTCTATTTGTCAAACCTGATTATTTATTATTATACAGAGAAACAAGTACCACGTATCCTACACGTTTCAGCCACCTTTCAGCCACTTAATACAGCTATAGTCAAATTAAGTCCATCACGGATGTCCAGAGCAAATCGGAATCGCGTGGAAAACGCTCCTTTCGTTTATTTAGAAATCTAGAGGTGAAAAATGAAAAGATTCTTTTTAATACTCGCATTGCTGTCGTTAATCCTCACCGGCTGCAGCTCACAGCTCAAACCCGATGAGGTGGTATTGAAAGCTGCCGAACCGGTTAAGACCAAAAATATTGAACAGGCTATGACCTACTACGCGGATGACATCACCTACACGATGATTGGGTTTTCTCCAGAACCACAAGTTGTCCATGGTGAAGAAGCGTTTCGCGCATGGCTGGAAGAACAGTATACCCAAAACATGGATGTTGAAGTAAAAATCACGGAAGTTAATGGGAACCAGGTCAAAGCCAGCACAAAATTCACATCTGATTTCTTCCATGGTCTGGGCATTGATTGGATGGAATGTGACGAAGAATACACCATCAAGGATGGTAAAATCCAAAGCTGGTCCTGCACGGTTACCCAGGATTCACTGCAAAACTTTCTTGCCGCCTTGCCACCCACAATTTCTCTTGAGGAACTGTGTGGAAAATGGGTACTTCAGGATTCTCAACCAACCTTTTTCGATTACAACAAAGATGGAAGCTATAATATGACGCGCACTGTTGGCGCTGGTGTGATGGACTGGGATTCAGGCACATTTCAGCTCGAAGGTAATCTACTAACCCTGGTCAGCGGAAGCGGATCTAAGTACTGTGAGCCTGACTCCCTTGGTACATATCAAGTCTCCATGACGGACGGTGGTCAGCTACAGGTAGCGTTACAAGAAGACGAATGCTGGAGACGCCGTCCTCCTGTGGAAGGTCCAGTCCTGCTCGACCCCATTCAGTGAAGTCATGTGAATAGATGGATGCATAATATAATTTCACCCCGCATCAGAAGATGCAGGGTGAAATTATATTAGCCTGAAATTTATGCTAATCTGTCTAGTTTGCGAAGTATCCCTGAATTTCGTTTTTCAACGCGTTGGGATCATTGACAACCATCACTCCCTGAGGTTCAACTGTAACCATCCCCTTACTGACAGACTTCAATTGAATATTCTCAAAATCAACCTTGTCCGCAAGGCAGGCCATCCCAACGATTTGCTCAACACTCAGGTCAGTGGCAACCGTGTCGCTGTATTTTTTATACAGCGATGGTATTTCAGTAATGATTTTCGGATCAGCCAGTTTCCGAACCAACCCTTCCAACACTTCATTTTGCCGTGTGATCCGGTTCCATTCTTCTTCTGGCGCGTCCAAAGGCCGCATATAGAGCAGAGCAGTCTCACCATCAATTTTCTGTGTTCCTGCAGACAGCTTTAAAGCTACGCTCTTATCATCGAATTTTTTCGCGACATCGATCTCGATCTTTCCAACGTCATCAATGATCTCACTCAAATCATCAGTCCCGCGGACATCAATGTAATGGTCTATTTCAACCCCAAAATTGTCGTAGATCGTTTGAGCGACTGCGTTAACCGCCGTATAGTATGCGTCTTTGTCAGGTTTCTCGGCCTGTAATACTTTATAGTATAAAGGACCCAACCGAACCCTTTCAAAGCCGTAATCTTTGTAAGAGGGTGTGTCAACTAGCAGATCCCGAGGCAGCGCGTAAACAAGGATTTCCTGATTGTCAAAATCGACCCGAGCCAAACGCACAGCATCCGCGCCCGCGGGTTCAACCCACCAGTTGTCATCACTTGCAACAATGAGGATATTCATCTGCCCGGTCATCCCACAGACAGCATCCTTCGCTTCTGCAGTTTCTTCTGTTTCAACCTCATCAGTTTCTGCTGCGGTAGCTGTTGCCTTTGGGGCACTTGTTGCCTGGACTATTTGTTCTGAAGTGGTCGCAGACGCTGGTTGCTGCTCGGTCTCACCCAAATCAATTTCCAGGGATTTTCCCAGCGGTCTTTGGTAAGCCAGGAATATCACAACCGCGGAGACCATCAGCCCAACCAACAGCAATCCGATGATCGCTTGATATATTGTTGCCTTTTTCATAATAATTGCCCTCCCTTAAGAAGATTTCACTTTCTGCAATAATGTCAATTCAGACAATTCAGTAACTTCCAATTTAACACTAAGAGTTTTTTTCTCTGGGTATCAATACCCACTGACCACCCTGAATCATATCACCATTAATACTATCATTATAACGCTTTAATTCTTCTTTTTTGCAGTCTCTTTGTGCAGTAAACTCGTCAAGGCTCATACTTTGAGCCAAAAAGAACACTTCGAAGCACGGAAGTTGATTTGTGTCTTCCATGCCATCAGGAATCACCAGAGTCCAGCCTTCCCAGATTGGAGTCGGCAATCCATAATTAATATCGATGATTGCTTCCGGGCTGGTGTCGTGTTCTTGAGCCAGCAACACTAAACTTTCGCCTTCTTGAACCTGATGAATTATTAATGAAAAATTTTCCAATGTCGCTGTGACATCAACTGGGATAGTCGCCGTCGCCTCAGAATTATTCAAGGGTTGCGCGGTAACGCCAGGGACAACCCCTGAGGCAACCTTTTGTGTCGGTGAAACAATTAAGCTGGTTGGAGAAATATTGTTAGAAGCCGTTTGGGTTGGTAAAGGTAAGAGAGAAGAATCAGCTTTAAATATTCTCAGTGGAGCGTGAGAAAACGCTAAAAAAACAACAACCAGCAACAAAAGAATTGCAACAATCATAAAACCAATCCTTTTCCTGATTGAGCTTTTCTCATTGAAGAACACCGGACTTCCTTTTAACTCTTCCGGAAATTCACACCCCTCCAACTCTTTAAAGACCTGACAATTAACAAAATTCTCTGTCAGACAATATTTTTTCTGGTGCTGAAAAATTATTGGCGTTGGCTCTTTACAATGATAACAATAGTTTTGAGCAGATACGTAATTTCGATAAGAAGCAGGGTCCTGTTTTAACCCCACTTTTGGACACGCTGATAAATTCATGATCTCCCTTTTACTGCAATGTGGTTTCGATGGTTTCGGTCGCCGCGATGATCTCTTGCGTTGCCGTCGGAACAAAGAGTGTTTCTGTCGGTATCGGCGTCGAACTTGCAGGGACAAGTGTGGCTGTGGGGGCAGTCGTTTTTGTTGGTGGTAGTGAAGTCTTAGTTGCGGGAACCGGTGTTTTCGTTGGTAGAAGCGCTGTGTTGGTAGGTATCACCGTTTTAACCACGGGAGGATAAAATGGAACATAGATTGAAGTCCCCGCATAAAGCTGCGTGGATGCTCCCATACAATTGGCGGTCTGCAATTGGGCAACAGAAACCCCCAGCGCCCTGCTTAATCCAGAGAGCGTATCTCCCTGTTTCACCGTGTAAAGTACCCAACCGGCTGGTGCTCCACATGAAGCCGTTGAAACTGGAGCAGATGTAGAAGTCGCCTCTTTCTGAATATTTTTCGTTTCTTTAACTTTCCTGGTGCTGGTAGGAGTAAATGTAACCGTTTTCGTTAGCACGGCAACCGTAAGTGTCTCAGACGCTGTTGGCATGGGCTCTGAAATCACAACCACCCTTGAAGTAGGCGAGGCAATTACTGGTGTTTTGGTAGCAAAAATTGTGTTTTGTGACAGTATAGGTGTTAAGGTTACATTTTTTTCTAAACCCTTTTGAGCAAAAAGCCACTCATCCGCCAATAATTCTTTTCCCCACACAACACCCCATATCAAAAACACAAGCATAAGCAACACACCCATTGCCACAACTAGTTTTTTCGCGGATAGTTTTGGTAGACCAGACAGTTTCGGATTCTTGTCTTTCTCGAGGCTCTGGACGATTCTCTTCTGTTCTTGTAAAACTGCGCCCTGTTGAATTGAATTATTTTCTTCACGGTTATTAAGGTAAATTGGACACCCTGCATACGCCGTCGCAAGGCAATAACTACGCTGGTGCTCCAGCGCAACAGAGACAGGAGCCCCCTGCCTGAAACAACAATTCCAGGGTGAAGGATAAGCTAATGCCGTTTCTGCGTCATCAGCAATCCCAAGATATGGGCAAGTTACTCCACTCATCAATTTACTCCCAACTAAAACCCGTTCCGATTAGCCTCCAATTACCTTGCGATCGGTAGCATGTTTGTGGTTTTTTGAAACCGGCTTGCTACCATCTTCATGATAATCACCATAATACCCATTATAGCCTTTATAGACATAGTATTGGGAATAGTGTTGGTACCCACCGTAATAATATCCCCTGTTGCGGGGAATACGATTGAAGACAATTCCTAAAAGCCTTGCTTCAACCCGCGACATCTGTTCAACACACGCTCGTATAGAATCAGCGTGGGTTTTACCTGGCTGAACGACCAATATAACGCCATCCACTTTTGAAGCCAGAACAGAAGCATCTGATACCACAAAAGGTGGACTATCAATGATGGAGATATCTTTTTCTTGCTTCAGATTCTCTATAAACCGGAACATTTTGTCAGATGCCAGCAACTCCGATGGGTTAGGAGGTAAACTTCCACTGGTAATTACGGATAGTTTTGTGTCTTTCCAGGGACGCTCAATAGCCTGTATCGTCCGGGAGTTAAGAAATACGTCAGACAACCCAGCTCGATTAGAAATTCCCAAAAATCGGTGTACTTTAGGGCGACGTAGATCAGCATCTACCACAACAACATCTTTTCCACTTTGCGCAAAAACCATGGCAAGATTAACCGCGACTGTGGTTTTTCCTTCAGCCGGGTTAGCACTGGCCACCATGATCGTTCTCAAAGGCTGGTCAACGCCGGCAAATTCAATATTAGTTCTTAATGACCGGAAAGCTTCTGTCACAGGAGAACGTGGTTCTTCGTTTACATAAACAGATCCACTGCCGTTCAAATCTTGTGACATCTCTGCGATATATCCGATCACTGGCAAATCGAAAAGCTGGGCGATATCACCCGGAGTTTTAATGGTGTCATCCAGGTACTCAATCAGGAATATTATTCCTGCCGCAAGCATTAATCCAACCGCTCCACCCAAACCAATATTATTCAATGGCTGTGGTCTGATTGGCCGGTAATTCGGCGCTGCCATCTCAACTTGAACTACATTTGGTGTATTTTGTAGTCTCGCGAGACGAATAGATTCGTAACTGTTAAGCAAATTACTATAAATTTGCTGGTACAAAGCAAGCGTGCTTTGCATCTGATTCAATTGACTGTTATCTCCTCCGGTTAAACTCGACCCACCTTTGCCTACCAGGTTTAAATAAATTGATTGGTAAAAATCCAATGTGGATTGAAGTTGCTCCAACCTCAATTGTTTTTCCTGTAACAGGCTGGTTTCTTCAGGAGATAATGTTGGGGCAACTTTAAGGCTGTTTGCGGGTATTGGTGGAGAAATTTCTGTTATTTCCTTCTGAACTTTGAGAATTTGTGATTCCAGTTTATCAATTTCTGCCCGAACTTCTTCTTGTTGATTCAGCAAAGCTTCTTCAGAAATATCTGCTATTTCTCCCTGCAAAGTCGCTATTTGCGCTTCTACCTGTGATAATTGTGCCTGCAAACTCTCTTCTGAAGAAGTGAAACGACTTGTTTGCAATTCTTCATTTTGCAAGATCAATTCCTCAACTAACGTATTACAAATTTGAGCAGCCCGATCCGGGTCCGTATCTTCAACAGAAAGTTGAACCAATTGTGTGTTACTCACCAATTGGGCGTTAACCTGGTCAGACTTAATTGGAAAACCAAGGGTTCCCTCTACCGCATCCAACACCGGCTGTGTGGTCAGGAGTTGAATATAAGTCTGTGCCAACTGCTGGTCATTTAGGTATGCAAAATCTGTCGAACTTTGTTCGGGCGACCGGGAAACCAATATTTTCGTGGATGATTTATAAACAGGTGTCTGGTACATCGTACCCAGATACCCCCCTCCCGCCCCCAAAACCAATCCCAAAACCAGCAGCCAGGCCCAACGTTGTGCTATTTGTAAATATTGTCTCAGTTCCATCCAGTTCAGATTCCTTTCAACGTGTGCCAATAAGTATTATCTGGCTAATGATTCCTTCAAGGCGTTCACCACCCAATCGACATCCTGATCTTGCATACCTGGGTACAACGGTAATGTCAATTCCCTGCTTGCAACATTTTCCGTTTTATCCAATTGAGAATCTATATCATCTCGCAGGTAATACGTAAATAAATGTGTGGGTGGATAATGAATACTGGTTTGCACACCAAGTTGTTTCATTTTTTCCATAACTTCCACACGGTCAGAGCCGTTCGCTAACAACACAGGCATGATATGACAGGCTGATTCTCCCCGGTGGCCCAAAAAGGGAACAGTGATTTCGGGAAGCATCTGGTCTAATTGCTGCCTGTAGCGCTCTGTGAGAGATCGCCTTTTCTGATTGTTCGCATCAATCTTCTTTAACTGTACAATCCCCAACGCAGCTCTGATCTCATCAATCCGATAATTATATCCTAATTCAACCACATCATAGCTCCAAGCGTGTCCCTTATGCCTGTCCCAGGTCATAGAGGTCATACCATGGGAACGCAACAGCCGTATCCTATCAGCGAGACCATCATCATTTGTGCAAACCATCCCACCTTCTGCTGTGGTCATATTCTTATTTGGAAAAAAACTGAAGCAACCCACGTCTCCCCAACCACCAAGATGCCTTTCATCCAGATAAGCCCCCACTGCATGAGCAGCATCTTCCACGACATACAAATCATGTTCGCGCGCAATTTCTAATATTTTTTCCATATCGCACGCGTACCCCCCATAATGCATGACTAACAACGCTCGGGTTTTCGTGGTGATCTTACTCCGGATTGCATCCGGCGAAATCGTCAGATCCTTCTCGCTGCAAACATCTGCAAAAACTGGTTCAGCACCAGTATATCGCACCGCGTTAGAGGTTGCCACAAACGTCAGGGAGGGCACAATCACTTCATCATCACGGCCGATTCCCAGTGCCGCCATTGCCAGATGCAATCCGGCTGTGCAATTGGTTACTGCGACTGCATGCCTGATTCCGGTCAACTCACTGAAATCTTTCTCAAATTGTTGGGTGGCTGCCCCCATGGTTAACCATTTACTCTTAATAACTTCTTCAACCGCATTCAATTCTTCTTCATTGAAATCCACATCTGCTAAAGGGATTTTCCAGGCCATGTTTATTCCTCCATGATGAATTGCGATCTCATACTTTCAAAATCCTGCTGAGCCTGATGATAATCCCCCGGATTTCCCAGATCCTGCCAGTAACCATCAAATTCATAACCACACACCTTCTCTCCGGCAGCCAGCATTATTTTGACAAGATCGGGAAAATCGAGGTATTGGTTCTTTGGAATATATTTCAAGACCGCGGGCTCAAACACATAAATCCCCATACTGACCATGTAATCTATAGAAGGCTTCTCTTCATATCCAGTAATTTCATGACCGCCATTACATTTGATTACTCCCAGATTGATCTTCACTCGGCGATGATGCATTGCGATGGTCGCGATGCTTCTTTGCGCCCGGTGAAATTCAACCAGTTTTGAAATATCCAACGTGGTAAGGACATCTCCATTAGAAACTACAAAGGTATCCTTAAGATCATTCACCAGCGCCAGAGGACCAGCAGTCCCCAACGGGATATCTTCATAACTATAGCGGATCTTAAGACCAAACTGTTTACCATCCTGAAAAAAAGCTTCCATTAAACCCGCCAGATGGCCCACCGTTAATACCGCTTCATTTATCCCCGCGCTTTTCATCTGCCGCAACAGCACTTCGAGAATCGGCCTATCACCGATAGGCATCAAAGGCTTTGGCAGAATATTGGTGTACGGTGCCAAACGGGTTCCTTTACCGCCTGCTAAAATAACTGCTTTCATTTTTATTACCTATCCCCAAAACTTTAGAACGTATAAACATCTGGATTAAAGTACTCCAAATGTTCACTTATCCATTTAATTGTTCGTTGAAGGCCTTCTTCCAACGTCACTTCCGGCTGCCATTCAATTTTTTGTCTCGCCAGTGAATTGTCCGAAAGCAACCGCTGCACCTCGGATTTAGCTGGCCGGATGCGGTTTGGATCCACTTCGATTCTCACCTGCCGGCCAGTGATATCAATAATCAAATCTGCGAGCTGACCAATGGTCACTTCAACCCCGGTTCCAAGGTTAAAAGCTCCTCCAATCACGCCTGCTGTCTCAGCAGCCCGTATAAAACCATTTACCGTGTCTGCAACATACGTAAAATCTCGTCTGGCTTCAAGATTTCCAAGATGGATCACATCCCGCGACAGCACCTGGGAAATAATGGTGGGGATCACTGCCCGCGCTGATTGCCGTGGCCCATAAGTATTGAACGGGCGCACCGTCACCACGGGAAGAGAGTAAGCACAGTAAAAACTCTCAGCAAGTTTATCTGCGCCAATCTTGCTTGCAGAGTATGGGGATTGTCCCTGCAAAGGATGCTCTTCATCAATAGGGACCGTGACTGCGGTTCCATAGACCTCACTGGTCGAAGTATGCACCACCTTTTCAACACGATAGTTTCGGCACGCCATCAGTACATTCAGTGTACCATTCACATTTGTCTCTACAACCTCAACCGGATGATAGTAAGAATAAGGAATTGATATCAAAGCCCCCAGATGGAACACCACCTCCATTCCTTTGATGGCTTGATCAACTGCGTTAAAATCTCGCAAATCTCCCGCAACAATCTCTAATCGAGTCCGGTCTTTAACCTCTTTTAGAAACCCCACGTCGCCGCGCGAATTATAGCGGACAAAAGCGCGCACATTCGCGCCAGCGCCCAACAAATGCTCCACCAGGTGGCTGGGGATAAATCCTCCCGCGCCTGTCACAAGCACTTTTTTACCATTCCAATAATGTTCCATCATCCGTTAAACATCCTGTAAAATTTACCTATTGCTGAACATGTTGTCTGAACGCAGCCAGTTTTTCCTGTGCTGCATCTACCTGATTTTCTGCCAACAAAGTTTGTATCTCATCCAGAAACTCAGTTACGGCATCTTCCTTTCCAGAAAAATCATCCTCAATATCAGGCCTGGATACTACTTTCATCTCATGCTTCAATAAAGCAAGGATATCCGGCAATAAAACCATCCTGGCAGACGTACCCTTGCAGATCGATAGTATTCTTTTTCGTTGTAAAGGATTAATATTATCAATGGTAAAGAAGATGATCCCAATATCCCATTCTTTTACCAGACGAGGAATATCCATGGTGGTTCCCAGTACAGAATGCCCATCTATCCGCATACCCAGCTTACGCGGGTCATCGTCTACCATCCCAATCACTGATATCGCATGGCCAAAATCAGTGTGAGCCAACATCCAGGATGCAAGCGCGCCATTCTGACCTGCTCCTACTACAAGCACACGTTCTCCTACTCCCTTCAAACCACCCCGAATATTTAACCAACGTGTAGCAAATCCGGTGATCACCCTTTCGCGATATCGCGCCATTACAAATCCAAAAAATGAGAGTATCCCCGCCATTACCACCATACTGACCGGAAGGGCCGGGAACCAGGGATTAAACTGATTCAAATATATGACTGCCATAGTTGCTAAAGAAGTCGATATACCCAGAGTGAAAGCCTCATTGGCAGGTGCCCTGGACCATTCCACCCTGTTCAGCCCAAATATCCAGTTCACAACACTGAACAACCAGCTGATGCCAATCGCCATAATAAACGCGCAGCCCCATCCTATATCCAGTGGCCTATTCAAACGCCAGATCACCCCTGACACACCCACTGCTGCCATCGAAACAAGACTGTCAATCAATAACCAGGAGAGATAACGAACCGCCAGTCGGGTAAAGGGTCCCCAATAAAGCAAATGCTCAGGTACTGCGAGCCTGCGCACATTAGGCAGCAAAGCAATTGCCGTTAAAAAAATTACATCCAAATCATTGAAAATAGTACGATTGCGGACATACAACGTATCGAGCCTTAACTTGGAAGGAAGAATATTCTTTAGATAATCCTGCATCACATTCACGGATGAAAGCAAAGTCTCTTCGTTGCGATACAGGATCGTCGCCGGTGAAGTGACACCCGGGCGCACTGAAAGCATTACATGACGTTCCTCTTCAGGCCAGGTTTTTACAATGTCCGGGTCCTCTGGTCGAGGTCCAACCAGGCTCATGTCGCCCATTAAGACATTCCATAATTGGGGAAGCTCATTGGCTTTGGTGTCGCGCAGCTTTTTCCCGAGCAAGGTGATCCTGGGATCATCCTGAGCAGTCACTTTCGAGCCATTGTGGCTCTTCTCATTTTCGTACATCGTACGGAATTTAAGAATTCCGAATTCCTTACCACCCCGGCCAGTACGCTGGCCGCGATAGAAAATCGGTCCCGGAGAGTCGCGCTTGATCGCGATTGCAATAAAGATAAAAGTAGGTAAAAAGATTAGCAATCCCATGAACGACGCAAAAATATCCATACACCGGCGCAATACCGTGTCGATCCGGGTCAGTATTGGATTTCTTTTGGGCGTATCCATTTTGAGATTGACCTGCTTCATTCTTTGATATGTATAGTTTTCCATGTGTTCCCCCTCAAATCTTTCGCCAGGGCGTCTAATTTTATTGCTGAAATCAAATTTCGTTTCTGATAAAAATCCAAAAAGTTACTACAAAAATTTCTAGAATTGCTTTAACCCTATCTATCTTCATAAGCAAGAGACACGAAACAGATCCCTCTAACACTCTTAATCTTTTTTGTTTACTAAGTACTCCCAATTTATAGAGCTCTCTCAAACAAAAAGTTCCGGACTTATTATTATATTGTTACTGTTCCAGATTCAATGCTCCGCCCAACCGACATTTTCCTGTGAAACACGGTCGTGTTGTTTGCTTAACTGCGCCAAGCATCTATCACGCCTGGCTTCTTTAAATCAGGCCTCTCACATTTTTATTACCAGCACTCAGAGCATCTTACACCAACCACTCATCTTGATCACTGACATCTACCCAAAACCAATAATAAAAACCATAACTAACGCATTAATAGGCTGACAGCAAACACAACTCAATCTGCACTGCCCTCAATTGTTACTGACGTGATGTTTGGAAAACTTATTTCAATGGGCAACCGAGGTGCTGCAGCGTATTCTGTTCCCCTGCCGCTTCAATTGAGTATAGGTTCGATTTTAACCTGCGTTTAATCTAGTGTCAAGCGGACGAATGTAATAAATCGCAATGCACTTTCCACTTATCAATTTTGCAAAGTCTCACGGAGCATATCTATCTGATCTCAACATCCAATTGTCTCCATTCTGGCAAAAACCTCAAGGGCAAACCTGTTCCTACCCCCGATCAGGACATTCCTACTTTGGGCTAACACACTTTTCACTTTGCCTTGACGATATCATAGCGATGTATTACAATAAGCAACGTCAAATAAAACGATGCGGGGTAGAGCAGTGGCAGCTCGTCGGGCTCATAACCCGGAGGTCAGTGGTTCGAATCCACTCCCCGCTACCTAGAGCAAACCAGAGTCCGTAGGGCTCTGGTTTTTCGTTAACCCGGCGCACAGCGGTAGACATTTTTCCAAAAATGGAGGAATTTCTAACACAACTGTGCGCAT
>ENA-ORXD01001005-ORXD01001005.1-sediment-metagenome-genome-assembly--contig:-NODE-1005-length-27482-cov-3.265025_pt1 | contig 27482 bp, 21 predicted proteins | sample MGYA00237862_ERZ511471 | MGnify/ENA metagenome assembly ERZ511471 | reverse complement strand
ATGAAAAAAGGTTTTTTAGCTTCCTCTCTAATATCAGTCAAAAGAAAACCGCGGAAGAGGCGCGTGATTTAAGTGAGGAACGCTATAAACTTCTGGCAGAAACTATTTCGGATGTCATCACATTGCAAGACGCGAAGGGTAACTATATTTACGTAAGTCCGTCCATGGAAAGATTATTAGGATATTGTGAAGATGAAATGATCGGACAGAATTGGTTGAATTGGATGAGCCCGCAAGATCGCCAAAATCATGGTGAGCAAATCGAAGAAAACTTGTCGAGCGGGCGAGAGTTTATGGTTGAATGGCGAGGACGCACGAAAACCGGGGAATACCGCTGGCTGGAATCTCGCAGCCGGCCTGTATTCAGCGGCACAAAGATTCAAGGTTGGGTCAGTTCGATCCGAGATAATGATGCGCACAAGAAAATTGAACAGGCGCTGATTGAAACCAACCGTCGTTTGCAAGACAGCATCAAAGAATTGGAGCGGCGCAATTATGAAGCCAATGTGATCAACGAAATTGGGCTGCCACCGGAGAACCTGGAAATTGAACTTACAGAGAACATCATCTCGAAGAATATCACTGAGCTGGAAAGTATGTTGTTTAATTTGAAAAAGCTGGGGGTACGGTTGGCAGTGGATGATTTTGGGGTGGGTTATTCCAACCTGAATCTGCTGTCGCAGTTTGATTTCGATGTGATCAAGATTGACCGAATTTTCGCGGTGAACATGGAGAAGAATTCCAAAGATGTGGCCATAGTCTCCGCGGTGATGGACGTGGCGCGGAAACTGGGGATTGAAGTGGTGGTGGAAGGGGTGGAAACCGAAGGCCAGCTGGCGATTTACCGTTCGATCAACTGCTCTGTGGTGCAGGGTTATCTGTACAGTCGTCCGGTTCCACCGGACGCGATTGAAGCGATGTTGAAAGGAAGCGCTCGCCTGGAACCACGTCTGTAAGCTGCGGAGCAATCCCGCAGATTGCTGACAAAAAAACACCTGGCCGGGCGCGAAAGTTATACTTCGAGCCGAGGGGCGGGCTGGATCATGGCGAAGGTCACGCCGGATGGTTCGTTGAACAGGCAGATTTTGGAGCCGCCCGGGATCTCTTTGGGGGCTTCCACAATGAAACCGCCGTGGGCTTCGATCTGTATGGCTTTCTCTTCGATATCTTCAACGTGAATGTACAGGGCCACAAAGGGCAGTTTGGCCTTTTTCAGGGTGAAAATGCCACCCCACAGGCCTTCCTTGAGCGGGGCGGTGGTGACGCCGTAGAAACCCAGCCGCTCATCGAATTCAATTTCCCATTCAAACACCTCACGGAAGAACGCTACGGATTTCTCCTGGTCGTGGGTTGCCAGCTCCCAGAAGGCAACCGGGTTTTTGGTCAATGACATGGCTTTCTCCTTTTCTTTGATATTTGCACCATGAGTCTATTGTACAGAGAGATGCACGGACCGGATACCCCCTTTTGGAGTATTCGCGGGAGAATCATTGAAGATGTGAGCGGCTTATCCTGTCTATTGGGACGGAAGGCCTTCCAGATGGGCGCAGTCGTTGAGGGTGACGACTGAAAAGGTTTGCTTTTCAGGTTTGTAGGACAGGGTGGTGAGGGAGCAGTGGTCGATCTGCAAATTAAAGCGCCTGTCAATACCCAGCTCAAGATAAGTGCTGGCCAGGGCGCGGATTACGCCGGCATGAGTCACCAGCAGGATGGCTTCCGCGGGGGTCTGCACCAGCTCGCGCAGCAGCCGGTCGGTGCGGAAAAACACCAGGCTGCCGTTTTCTCCATTGGGGTAAGGCAGGTCGCTGGTGTGGGCTTTCCAGGCGGCGAAATATTCTTCATCGAGGGCTTTGCGCTCGGCGCTGTTTTTCCCTTCCCAATCGCCCAGGAAAATCTCGCGCAGTTCCAGCCGGTTGGTTACCGGCGCGCCGATGTGCTGGTTGGCGAAGTGGGTGGTCTGCTGGGCGCGGATCAGGTCACTGGTATAGATGTGTTGAATGCCGAGTGCTGCCAGGCGGCGGCCTGCAGCATCCGCCTGCTGCTCGCCGAGGGGCGTTAGATCGGGGTCGTACCAGCCCATATCGTTGTAACGCTGCTGGTCGAAACGTTTTTCACCATGCCGTAACAGATAAATGAGCATGCGCTTTGGATCTCCTTTGATGTGAGGATTCGGCAGATTTGCCGGTTTCCGCAGGAGATTATAACAGCATTTGGTGGGCCTTTCCCAGGCCGCGAAGCGACCAGTATCACATGCCTCGCGACCCGTGGTGAGGCCCCGGCCGGGGCGTCTTATGCGTATCCCGGCAGCCCAAACCCGCCCGCCGTCCCCCAACTGTGTTATTCCGGCGCACGCACCTTCTTTGTCATTTCGACGCCCGCAGGGCGGAGAAATCTTCACGTTCCTTCCCGGCAGACTGAGCCTGTCCCGCAGAATAGCGCTGCCCGGTTTGGTCAAGATTTCTCACTGCGTTCGAAATGACATATGCAAATGGCGGTCTTAACGTATATAACCTTTATTGGATTTCTCCGACGACTGCCCCTCCTTTGTCATTTCGACGCCCTCAGGGCGGAGAAATCTTTGCGTTCCTTCCCGGCAGATTGAGCCTGCACCGCCGAATAGCGCTGCCCTGGTTTCGTCAAGATTTCTCACTGCGTTCGAAATGACATATGCAAATGGTATCCTGAGCGTCCCAATACTCTTTTTGGTTTTCTTTGCGCTCTATGGGGCTTTCGGATGCCGCGAAGTGAACAGACACCGCGCTTTTTCAAAAAGCGCGGTGTCTTAACCATCAGAGATATTTGGGAAATGTTGGCAAAGCGGAATTACTTGAGCGCCGTGTCGACAATGGCCTGGGCTTCTGCCTGGATCTGTTCCAGATGGTCCTCGCTGATAAAGCTCTCGGCGTAGATCTTATAGACATCTTCGGTGCCGGAGGGCCGGGCGGCGAACCAGCCATTACCGGTGACCACCTTCAGCCCGCCGATGGGGGCGTTGTTGTAGGGCGCGCGGGTCATTTTAGTGGTGATGGGTTCACCTGCCAGCTCATCCGCGGCAACCTGTTCGGGAGAGAGGTTCGATAAAGCCGCTTTCCCGGCCGGACTGATCGGGGAATCTTTGCGGGCGTACCATGCCCTACCAAAGCGCTCCTCAAGTTCCTGGTAGTGCTGCCCGGGGTCGCGGCCAGTGACCGCCAGGATCTCTGCCGCAAGCAGGTCGAGCAGGAAGCCGTCTTTGTCGGTGGTCCACACCGTGCCATCCTGGCGCAGGAAGGAGGCCCCGGCGCTTTCCTCACCGCCGAAGCCGAACGAGCCATCCAACAGGCCATCCACAAACCATTTGAACCCGACCGGCACCTCGCACAGTTTGCGCCCCAGGTGAGCGGCCACGCGGTCGATCATCGAGCTGGAAACCAGAGTCTTGCCAATGCCCACATTTTCGCCCCAGCCGGGACGGTTCTGGAACAGGTACCAAATGGCGGTTGCCAGGAAATGGTTGGGGTTCATTAACCCCACGCTGCGGGTAACAATGCCGTGGCGGTCGTAGTCTGTGTCGTTGCCAAAAGCGATATCAAACTGGTCCTTGAGCTTAACCAGGCTGGCCATGGCATAGGGAGAAGAGCAGTCCATGCGGATCTTGCCGTCGTGGTCGAGGGTCATGAAACTGAAGGTTGGGTCAACCCGGGGGTTGACAACCACCAGGTTCAGGTTGTATTTTTCAGCGATAGGCTCCCAATAAGCAACTCCGGAGCCGCCCATTGGGTCCACACCGATCTTCAGCCCGGCCGCCTGAATGGCCGGCATATCGATCACATTTTTCAAGTCGTCCACGTAGGGTGTGATGTAATCGTACATGTGGATGGTGGGGGCTTTGAGGGCCTTTTCAACCGGGATGCGTTGAACGGCTTTCAATCCATCTGCGATGATCTCATTGGCGCGGTCCTGGATCCATTTGGTGGTCTCGGTGTTGGCCGGGCCGCCCGATGGGGGGTTGTATTTGATACCGCCGTCTCCCGGGGGGTTGTGGGATGGGGTAATCACCACGCCGTCCGCCAGACCGGCCGCGCGTCCCCGGTTGTAGGTCAGGATGGCATGCGAAATGACCGGGGTGGGTGTGTAACCCAGGCCCTGCTGGACCATGGTCTCGACTTCATTCGCGGCGAACACCTCGATCGCCGTGTACAGGGCCGGCTCTGAAAGGGCGTGCGTATCCATTCCCAGGTACAATGGGCCGGAGATACCCTGTGACTTGCGCAGTTCGGCCACGGCCTGGCAGACGGCCAGGATGTGAGCTTCGTTGAACGCGTTGTCGAGGGAAGAGCCGCGATGACCGGAAGTACCGAAAGCGACCCGCTGGGCGGGTACGCCGGGGTCAGGCTGGCGGGTGTAATAGGCTGAAACCAGCCGGGGAACGTTAATTAAGGTTTCATAAGGAGCGGCTTTACCAGCCAGCGGGTGTACACTCATTCATCCTCCTGTTCAAAACAATTAAAATCCGGATCGAATGCCAGGCACGCCTCCGGCCGCGCATAGGAAAGAAGCATGGCTGGTGAAAAGGTTTCTACAGAAGATTATACAGCAGTTCGGGGCTTGAGATAGTCTCCCGGTGTTATGGTTTGGGCAAAAAATCCGGGTTGGTGTAAGCGGGGTGTGGATAGGTGTAGAAGCCCTGGCCGGATTTGACACCCAGTTTGCCCTGGTCGATGAAGTTCTCTTTGAGGTAGTCGGCGTTGGCCTGGAGCTGCGAATCACGGGTGACACCGGCCCAATAATTGGTGATTTCCCAGACGGTATCCAGCCCAACCCCATCGAGGATGCCCATGGGGCCGATTGCCATTTTCATCACCCCAATCCATGCCCGGTCGATATCCTCCGGAGCCGCCACATCGTTGGCGGCCAGGGTGATGGCGGCAGTGTTGAGCGCGTTTAACATGGCGTTGAAAACATAGCCGTGATTTTCTTTTTTGAGGACAATGGGGATCTGCCCGATGCTGCGGCCAAAAGCTTCCAGGGTTTCCACCACTTCCGGGTCAGTTCCGGGGTGGGGCATAACGTCCATCACGTTGCTGACCCACACTGTGGTGTGGAAGTGCATGGCGGCAAAGCGTTCCGGACGTCCGGTAGCCCGGGCAATCATGGAAGGCACCAGGCTGGAAGTGTTGGTGGTGAAGATGGTCTCCGCGGGGCAGAGCAGATTGAACTGGGCGAAGACCTTGCCCTTCAGGGCCGGGTTTTCGGGGATCGACTCGCTCAGCAGATGCGCCCCGGCGGCAGCTTCGGCCGGGTCGGTGGTGGTGGAAATGCGCGCCAGCGCGTCCTGCATCTCCCCGGCAGTCCGCCAACCATTGGCGGCGATCTCCTGCGCATAGCCTTCAATTCGAGCCTGGGCGGTTGCCAGCGCCTCCGCTTTGATGTCATACAATTTGACGGTGAAGTTGTGCATGGCGCACTGCAGGGCAATCTGCTGGCCCATGGTGCCGGCGCCGACGATCAAAATATTATGGATGTTCTCAAGTTTCATAGTGTTTCTCCCCTCATCAGATTATCCTGCGGCACAATGGACTGGAGCCGCGGCAGGGCGTGGCTGGGCACGACCCAATAATTGGATTCTAGCACGAAAGGAAATTATTTATTTCCCGAATTCCTAATTGACGAATTGTTTGATTATCTGGTTGACGAATCATGAATGCCCGCAAACGTTTTTCATTATGAATTGTGAATTATGCATTGTACATTCCATTTTCACAGCGGCCAGAAAAGGGGTACCAGCACAATGGCGATCACATAGGTAAGAATGGTCAGAGGCAGGCCGTTCTTGAAGAAGTCGAAGAATTTGTAGCCGCCGGGGCCATAGATCATCAGGCAGGCCGGCTCCAGTGGGGTGAGGAAGGAGCAGCTTGCACCGACGGCGATCATCACTGCAAAACTGCGCGGGTTGAGACCCAATTGCAGGGCGGTCTGTATGGCCAGGGGCAGTACAAGAGCAGCTGCCGCCTGGTTAGACATGGGCTGGGTGAGGAGCATGGTGAGGGCGAAGAAAGCCGTCAACAGCAAACGCGGGTCGCGGCTGCCGAAGGTGGCCACTACCCAGTTGGCAAAGAATTCGGCTGCACCGGTGGTTTGCATGGCCGTGCCCAGGGCCAACATACTGCCGATCAGGATCAGGGTTGGCCAGTTGACTTCACGGTAGGCTTCTTCGGGTGTGATGCAGCCGCTGATGAACATGACGACAGCCCCCAGCAAGGCGGCCACAGGCAGGGAAACGATCTCGAGAGCCGCTGCCAGCATGGCGATGAGGAAGATGGCAATGGCTCGCCTGGCAAGGGGGTAAGTGCCGTCCTTTTTTTCCATCATCTCCAGGATGCGGAAACGGTTGTCCTGCCCCAGCTGAGTGATGGTTTCATGTTCGCCCTGAACCAGAAGCTGGTCGCCCACGCGCAGGCGCAGGTTGCCCAGGTGGGTCTGGATGGTGCGCCCGCTGCGGTTGATGCCCAGCACCTGCATTCCGAAGCGCTCGCGGAAGTCAAGGGTGGCCAGGGTACGCCCGATCAAGGTTGAGCCGGGAAGGAGGATCAATTCGAAAAGCTGGATACCTTTTGAGGTGGTTACAGGGCGGGTTACCTCCACTTCCTGTTTTACCTGCAAGCCGATCGCAGTTTCCAGCTCAGGCAGTCGGTCGCGGGGTACTTCGATCAGCAAGGTGTCGCCCAGATCGATGGTTTGTTCTGGTCCAGGGATGAGATGACCCTGGCCAGCTTTGGCGATCTTCAAAACCACAACATCAAAATCCTGCCCCAGTCGGGAGTCTTCCAAGGTTTTTCCCAGCAGTGGAGATGAGGCCAAGGGGGTGACTTCGGTGATATAGGGCTGTACGCCATTGCTGTCATATACCGGTTTGGCGGTTTCCCGTTCCGGTACGACATGACGGCCGATAAGGATCATGTATCCCAGCCCAAGCAGAAGGATGGGCAGCCCGACCAGGGTCAGCTCGAACATCCCCAGAGGTTCAAGATCATACTGCATGATCAGACCGCTGATGACGATATTGGTGGAGGAACTGACCAGGGTGACCGAACTGGCCAGGATGGCGGCAAAGGCTAGCGGCATCAGCAGACGGGAAGGATTGCTTTTTGTGCGGCGCGCCAGGCTGATCGTGATGGGCATGAAAAATGCTGTCGCCGCCGTGTTGCTGAGAAAGGCGCTCAGCGTGGCGGCGGCGATCATGATCATGTTGAACAAATGAGCAGGTTTGGTGCCGGAGTTCTTCAGCAGGGCGCGGCCGGTGAGTTCGATCACGCCGGTTTTGGAAAGCCCGGCAGTCATGATGAGGATGCCGAGGATCATCATGCTTGTGTTGCTGCCAAAGCCGGCAAAGGCGGCTTCCGGCGTCAGCAGACCGGCCAGGATCACGACGACCAGGATGATCAGCGCGACCACGTCAATAGGGAAATATTCAATGGAGAACAGGATGACAGCCAGGGCAATGATGCCCAGCAGGATGGCAATGGATAAGGTCATGGTTAGATTATACGGGTTTTTTGGTATGGAGGAACTTAATTTTCACGCAAAGACGCATCCCTTCCTAATTGTTCCTTTGGAACCGCTTTGAGTCCCCGTTTTTCATTCGAAAAACAAGGAGGGCACATGGGATTTCTTATGCAATGCTGTTTATTTTAGCGAGTGAAAGAAGTAAGGAAAAGTAGAGGCAAAGAAAAGCACCCTGTCTGTGTCATCGCAGCAGTGTTTACCAGGCCGCTCCCTGAGCTTGTTATAACCCTGGCATGGGGTCGAAGGGGGCGGGATCGCGAAACCCACTTCGGGCTACCAATTTGAGACTGGCAGACAGAACAGAATAGGTCACAACAGCTGCCAGCCGCCGCAGGATGCCCAATTTATCCAAAGTGGGTTAAAATTGGCGATTTTTGCCAAAATTTCAGTCAATATTGGCTCAGAACACCTGTTTTTTCACTCTAAGTGGTTTTTTTTTATTCTTGTGTCTTTGATTGATTCGGTGACGCAGAATCCGGGTATTTTTATTTACTCTGTATGCGCGAGGATGAATTTCCTGGCGATTTTGCGGGTGCGCGGGCTGGAGCAATCCTGGGCGGCTCGGGCGAAATTCAGTATAGCAGCCTGATCGTTTGGCGTTGTTTCAGGCAGAAATTGCTCGAAAGCCTCCAGGATATCACCCCGCAGCAGGTCCTTTCTGTCGGGGGTATGGTGGGTGCTGTCGAGGGCCAACAAACGGGCGGTAACGTGGGTAGCCAGGTCGGGCCGGGCTGCCACTACGCTGCCAATATATTGGATCAGATAGCGCGCTACCATCACTTTGGGGTCATCGAACAAACTCAGATAGCGCTCAAAGAGGGTATCGAAACGATGGCCGGTGTCAGCGGGAAGCACGGCGGCCAGCAACGCGGTTCCGCCGGCCCGGTGGTAGCCGTTGGGGCTGTCCAGCAGAGCGGTCAGGGTAGCCCAGGCGGGGTAGAGTCGTTCGGGATTTTGGGCAGCCAACCGTTCCAGGGCGCGCACGGCGTTGTAGCGCAGAACCTCGTCTTTTTCACTCAGGCAGGCCACCAGCACATCCAGCACGGAATCATTTTCCAGCGCGATGGCGGCCAGCGCATCCAGGTTCTGGCCGGCTTTGTCGCGCAGGGCGTTTTGTGTTTCGGGCGGCAAGCACTCAATCTGGTTTTCGATGGACATCGGTTCAATCCTCTGCACTTCCCATCATAGCGGCGCGTGATCTGAAAAACAAGAGGCTCTTTTTCAGTCCTCCGAGCGCAGCGCTTTAATGCCGGAGCGGAACATCAGGAGCATCATGTTTTCCATCTCGAGGGAGGCGTAGGGCATGCCCTGCTCGAGCCACCACACCAGCATGCTCAACAACGATCCGGCAAAGTAGGCGCTGGCGACCTCCACCGGGACGCGGGATTGGAGGCCAGATTGCGCTATCAGCAGCCGGACGCGCCCGGCGATAAATTCGTGGGCCTGCTGGTAGGCGGCGGTTTTCCCGGCCCCGTGCAGAATAACCAGAAACAGGTCGCGGTTGGCCGCGGCGTAGTCGAACACAATCCGGAGGGGAAAAGGGTGGTCAGGGGTGCTGCGAACGCTTTCGATCTGCTCCACCAGGGCCTGGTAGCCTTCCCGCATGCCAGTCAGCAGCAGGTCTTCCTTATCCTTGAAATGGATGTAGAAGGTGGCCCGGCCGAGATTGGCCCGGTCAGTAATATCCTGGATAGTGATGGATTCGTAGCCTTTCTCGAGGATTAATTCCATCAGCGCGCCGCGCAGCAGGCCGCGGGTGCGGGTTATACGCCGGTCTTGTTTTTCCATGGCGAACTCCCTTTCATACGATTAATTCCATCTCTTTTGTCTTTATTCATACGCCAGCACTTCGCGGATGGTCATGCTGGTCGCGCTGCGGGCGGGGACCATGCTGGCCAGGATGGATAAAACCAGCACGATGGCAAACCACAGCCCGAAGCCTTTTGGGGTCAGGACAAATTTCCCCGGGGCTTTGAAGATGGCCTGGATGACCACATCGCCGAGGGCTTTGGTGATGGGCAGGGAGAGCAGCGCGCCGGTTGCGTAGCTCACCAGTCCGATGATCAACCCCTCCACCATCACCAGGCGGATGATGACCCGGTTGTGGGCGCCAATGGCGCGCAGGATGCCGATCTCGCTGGTGCGTTCCATCACATTCAGGCTGAGAGTTCCGCTCAGGCCGATGCTGCCGACGATCCCGGTCAGCACGGCCAGGATCAGCAGGGAAAAGATAATGATGTCCATTTTTTCGACTGGATCTTTGATGAGCTGGTGCAGGCTGGTGATGCTGGTCAGTTTAATGCCCTCATCCAGCAGCACCTGGTTGACGCGCTGGGTCATTTCAGTTTGAAACCGCGGGTCGTGCCGCTCGGTGATGACCCGGTAAGAGCGGGTGTGGGAACGGGTGCGCAGAATCTGGTTGAGGGTGGTCTGGTTGGTGTAGGCTACCTTCTGATCCATGCCGGTGTAATGGAAAATGCCCACCACAGTCCAGGTTTCTTCCCGCCCGGCCAGCTCCATGCGGATCTGGTCGCCGGGTTTCAGGTCCGGGAAGATATTCCAAAACGCTTCATTGACCACCACCGCGTTGCGGTCCTGCGGCGTAACCCAGCGCCCGGCCTGGGTGATGGGGTCAACGATGAGGGTGTCATCTGGTGGGGCAATTAATCGCACCCAGATTTCCTGTTCATTTTCGAGATTGATTTTGGCCGAAGCGGTTTTCCAGGCTTCCACCCGGTCTACCCCTGGGATGGTTTCCAGAAGCTGCCGGACCTTTCGCTCCGGATACAGGTATGTGGTTTCCACAAAAACATCGGCTGATGAGTAATTGCTGATGCGTTTGACCTGCTGGTTGAGCGCGAGCTGGACGTTGAAAACGGAGATGAAGATCGCCCCGCCGAGGGCGAAGGTAAACAGGGTAACCAGCAGGCGGGTCTTGTTGCGGAAGGTGTTGCGCAGGGCCAGCAGGGTAATGCCGGTGGACTGGCGCCTGCGATCCAGCCAGCGATCGAACCGGCTGGGCTTCCCGCCGCCGCTAATCAGGGACCCGCTCAACGCTTGCTGGACGGAGACCCCCGACCCGCGCAGCACGGGCACCATGGCAGCGGCCAGCGGAATGGCTACAGCCACCACCAGTTGCAGCAGGACCGCAGCCGGGACAATGGGCATCCGGGTTGGCTCGATGAGCTCCCCATTGAGCGCGTCGGCGGACATGGCGCTGATCCGGTAACCAGCGATGGCGCCGGTGGGAATGGCAAATACCAGTGAGGTCAGCCCGAGCACGGTTACCAGGGTCAGGTACATCCCGGTTACCTGGCGGCGGTCGGCGCCGACCAGCTTCATCACCCCGATCTGGCGGATGTGCTGGGCCATCAGGGCGTTCATCGTGTTGGAGATGAGCGAGGCGCTCAACACTACGGTAAAAGCGCCCAGCAAGCCCAGAATACTGATCACGGCGCGGATGTAGTTGCCGTAGGGGTGTTTGTTGGTGGGTGAGGTGCTGACCCTGGTGACCGGGCGGCCGCTGTTTTCAACCTGTTTTCTGACCTGGTTGGCGACTTCCTGAAGGCGGCCCTCGTTGTTAGAATCACCGGTGACGGTGGCGTACAGGGTGTTAAAGCTGTTGTCGGCGTGCAGGTATTCCAGGGTATCACGCGAGATATAGCCGTGATTGGGGTGAAGGGTGCCGGCCAGGTCGAGGGTGTAGTCTTTGGCGGCGCCGGTGATCCGCAGGGCGCGTACTGTGCCATCCTGGAGCTTGACTTCGAGGGTGTCGCCCACTTCGCCATCCAGCTCGGTCAGGGTATTGCGCATGAGAAGAATGCTGTGTTTATCCTGGCTGAAGCTGCCATCGATCAGGGCCAGCTTTTTAACCTGCTGGCGGGAAAGGTCCTGGAAAGCGGAGAGGTCAACATCCATCCAATCCGGGCTGCCCGCAACACGGGCCTGGACAGGCACAACGCGCCGTCCTTCCACCTGGCTCACCGCGGCCAGCCGCCGCACGCTGTCCAGCAGTTCCTGATCAAAGGCGGTGGTGACGATCTCAATGTTGGCCGGGACAGCGTTCACATAGGTGCGCTCCATCCCGCGCGGCAGAATGATGTAAGACACCGCGATCATCCCCACAGCGAATACCCCAATATAAATGGAAGCGACCACCAGAAGGGTGCGGGCGCGGTTTTCCCATAGATCTGCCAGCACTTTTTCCCAGCGCGGGGGCAGCATACCTTTGGCGGTTTTCAAGGGGTTCATCATCCGGCCGCCTCCGGCTGGCTGCGGTGGTTGTCGTTGTCCAGCCTGCCATCCGAAAGCCGCAGGGCGCGCCCGGCGCGTTGGGCCAGCTCGTTGTCGTGGGTGACGTAGATCACGGTTTTGCCAGAACGGGAAAGCCTTTCAAAAATGCAGAAGACGTTATCCGCGGCGGCCGAGCCCAGGTTGCCGGTGGGTTCATCAGCGATCAGGATGGGCGGGTCGTTGGCCAGGGCGCGGGCGATGGCGGCGCTTTGCTGCTGGCCGCCCGAGACGGTGTGCGGTCTTTTGTGGATCTGCCCGCCCAGCCCGACTTCATCCAGCAGGGTTCGGGCGCGGGTCTCGCGTTCCTCGGGGGTGAACAGCCCGGCGATCTGCATCGGGAGCAGAACGTTTTCCAGCAAGGAGAGCACCGGGATAAGCTGGTAGAACTGGAAAACGATCCCCAGGTTGCGGCCGCGCCAGCGGGCCATTTCATTCTCGGACATCTTGTGGAGGGGCTGCCCGGCCACCAGGATCTCACCTGAGGAAGGTTTGTCAATGCCGGTGATCATGTTCATCAGGGTGGATTTGCCGCTGCCGGAGCGCCCGGCCACAGAGATAAACTCACCCTGGCGGAAAGTCAGGTTGATATCGCGCAGCGCGGTGAAATCGCCGGCGGTAGTGTGATAGACCTTGCAGACACGGTTGAGCTGGATCAGGGGAATACCGGGCTGGCCGGGGGAGGAGGAACGCTCAGTCACGGCGGCTGTCCTCCACAATCTGTCCATCGGCGATCCGCAGCAGATGGTCCACACGGGAAGCCGCCGATTCGTCGTGAGTTACCATGACCACAGTCTTGCCGCGCGCCGCCAGCGCCTCAAAGATGTGGTAAATGCGCTCAGCGGTGGTGGAGTCCAGGCTGCCGGTGGGCTCGTCGGCGACGATCACCGCCGGGTCATTCGCCAGGGCGCGGGCAATGGCGACGCGCTGCTGCTGGCCGCCGGAGATCATGGTGGGAAGCTTGTGCGCGTGTTCCGCGATTTCAACCGATTCCAGCAGCCGCATGGCGTGCTCATAACTCTTCCCGGGTACGAACAGCCCGCAGAAATCCATGGGAAGCATGACGTTGCTGACAATCGAGAGCTGGGAGAGGAGCTCGAAGGACTGGTAGATCACGCCGAGGTTTTTGCCCCGCCAGCGGGAGATGCGGTCTTGCGAGAGGGCGTGCAGCGGGGTATCCTCTACCCACACCTCGCCGGAGGTCAGGCGGTCGACACCGGAGATCATGTTGACCAGGGTGGATTTGCCAGCGCCGGATTTGCCGATGACGGCCGCGAACTCACCGCGCCGGAATTCGGCGGAGACACTGTGCAGCGCGGGGAAGTCCCCGGCTTCGGTCTGGTAGACTTTGGTGACGTTTCGCAGGCGGATGAGGGGTTCCTGGGAGGTGTTCATGCCCTGATTCTAGCACTTTGTAGACAAATTGTCTATAAATAGACTTTATGTATTGTATAGTGTAATCGTCTGAAACCCGGCATTCTGCGCGAAACATGCGTGGTATAGTATTTCCATAACAAAGGAAAAGCATGATGAAGTTTGATTTCAAGCAGCGCTGGCCGGGATTGGTGGGGATGGGATTGATGACCCTGATCACCGCCCTGTGGATGTTCTGGAGCATGGGGGAGATGTATTACGAGGGCTGGTGGGGCGGATGGAAGATGCGCCTGGCATATCTTATTCCAGGGACGGTGTGCTGGCTGCTGTTGGTGCTGGCCGTCTGGAAGCCGCGGATTGGCGGCTGGGTGCTGGTGGGGGCCGGGTTCACGGTGTGGTGGTGGGCTCCCGAAGCCCTGCGCGGCACGTTAACCCTGCGGCGGGTGCTTTCGCAGGCCCCGATGAGCGCGGCGATTGCCGGGGTGGGTGTCCTGTTCCTCCTGGAGGGGCGCTGGCGCCAGAAACGCGAATCTATGGGCTGGCAGCCGGCGGGGCGCTGGATCCTGCGGAACCTGCATTGGGTGGCGGCGGTGGGCGCGCCGCTGGTGGTGATCGCGGCGGTCTCGGCGGCTAACCTGCCGCGCATCCTGGCCCGGGTGGATGACGGTGAGCGCGGGGCGCGGCGGATCACCGGGGATGGAGTCGATTTGATCTGGGCGCCCCAGGGTCTGGGCTGGAACTGGCTGCAGGATTTTGGCGGTTACCCCTCGTGGAACGCGCTGGCCTGGTACGGGGCGGCCCCCATTGGGTTGGATGGCAGGAAGAAGCCCGACCAGTTTGCCAGCCAGGCTGAGATGGAGGCCACCGGGCTGTGCCGCTACCTGAGCGCGGACGGCCTGACCCTGATGGACACCCCGCAGGATGTCTGGCGGATGCCAACGGTGGACGAGATGGCTGCTTCGCTCGCGCTGCACGGGGAGAACTGCGGCTGCGAATGGCTTGGCGGAATCAATGAGCGGTTGCTGTGCTCCCGCTGCCAGCCGGATTTGGAAACGCCGCTGTGGGCGCCGGATGAGGCGCCGGTCTATTACTGGGTGGGGGAAGAATATGATGAAGAGACGGCCTATTATGTGAGCTACAACGGCTGGGTCAAGCGCCAGCCGAAAACCTGGGGCAACCCCCGCCACGGGTACCGCTGCGTGAAGGAATATGATGAGTAGGTTGAGTTGAACGGAGTGAGCCCCAACATTTAGCCACAATCACAGATATTGTTGGGTTTCGCGAAAACATGCTCAACTACGAGGGTTGGATAGGCGTAGAAAAGTAGGTTGGCTTGAACGGAGTGAAACCCAACATTTAACCGCAACCACTGATGGCGTTGGGTTTCGCAAAAGACGCTCAACCCAACCTACAAAAACTACAGCCCCCAGAACAGCCGCATGCCGGCCAGGAGGGTGACGAAGCTGATCAGGAACAGGCGCCAGCCGACGCGGAAGAAATCCCGGGTGGTGTAGCCGCCCGGCACGACCACCATCAGATTGACGGGGTGGGCCAGGGGGGAGAGGAAAGAAGCCGAACTGCCGATGGCGGCTGCCACCGCGATGGCCCGCGGGTCGATTCCCAGCCCGATGGCAGCTCCGATGGCGATTGGCCCGGTAATGAGGATGACCACCTGCCCGCCGACCAGCTGGCACAGCAGAGCGCTGGCCAAAAAAGCGCTGCCTGCCAGCCCCAGCGGGCCGAACACCCCCGCGATCTCCACCATCCCCAGCCGGGCAGCCTCTGAGAGTCCGGTCTGTGCCAGGGCCAGGTTCAGGCTGTAGGTGCCGCCCATCACAAAGATAACCTGCCATTCAATGGCCTGATAAGCTTCCTGCATGGAAACCACCCCGGAGAGAATGGTCAGAACTGCCGCGGAAAGCAGCGCCAGATAGATAGGCACCCCGCACAGGGCGGCGGCCACCGCCGCCAGCAGCAGCCCCAGGCTGATGGCAGTTTCGCGCAGGCGGGTGGGTTGGTCGGCCGGGTCGGGTTCCAGCAGGAGGAAATCCCCTCCGCTGACCAGCGCGCCGCGGCGGACAGATTCCCCCGCGACCAGCAGCGAATCGCCCGCGGCAATGCGCATATCTCCCAGGTCGGTGCGGTAGCTGTGGCTGCCGCGCTGGAGGGCGAGCACCGACCAGCCATACTGGTTGCGGAAATCCAACTCTTTGAGAGTCTTGCCGATCATCGCGGAATGAGGAGTCATTAGCAGTTCAAATACCGAAATCCCCAACCGGCTGAGGGGATTGTGTTCGTGCTCTGTCTGAATGCCCAGGCCGCTATCCGCCAGCTTTTGGACGCGCTCTTCGCGGCCGATGATCACCAGCCTATCATTGGGATGGAGCGCCAGATTGGTGTTTGGGAAAAGCAGCTTGTCCCCGCCGCGCTGGATGGCGACCAGGTTAAGCCCGTAAAAGCCGCCCAACCCCAATTCCCGCAGAGTCTTTCCTGCCAGCGGCGAACCGGGGAAAACTTTCGCCTGCCAGGTGCGCTCGCCGAGCCGGTAGAGTTCTTCCAGCTCGCTGGCGGTGGGTTTATGCCCCCGGGCGGCTGTTTCGTGGTCTGCCAGCAGGCGGTCTCCGGAAAGTGCCATGAAGACCAGCCCGGCCAAAAGCACCAGCCCACCGGTTGGGATGAACGACAGGATGCCAAGCCCTGCTTGAGGAGGGGATGCGTTCTGGAGCAGGTTGTCAACCATGAAGTTGGCGGTGGTGAAATAGGTTGCCATCCCGCCCAGCAGACTGCCGAAAGAGAGCGGGATGAGGAGTTTGCTGGGTTTGATCCCCGTACGGCGGGCAACTTCCAGAGCGGTGGGGATCAGCAGCGCGCCGGCAGCCACATTATTGATGATCTGTGAAAGCAGGGCGGCTGACAGGGTAAATAGCAGCAGCAGGCGCCGGGAAGAATTCTGGCCCCATTTGAGAATGAAGTGGGTGATGTGATTGGTGAAACCGCTTTTTTTCAGGACGGAGGTGATGATGAACAGGCTGGCAAGCACGACCATCGGCGGCTGGCCAAACCCCGAAAGGGCGCGCAGGGCGGCCGAAGGGGTGCCTGGCGGGCCGAGCACGCCAAGACCGGCGTACTGCATCAGAGCTATTCCGACCAGGATGGATATCGCTGCCGCGTCCATCCGGATCTTTCTGGCGATGGCCGCCAGCATGGCCGAGAGGGAGAGGAGCAGGACCAGGGCTTGAGTCAGGTTCAAAGGATGGTTTGCCTCCATAAAGGTGAGCTGTCAGGTTATTGTATTATAAGCAATTTCTGGCGGCAACCAGGTGGGAAATCAACGCGGGGATGCGGCAGAAAAATAGATTTTGCGAAGGTGCGCGATAGTAACAGACTTGATGGTATTCATTCCCCTTTGATTCAGATCGCCACGGCGGAGGGCCAGGGTTCGCGGCGCGCCCGGGTCCACAGGGTGTTGACATAATTCAAGGCGAAGTGGTTCTGGGCCAGATGGAGCCAGAAAGCGCCCGGTTCAGTCAACTCGAGGATCTCGCCGTGCCGGACTGCTATCCCGGCCCATTCCACCAGCTTTAACCAGCGGCGGGCTTTGGATGCATCCTGTCCGAGCGCCGTATCCAGCTCGTCGAGGGGGATGCGGGTATCGTACAGCCGCCAGTACAGCCACCACCAGCCGGCCATTTCTCCGGCGAAGGGCATGCGCAAGGCCACTGCCCCGCGCCCGTCCAGGGCTGCCTGGGCCCAACTGTGGAGATCAAAGGAGTTCAACACGAATCCATCGGGCAGGTGCGAGCCAGCGCCGGGACCGATCCCGATATAGCTGTCGCGGGTGACGGAGGAATAGCGCGGCACGTCACCGCGTTTGAAGCCCCACACCGAAACCCGCTCGAAGTCATGCGCCGCGCACCAGCGGCTGATAGCCCGGTACTGGGAGCGGCGGGCGCGCAGGCCGGGCATACGGATGGCTTTCAGATGCAGGTACTCACCGACCGCGGTGTAGGGGAAGGTGAAGAGGGGGTAGGTGGTGATCTGGTTGGCACCGAGCCGCATGGCATGGTCCAGGTCAGCGGTCACATCCTCAACGGTCTGCCCGGGCAGGGCAAACATGAGATCCGCGTTGACCGAGGCGAAACCGCCGCGGGCCAGCAGCGCCAGCGCGTATTCCGCGGCAGCGGGATCGTAGCGCCGCCCGATCAGGGACAGTTTGTCTGCCTGGAAGGATTGCACACCCAGCGAAACACAGGCAACCCTGGCGTTGTGGAGCTGCCGCACCATTTCAGGGTTCACATCGGCGGGGTTGGTCTCGATGTTGACATCTCCTGTCAGGTGGAAGCGCTGCCGCACCCGTTCCAGCACAGCGGCAACACTGTCCAACGCCAGGGTTGGGGTGCCGCCGCCGATGTAGATGCTTTTGATTTCGGCTGGCCCAACCTGGTTGGCCCACCAATCGACCTCGGCAAGCGCGGCCCGGGTGTAGGGGGCGACAAGTGATTCATCATAGGGTACTTTGGTATAGGGGCAATACGGGCAGCAGTTGCGGCAGAAGGGTACGTGCAGGTAGAGGGTGGTCCGCGCAACTTTTGGCGGGGTCCAATCCTGTGGGGGAGGCTCGAAGACCCAGCGCTGCTGCGGCCCGACCAGATAGCGCCGGATGGCCCGGGTAGCCAGGCGGGTCAGGGCGCGTCCGGAGCCTGTCACCAGTGCCGCCGCTGTGAGGCGAAAGCGCTTGAAGTGCCGCGGATCGGAGCTGCGGCAGGTACCAGTCCGGGATATTCGCGTGCGGATGTCATGGAGATAGTCTAGTGCGTTCCGGCAAGGTTGTCAATTGATCAGGGAAAGAATCACCAGGCAGCCGTGGCGGGCGATACTACGCGGGCAATCGTGTTATGTGGCAGATCAGGGTGAGGTTGGTTCTTGACCTGCCGCGAGGGTTTGTGTTTCGCGGGTGAGGGCCAGAAGGGTGATATCATCGTGCTGCGGGGTGTCTCCGGCCCAGGAGGACAGGTCATTCTTGAGGCGTTCCACCAGATCAGAGGCGCTGGCGCTGGTTAGAGCCAGGCTTTCTTTCAGGCGTGGAAGTTCAAACAAGTCTCTGTGGAGATTAAGGGCATCTGTGACGCCATCGGTGTACATCACCAGGCTGTCGCCAGGCGCCAGAAGGATGGTGGACTCCTGATAAACTGCCTCAGGCAATACACCCAGGGCGATCCCACCGTGGGGCAGTGAGGTAATTTTCCCGTTGGCTGCGCGCAGCAGCGGCAGGTTGTGGCCAGCATTGGCGTAGGTCAGGGTGTTGGCTGCGGTATCCAGAACGATATACACGCAGGTTACAAAATTCGAGTCAGCGAACTGCCTGTGCAGGTGGTGGTTGACCCTTGCGAGCAGCTCGGCTGGTGAAAGTTCTTTATCTACCCGCTCACGGATCAGGCTGTAGGTCATAGCCATGAAAAGCGCCGCTGAGGCGCCCTTGCCGCACACGTCAGCGATCACCAGACCCCAGCGATGCCCCGGCAGCCTGTAAACCCCATAGAAATCCCCGCTGATCAGATTGGCGGGTTTCCAGAAGGCCGCAAGATTATAACCGGGCACGGCTGGCATTTTTCTGGGCAGCAGGCTGGCCTGCATTTTGCGAGCCACCTCAAGTTCTTCTTCCAGGCGGGCCAGCTGCTTTTGGGAACGGTCGTACAGGTGGGCCCGGTACAGCGCGGACCGGAGCATTTCACCCCCGGTTTGCAGCACCTCCAGATCAGCTTCTGAAAGCAGCTGCCAATCTTCCATCGCGAAATTCATGACCCCAATGGCACGGTCGCCAGAAAAGACCGGTACGCTGGCGTGGAACATCAACCCGTTGTTGTTTTCACCAGCGTTGGCGGCGTCCCGCAAACGGTCGCATTCGACGATGTTGACAGCATGTTTCAAGTGGCCATTGCGAAGCATGTGCTGGCAGCGGCAGTCTGGCGGGCGGGTGAGGTAATCATAGTCGTTTTTTTCCAGACTTTCCGGCAGATCGCGCGCGGCAGTCAGGATAAAATCATGTTTTGGGGAAGAGGGTGCTGTGTGGGGCAGGGTAAAGGAGCTGCTGTCGACCAGGGTGGACACCCAGGCGGTGTCCAGAGAAAGGACGCCCAACAGGGTTTCCAGCGTTTTATTGAGGATCGATCCAGCATCCGGGATCTGGTTGGTGAGGTCGGCCAGTTTGTTGAGGGCACGTAAGCGCGCAATCTCGCGCTCCTCTGGCGTGCCCACAAAAGTATCCCGCCGTTGGTGTATTTGAGCGGGCGGGATAAACAGTTGTTTGAAGTTAAAGCTTTCGAAGGGATTAGTTGTAATGCGGTCTGTGGACTTGAGCCAGCCATAGAACAGTTCCAGAGAGCAAAGAACACGGAGAAGGGTGGTGTGATCTGTGCCCTCGGCCTGTAGCGCTTCAAGATAGGCGCGCAGGTTTTCATTGGTAAGCTGAACCGGATTTGCAGATCGCGAAAGCAACTCGATGTACTGCCGGACATCCCCCAACATGGTTGAATCGGGGTTGTTTTGAGCGTTATTAAATGCTTCGAACAGATCCATGCGGACCTCGTTTTACAGTTATCTGATACACAGTTCATACCGCGCTAGCTTGACGCTGCATTTATAGATAATTTATATCATATACATCGCATTGATCGCAACAGATTGGCTCAGGTTTGGGAGTTAAATCTGAAGGGTAAAAACGCCTTTCGCAGTGAAACGTGCAATAGATGGCCGGTTGGATTGGACAAAGGGAAACGCAGCCTGCTGATTAACCCTCTCCGGGAAGACTTATTGCGTTTCAGCCAGGTACAACGGAGGGCGGTTGAGAGATTCTTTGCTTGCCGCGATCGTTTATCTTGAAACCAAAGGGGGAGAAAAAGGGCAGTGGAGCGGCTGATCCGCTCCACTGCTCCAATGCCGTGAAAGTTATTCCAGAATATCCCGGCGGGACAGCTCGATGGCACCGGCCAGCGCCGCCAGCAGCCCGCCGCCGATGGCGAGCGCGTACAGACGGGGCAGGTTGGCATTCTGGTTGGCATACGAATGCAGGCTGAGTGCCCAGGGATAGATCTGCCCCCATTTATCCGAGTTCAATACCATAATATTGGTGATGGTGGCCGCGATTCCCAACCCGCTGGCAAAAGCAAAGCTCTGGAAACGCAGGCCCACCCAGGTGTGGATCGAGATGACCAGCAGGCTGGCCAGGAAGACCCCACCGACCGTTTGCACCATCATCCACAGCGGCATCAGGTGGCCAAACCCCATCTGGGGGCGGATCCAGCGCATAAACAGCCCGGTGCCGATGATCTCTGCCAGGAGGACGGCCGAAGCCAGTCCCGCCAGAAAGATGCTGACCAGCCATTTGGCGGCGAAGAGGCTCGCGCGGGGGACCGGCAGGGCGTAGAGATGCTTCCAGTGGCGCTGGCTGTGTTCGATATTGCCGAGCAAAGCGGTCTTGAGGGTGATAAACAGGGGCAGCATGGCAGCCGACCAGATGCTGCACACGCTCTTGGTAAGGCCCCACCAGGCCTGGGGGTCGTTATCATAGGCGTTCTGGCCGTTGGTAGAGAGCAGGATCAGGAAATATAGAGCTGCAACAGTGGTCGGGGCCAGGAAGGTGACCCACAGCACCAGGGTGCGGCGCAGTTTAAGGATTTCGGAGGATAACGCGTGTTTGAGATGTTTCATAATGTAAGCTCCTATCAGTTAAAGCACTTCGCGGCGCGCAAGGCTGAGAATACCCGGAACGGCCAGCGCCATGCCGCCCAAAGCGCCCAGGACAATCGCAGATTGGAAATTTCCCTCTTTGGTCAGGGTCAGAAAGGCTGCCACCGGCAGCGACCAGGGGAAGAATTTCAAGATAGTTTCAAATTCGGCGATCATCATCCCAAGGTTGAAGATGACCGCCAGCACCCCAACCAGGTTGGGGACGATGAAGCTCTGCCAGCGCAGGCTGATCCAGGTCTGGATCGAAAGTACCAACAGTGAAGCGGCATATCCGGCGGCGGCGATGCGGCATGTTTCCACCAGGATAGACAGGTCGCGCAGCTCGAAGTTGATTCCTGGGCGCTGGAATTGCAGCACCACAAACTGGTAAGGGGAACCGGTGAACTGGCGCAGGATAAAAAGGGTGAAAGGTGTGGCCAACACCAGCACCAGACAGCTCAGCCCGATCAGGGCCGCTCCCAGAGTCCATTTGGCGGCGATCACCGCACGACGGGGCAGGGGCAGGGCGAAAAGGTGTTTCCAGTGGCTCTGGCTGTGCTCCATCCCGGCCAGAAGGGCAGCCAGCAGGGTAACCAGCAGCGGCAGGGTGAAAGTGGTCCACATGGCGAAAATGTTCTGGCGGATGAGGTCCCAGTCTGGCGGCGGCAGCAAAGGATCTCTGTCTACTATGAAAACAGCCAGGATAAGGGCATGCACCAGCAGAGGGGCAGCCAGGACGACCCAGAAGGCCATCGTGCGCCGCAGCTTGAGGGCTTCGGCATGAAGGCAGCGCAGATAGTACTTCACGCGGTCCTCCTTTGGATTGAACCGGACGCGGTGAGCTGGAGGAAGGTCTCTTCCAGGGTGGGCTGGCGGACATCGAGATGGATAACATTGATCCCGCTTTCGATCAGCATGCGGTTGATGCTGGCCGCGTCGGCGGTGCCGTTGACCTCCACCACGACTTCAGGGCGCCCATTGCGGTGCACCGTCCAACCGGCTTCCTGAATGACCAGGCAGCTGTCTTCAACCCGGTCGGTACGCAGGTACAGGCGGGGCGAGCACTGCATGTGCAGCGCATCGAGCGTGCCCTGGAAGAGGAATTTGCCCTGGTTGATGATGCCGATATGGGTGGCGACCTGCTCGACCTCGCTGAGCAGGTGACTCGATAAAAAGACGGTTACCCCATGGGTGTGCGGCAGGCGCTGGATAACCTCACGCATCTCCTGGATGCCAGCCGGGTCGAGGCCGTTGGTGGGCTCATCGAGGATGAGCAGGGCCGGGTCATTCAGCAGGGCCAGGGCCAGGCCTAACCGCTGGCGCATGCCCATTGAATAACCTTTGACCAGACGGCTGGCGTCCTCCACCAGATGAACGCTGGCCAGGGCCCGGTCGATCTTCTCGCGCGGCGCGTCCAGCAGGCGCCGGGTTACTTCCAGGTTCTCCCGCCCGGTCAGATGGGGGTAAAGACTGGGGGATTCGACCAGCGCGCCGACCCCGGCCAGCAGCCGCCAGTCGCGGCGGGTGAAAGGCTGGCCGAAGAGGAAGATCTGTCCGTGGTGAGGGTGGATCAGCCCCAAAAGCATGCGGATGGTGGTGGTTTTCCCGGCGCCGTTGGGCCCCAGGAACCCGTACACGCTGCCAACCGGCACCCGCAGGTCAAGCGAATCGACCGCCAGAATATTCTTGAAGCGGCGTGTCAGTTCTCTGGTTTCGACAATGCTGGCTGTTTGTGTCTGTGTATTCATGTTTTCTCCTTTTTGCGATCGGGAACATTTCCCTTTCCGTGTTGCAAAAAGGATAGCAGGCAAATGTCACAGGCCTGTCGTGAAATTGTCGCAAAATTGTCGCAGGTGTAGGAAAAAAAGATGAGGGATTGGGAACTGGCAGGCGGGGAGGGTCAGGGCGCGGGCTTGAGGTCCACCCAGAAATGGCTGCCCTCGCCAGGGCTGCTCTCCACCCCCACGCAGCCACCCATGGCTTGCGCCAGTTCGCGCACCAGGGCCAGCCCCAGGCCAGCGCCGGGGTGGCTGTCACCCTGGCAGCGGTAGAACCGATCCCAGATGTGGGGCAGCTGTTCGGGGGCGATACCCTCTCCGGTGTCGATCACGCTGAGTCGCAGAAAGCTCTCAACGGGTTCGGCGCGCGCCACCACGATCCCGCCGGGTGGGGTGTGATGAATGGCGTTTTGCAGCAGGTTACGCAGAATCTGCTCCTGCCGCACCGGGTCGGCCCAGACGGGGGGCAGTCCCTGAGGCAGTTCGGCAACCAGCTCGACGCGGTTGTTCTGCCAGGTGAGCGGCCGGATGGTATCCAGGGTGTGCTGTGCCAGGTTGGCGATATCCACCGGACCGCATTCTATGCTGAGCTTATCGACTGCCGACCGCGAAAGGCTGAACAGGTCTTCGATCAAGGTCTGCAAGCGCAAGGTTTCATTGTGCATGATCTCCAGGTCTTTGTGAAGCGAGCCGGGTGTATCGGAACCGGCGCGCTCCAGGTTGTGCTCCAGAAACCCCAGCAGGGTGGCGACCGGGGTGCGCAGCTCGTGGGAAACGGCAGCGGTCAGCTCGCGCTGGGCTTTGAGCAGCTCGGTGACCCGGTCGCGTTCGGTCTGGAGCTGGGCGGTTTTTTGTTCGAGTTCGGCGGCCATGGCGTTGAAGTTGGTCTGAAGCTGGGCAACCTCATCCTCTCCGGAAACTTCCGCGCGGGCCGAAAGATCCCCCTTACGGAGGCGTCGGGTAGTTTCGGTGAGGGATTTCAGTCTTTGCGTCAGACGCCTTGAGATGAGATAAGAAAAGAAAATCAGCGGCGGAGCGGCCACGGCGATGGATGCGGCAAGGAAGAAAGTGAAAAGAAGGATCTGTGGGAATATCGTGCGGGTGAAATGGCTGATCAACTGGATAAGCGGTGACAGCTCTCCGGTTGAGAGGGTGTCAGGATAACTCTGAAAAAGTGTGAAAAAGATCGTCCCGATCAGCATCAGGAACATGAAGGCGGCAATGATGGACAGCGAAGCATGGATCAGATTCCATTGAAAATGTGTGCGGCGCAAATGCTGCCAGCGGATCCATGCCGAGCGGAAAACACGCCAGAACAAGAAAGCCGCGCCAACCAATAGCAGGTAGAAAACACAGAAAACCAGGCCCAGGTTTTTCTGCGAGATGTAATCCGGTTGTCCGAAAGCAGCAGCGATACCCAGGGAAATAGGCGCGAGCACGACCCCCGCGAGGATGGCAACCCCCAGGTCGCAGATTACTTTGCGCAGCCGGTTTCCTTTGCCAGGTTCAAGCCGCAAGCCAAGCAGAGAGCCGGTAAGTCCACTAACAATGACCAGCCACTGCTTAGCGATGAATTCCGGAATATCTCTGGGAATGAGACCAAAGACCAGCAATACAACCGCGCAAAGTGCAGCTTCCAGCGCGGCGCGCCACAGGGGCGCGTCCCAGAACAGGACCAGTTTTTTCTTCATAGCGTTTTCCGCAGGCGGTATCCCACGCCCCACACGGTTTCGATCGAGTCGCCCATCTCTCCCAGCTTCTTGCGCAGGCGCAGGATGGTGTTATCTACCGAACGGTCACCCTCGATGAACTGCTGTTCCCAAACAGCTTCCAGCAGGTAGTTTCGGCTGAACACCCGGCCAGGGTTGCGCAGGAGGAGGCTCAACAGCTCAAACTCAATGCGGGTCAGCTCCAGCTCCTGGTCGTTGATCCAGACTTGAAAGAACTCCGGGTCGAGGGTGAGCTCCTGCCATTGCAGCCGGCCCGTGGGACCCTGGCGGTCGGCGGCCATCAGCTGCTGGACGCGTGTGGCGCGCCGCAGCAGGGCGTGAACGCGGGCCACCAGTTCGCGCATCGAGAAGGGTTTGGTGAGATAGTCATCCGCCCCCAGTTCCAGCCCAATGACCCGGTCAGCTTCCTCGCCGCGGGCGGTCAGCATCATCACTGGGACAGCCCCGCGGCTTTGGAGTTCGCGCAGCACCTCCAGCCCATCCATGCCGGGCAGCATCCAGTCGAGGATCACCAGGTCAGGAGGGGATTGCCGGAAAGAGCGCAGCCCCGATTCGCCATCGAGGGCGTGGGTTACGGTGTAGCCGGCCGAAACCAGCTCGCGCCGGACAACCTCTGCCAGGTCTCTGGAATCTTCGATCAACAGGATAGAAGCCATACGGCAAGTTTAATGAAGAAGGTTGAGAATGTCAAATAACCGCTGGCTGTATCTGAAAACACTCCGGGCAGATCATTTTGCTGAGGAAAAAAAGGAAAGGATGGGTTTGCTCCCCGTTTTTTTTCCATTTCAGGGATGGGTTTTGGAGTCTGCCAGCATTTCAACCGCCCGGGCGATCCGCCGCTGGCGGGTCTCCTCGCGCCTGGCCCCGGTGATCCAGCGCACATATTCGCGCTGGTGTGAGTAAGACAGCTCCTTGAAGAAGCCTTCGGCGGCCGGGCTGGCTTTGAGAGCGCGGTGGAAATCAGTGGGGATTTCCACCAACCGCGGGGCTTCATCCAGCTCCAACGCCACAGTAACAGGATCCCCGGGCTGTTTGCCGATCTTCTCGCGGATGGATTTCAGGATGCCGAGAATGTGGCATTCGCTGCCCATTTTGACGAGCGAGCCCTGGTAAGGCTCGCCATCGAAGGTCGCTTTGACCTTCACCCTGCCTTTTGTGCCGAACAACGCTTCGGTGTCGTAAGGAAATTCGATATAGGCGCCGCCACGGTCGGCCTGCTGAATCACAGCAGTAAAATGGATTTTTTCTGTGTTTTGGTTTTCCTCTGGCAAGGGTCATTCCTTTAGAAAAGCAGTATGGAGCATGTTCAACGAATTTCCTGATTCCGGCAAATACACTCAAGTAAATTATATGCCTGTCCAGATAAAATATTCCGGCGGGAAGACCGGCAGGGAATAAACGCAGGCGCTCGCGGGCGGGGAGTTTTCACAAAGAAGTGAGGAAAATCCAGGTTTTTGTAAATTTGTGGTTGACTTTCCTGTCAGATATTCTATAATGGTAAGAGGTTAGACGTCTTATGACATTTTGATTTTATCGCACAGCATGGGTGAGAAGGTGGTTTGCGCTGCAGCGCATATTCATAGAGCGTCTTTCAGGATGTAAAATGTCCTTGTGATAATGGCAGGTTTTTGTTTGGCCCAGGTTTAGAAAATAGAAGGAGATTGCGCTCCAAATTGGCAACCTGGTGGAAAGCGCTCCTTTTGTTTGTGGTGTATCGGTATGGTTTTCAATCAGTATCTATTTTAGAATGGAGGTTGTGAGTTATGAAGACAAGTGGTTTTAAAGGTCGAGATTTTCTGGCCGAAACAGATTTCACCCCCCAGGAAATCAAAACAGTTCTGGAAGTCGCGGAAGAATTGAAGCGCGAACGCGGTATGGGTGTGTACCACGACCAGCTCCTGCGTTCCAAAACCTTATTCATGTTGTTCTACAACCAATCCCTGCGGACCCGCAACTCGTTTGAAGCCGGTATGTCCCAGCTTGGCGGCCATGCCCACTTCCTGGATCCCAGCAAGATTTACACCCCCGCGCTGGAAGGCAAAGAAGTGGCCTACAGCACCGAGCGTGTTTCGGATGTGGCCCGCGTTCTGTCGCGGATGGGTGAAGCCATCGCCATCCGCTGCTACGGCGACCCGGTGGACTGGGAATACGGTGGAGCGCACAAACTGCTTCTGGAGTTCGCCAAATGGGCGGATATTCCGGTGCTCAACATGGAAGACGACATCTACCATCCCTTCCAGGGATTGGCGGACATGCTGACAGTGAAGGAAGAGTTCGGCGGCTTCAAGGGCGTCAACTTCACCATGTCCTGGGCATATTCCCCCAGTGTCCACAAACCGCGCGCGGTACCGCAATCGGCCATCCTGTACGCCACCATGCTGGGCATGAACGTTACCCTGGCGCACCCGAAGGAATTCGATCTGGCTCCCGACATCATCCAGCAGTGTAAAGACTACGCCGCTGACGCGGGCGGATCCTTCAAGATCACCAACGACTTCGAAGAAGGTTTCGACGGCGCGCACGTGGTGTACCCGAAAGCCTGGGCGCCGGTGACCCTGTTCCAGCCCCCGGTTGGCACCTACGATTTTGATGAAGCGCAGAAGATTCAGGACAGCTACAAATCCTGGAAGACCACCAGCGAGCTGATGGAAACCTGCGACCAGAACGCTATTTACCTGCACTGCCTGCCCGCCGACCGCGGCCTGGAAGTGAACAACGATGTGATGGATAAGACCGAAGGACCCGGCTGGCGCTCGGCCATCTTTGATGAGGCTGAGAACCGTCTGCACGTGCAGAAGGCCGTCATGTCCCTGGTGATGTAATGATCTGTAAAATATTTTTCAAAGAACAACTTTATGAAAGGAGGATAAGGAGCATTCTGCAGTAAATTGTTGTGAACGAACTAAGTCTATAAATTGCGATTACACCAGATTAGAGGAGGATCAAGAAATGTTTAAGAATAAAAAGCTTCTCGCGCCTATCTACCTTATGCTAGTATTTGCATTGGCACTTACTTCCTGTGCTCAAGCTCCTGCCCAAA
>ENA-ORXD01001004-ORXD01001004.1-sediment-metagenome-genome-assembly--contig:-NODE-1004-length-27503-cov-4.347626_pt1 | contig 27503 bp, 24 predicted proteins | sample MGYA00237862_ERZ511471 | MGnify/ENA metagenome assembly ERZ511471 | reverse complement strand
ACCGCCTCGACAAGGAGACCTCGGGGCTGCTCATCGTGGCCCGCGGGGAGGAGGCCTACCGCCGTCTCGTCGCGGCGATGAGCGCCCGCCGGATCGCCCGCACCTACCTGGCCCTGGTGTGTGGCGCCGTCCCGCAGGACGAGGGGACGATCGACGCCCCCATCGGCCGGCACCTGCGCGACCGCCGCCGGATGGCGGTGCACAGCGTGCGCGCCCGCTCGGCGGTGACGCACTTCACGGTTCTCGGCCGCGGCGGCGGGTTCACGCTCGCGCGCGTGCGCCAGGAGGCGTCGGGTGAAGCGAGGGCGAAGCTCGGAGAGGTCATCCTGCACACCCGCATGGGCCAACCTCTCCCGTTTCAGGCGGGTTCCGCCAGCATCATGCGGAGCCAGCTCACGCCCAGGGGAGCCGCGTACAGCCGCCTGGCGCATCTGCCGTTTGGTGCATTACCGGGCCAGTGACACGAAGGGCAGTTTGCGAGCCAATCGGGCCTGATATATACTTTGAGCAGATTCGGTCTGGGAGGTGGATTACCTTGGAGACTACTCCGTTCCCCAAGTGCCTGAAGTGTGACAAGGGCGATCTCGTTCCCCTGTCGGACTTCGGAAGCCAAGGTGCGACGATTCGCTACAAGGCATGGGTATGTACCAATCCTGGCTGTGGATTCAACCTCAAGATCAGGAATGGTGAGATATATCTCGACGAGCCCATTCTCAGCGGTGAACTGCGCGTCCGCAGTCACTAGGACGCTTCGGGGCCACGATATTCTGCGTCGCGTCGGCAGGCTGTCTGCCGGCGTGCTCGATTGTCTATTCCCGTGCGTTTGCGTCGGGTGCGGGAAGATAGGTGACTACATCTGCGCTCACTGCGCAGCTCATCTGCCAGTGCTCGATGGCCCACTCTGCCCCCGTTGCGGCCAGCCTCAGGTGAGCGGAATCCTGTGTCCGTCGTGTGCAGCAAAGGTGAGCCCTGTCTCATCCATTCGCTCCGTGTTTCGCTTCGAGGGCGTTGTGCGAAGAGCCGTCCACGAACTGAAGTACCACAACTTGCGGGCTATCGCTCCTGCGCTTGCTACATACCTCGCCGAATACGCCCGGCAGAGGGAAGTAGTCGCTGACATGATTGTCCCCGTCCCTCTGCACCCGCAACGACAACGACGACGCGGATACAACCAGTCAGAGTTGCTCGCCCGCGCGCTCGCAGAGTCGCTGGCCACTCCGGTGTTCAACAACTCCTTGAAGAGATCGGGTGGGCAGGCAAGCCAGGTGCGGACCAAGAGTATGACCGAGCGCCTGCGCAACGTCGCCGGCGCGTTCACTTGCACAGATGCATCGTTCTCTGATAAACGAATCCTGCTGATTGATGACGTCTGCACGACGGGCGCCACGCTTGAAGCATGTGCGGCCGCTCTGCGCTCCGCAGGAGCCTCGGATGTGTTCGGACTGACCGTAGCACGAGAAGTGTAGAAAGGGAGGTACGCATGGAATTACAGATCATCGCCCGGAATGACGTGACGGTGTCTCCCGCAATTGAGGAGTACGCAAACACCCGCATCAGCAAGATGGCGCGGTACCTTCCCAGCATCGACGGTGGCAAGGTCGAGATATCCCGTGAGGGAACGCGACAGCCTGATCAGCGGTTTGTGGTGCAGGCTACCCTCAACAGCAATGGAATGGTCATCAGAGCACAGGAAAAAGCCGACGACATCAGAACCGCAGTCGACAGGGTCGTGGATGCGCTCACCAACCGGGTGTCTCGCTACAAGGGCAAACGCTTCGAGAAGGGCAAGGACACGGTGCGCACCATGGAACCAGTGACGGCTGCAGGCGATGCTGAAACGGTGCAGCAGGGCCGTGTGGTCAAGACCAAGCAGTTCACACTCAAGCCGATGCCCGTTGACGAGGCCACTGAACAGATGGAACTCCTCGGGCACGATTTCTTCCTGTTCGTCAACTCAGACAACGGCAAGGCGAACCTACTGTACCGGAGGAAGGACGGAGATTACGGCTTGATTGAGCCGAACATGTGAGACCAGCATGGACTACGCGGTGTTCTCGACTCGGCTTGGCTGGATGGTGGTTGCCGGTTCTGCCCATGGCATCGATGGGGCTGACGTTTTTTTCCTGGAGTAAAGTTGTGTAGGTGTGGCGAGCATCATGCAGTCTCATGTTGACTCCGCAACTATGGAAGTGGGCAATTATTGCCCGGCTCACAGATTCAGGTCGAAAACGTGGTAAAATAAAGCCTTCCTGGCCATTCATAGGCAGCAGCAGGTTGTATAGTTTTTGACCAAGCCCAACCATTCTGGGTTTGCCGGTTTTGGTTTCAGTAAGCAATAGGCCGCGTCGCTCCCAGTCAATATTTTCTATCCGAGCTGCCATTGCCTCGGATCGCCGTAAACCGCAACCAAAAAAAAGAAGGGGCTTGCGAACTCGCAAGCCCCATTTTATTTTTTCTCGCCTGAAATCCCTTCACGCCGTCTTCGCATAACCACACCTGCTCAGATTTGAGGAACGCCGGTACATGACCTATAATGATCATTAAACCCCCTTCCGGAGAATCCTCGTGTCCCAATCACTCCCGAAACATCAGGAAATCGCCGAGGTCATTGACATTCTGGCAACCTCTCACCTGCAGGGTAAGATTCGCGCTGTCAAACTGGCCATGACCGCCTTGCTGGCCGACGGCCACATCTTGTTGGAAGACCTGCCCGGCTTGGGCAAAACCACTTTGGCTCTGGCTTTGGCGCGCAGTTTGGGGCTGAGTTTCGGCCGCATTCAGTGCACCAGCGACCTGCTCCCTTCGGACATCACCGGCCTGTCGATCTTCAATCGGCGCGACAATAGCTTCGAATTTTTGCCAGGTCCCATCTTCAACCACTTCGTGCTGGTCGATGAGATCAATCGGGCCATGCCCAAAACCCAGAGTGCTCTGCTCGAAGCCATGGAAGAAAAACGGGTCACGGTGGAAGGGAAAACCTATCCGTTGCCGGAGCCTTTTCTGGTCATCGCCACCCAGAACCCGGCTGACCAGATCGGCACATTCCCCTTGCCCGAATCGCAGCTGGACCGATTTCTCCTCGCCACCGGCATCGGCTATCCCCCAGCCGCCATAGAGAAGGCCATCATCCGTGCTGGAAGCATCCGCCAGCACTTGAACGAGCTGCCGACCCGGCTTTCCAAAGAAGACATTATCGCCACCCGTCAGATTATCAAGAATCAGGTTGTGATTGCCGACAGCATCATCGATTACATCCATGACCTGCTACACGCCAGCCGCAGTCACCGTTTTGTTCAAACAGGCATTTCCACGCGCGGCGGGATCAATCTGGCCGAAGCCGCCAAGGTTGTCGCCTTTCTGCACAACCGTCCCTTCGTCATCCCCGAAGACATCCAGGAAATCATTCTCCCGCTGGGTGCGCACCGTCTGATCCTTAAGGGTGAACATCTCGGCACCAACAAGGAGGATCTATTACGGTCCATCATCGCCAGCGTAGCGGTGCCCCGCAGCTGAAACTGACCCGTTCCGGCACCGTTTATATCGTCATAACCCTGTTGCTTGGCTTTGCTGCAGTCAATACCGGCAACAATCTTTTGTATTTGCTGGTTTCCGCCATGCTTGGCTTCATGGCGATCTCCGGCCTGTTGGGCCAGCGCAACCTGCAAAAGCTCCAGGTCGATATCGAGGTCCCCGAAGAAATTTATGCACGCCAAGAGACGTTGTTGCGCATCAGGTTGATCAATCGCCGCCGACTGTTGCCCGCTTTCCTCATTCAAATCAGCCTCGGAGAAACCAAGGGCCTCGTCATTCTGTCGCGGCCAGGAGAAGAAAAAGATCTGGTGCTCAGCGTATGCCCGCCACACCGTGGAACCTGGTCTTTACCGGGAGTGCAGATCAGCTCAATCTTTCCGGTCAATTTCTTCCGCCGCGGCCAGAGCATCAGCAGCGGCCAAAAGGCTCTTGTCTTCCCCGCCCCCATTGCCTGCAACAGCACCATCCCTCAGGCAGAGGGGAATGCACCCCTAGTGGAAAACAGCCCAGCCCCCGGCATGGAAGGAGAGCTTACCAACATACTCCCCTACCAGGGAGAGCCGCTTAAAATGGTGCATTGGCGACTCTCTGCCCGCCAGGAAGAGCTCATCGTCAAACGGCTGGCCCGCCCTTCCGGTGAACCGTTGTGGCTGCAGATTCAGGATCTACCGGGGCGCAATATTGAAGATCGTCTCAGTTGCGCGGCCTTTCTGATCAATCGTCTCCTCCGGCAACAGCAACCGGTCGGCTTGCGTCTTGGGAAAACATCTATTCCGCCACAGGTTGGTCATGCCCAGCGCCTGCGGCTGCTCAGGGAAATCGCTCTGTATGGTCAGAATTAGCCTGATCCTCAACATCCTGGCTTATGTGGTGGCTTTGAGCGGCGTCCTGCCCTTACGGTCATTTTTGGAGCCGGTCATCCAGGGGCTATTCTTGGTCGGCTTTTGCTTAGGGATTTACGGTGATATTCGCCAACGGCACATCCTTTCCGGCTGGCCAGTCACGCTCTTCTCCATTGCTGGTGTCTGCTATTATCTGCTGCAGATTCGCAGCAACCTACTGGTCGAACCGGTCGTGCAGGTCCTCGCACTGCTCCTTGCGGTGCGCCTCGCCACCCCCAAACAGGGCCGGGATTATCTGCAAATCTTTGTTCTGGCCATGTTTGCCTTGGCCGGATCGTCCCTGCTCAGTCTGGAGATCTCATTCTTCTTTTATCTGCTGCTGCAGGTCTGCCTGGTCTGCGCCGGCCTGGTGCTGTTGGCATTTTTCAGCAGCGACCCGGCCATGTCTATCAGTCGCGGCGAAATGCGGCCGATCGTCGGCATTGCCTCGGTTTTTCCCATTTTATCGCTGCTGCTGATGGTGGTCTTTTTCTTCATTCTGCCCCGCACCCAGCAACCGATATGGGATGTCCTCAACCGCAGCGCGGTGAGCCAAGCGGGCTTCAGCGACAAGGTATCCCCCGGCTCAGTGCTGGATATGGCAAATCGGGGCAATGTGGTGATGCGGATTCAGAGCCCGCAACTCCCGCCCGAGAATCTTTACTGGCGCAGCATCGTTCTGAATCGACTGGAGGGCTTGACCTGGTTGCGCCGAGAACCAGCAGATGACAGGGATGAACGCCTGATCGGTGGCCGGCACATGGAACAGACTCTGTTTCCAGAGCCGCAGACGACCCCTTTTCTCACGACCCTCGATGTCACTCATCAGGTTTCGGGCATTCGCGTCAGGACAACCAGCGACAGCTTGTTTCAGGTCAGAAGCCCACTGAAAAAACGCCTTGCGGTGCGTGCCGATGCCTTTCCCGGCGCGACACTGCAACCGGTTCCGCCATTTGATCCCTCCAGTTACCTCAGCGTACCGAACACTCTTTCGCAACGACTGCTGGATACGGGCCGCCAGCTTGCCGCCCCAGGCGGTTCGAACGAAGAACGCATCCGCCGCTTGGACGCATTGTTCCGCGGCCTGAAGCTGACTTATGCCACAGACGATCTTCCCACCGGCCCAAATGCTCTAGAAAGCTTCCTGTTTGACAAACGCCGCGGCTATTGCGAATTTTTTGCCTCGTCCTTCGCCTTGCTGCTTCGACTGGCTGGCGTCCCAAGCCGCCTGGTCGGCGGTTATCTGGGGGGAGAATACAACGCAATCGGTGGCTATTACCTGCTCACCGAGGATCGTGCCCATGTCTGGGTGGAAGCCTATGTGCCCCCAAAGGGCTGGCAACGCATCGACCCGACCCTGCTGGCGCAAAATTCAGCAGGAAGAGAGCAATTACTCCTGTCTCAGGGACTCGGCGGGTGGCGAAGCTTTCTTGACACCATGGAGTACCAATGGAATCAGACGGTCATCACCTATGACCTGCACCGCCAATTCGACACCTTGCGCCGGACCGGACAGATGCTGCGCAAAGGGACGGATTTCAGGCAGAAAAAACAGTTGTTGGTGGGATTGGCAAGCGGATTGGCCGGCCTAGGGATCGGAGTATGGCTATGGCGACAGCGGCCGTGGCGGAAACAGCAGGACCGCCTTCTGCAAAATTTTCTGCGCCGAGTTCAGCAGCGCCATCATCTCAAAGAGATTCCGCCATCCCTGGGATTATTTCATCTGGCGGAAAAGCTTAAAGATCCGCACATCGCCAGCTTTGTAGCGATTTACGGCACGGCGGTCTATCAGGACCGTCCATTGAGTCGACAGGAATTTAAGGAGTTGCGGCAAATATTACAGCAGCTATAGGGAGGCTTGAGCCGAACTAACTAGGACGGCGTTCCCTGCCGCGGGGGGGACGACGCCGCGGCCGCCGGCGAGATGGTTTTGGCCCTTTGCCAGCGTGGATAGGAGCGTCGGGATCTTTCAAGGCATCCTGCCAAAGGTCGTTGATCTCCTGACCTTCATTAGAAACCTGGGTCCAAAGAGAAAAAAGCCGCAACGCCTGAGGCGTGGAAGGATGCCGGAGGAAGCGCCGTTCGCCGCGACGACCACGCCCTTGATTGAAACGGTAGATGGCGACCAATAATTCCCGCGCCTGATGACGAACACCATGAGCAATGCGGAAGTAATTGCAATGCGGCTCCAACACTAAACCGGCATTGCGCAGCACTTCGCTTATCGGCACCTCGACATCCCACGGACACATTTTGCGGAAGCGGGACAGGTACAGGCAGGCGAGCACGAATGACTCGCTGGGCGCGGTTCCGCTGCTTGTGGTGATGGCATCTATCTGGTCGAGCATGGCAAAGGTCTGTTCATCCCCTTCATATCCGGCCATCAGATAGGGAAGAAGGCCAAAAGCCTGCGCCTCGCGCAAAACAGTTCCGGCAACCCGATGCCGGAACAGCTCCATGATCTCCTCACGGATACGGGCCGGAGCAGCCTCGGCGATCAAAGAGGCCCGAGCGTAAATGGCCTGCCGTGCAGCTTCATCCAGACTGAAATTGAGTCGAGCGGAGAATTCCAACGCTCTCAGCATCCGCACCGGGTCCTCGACGAAACGGACCAGAGGGTCACCAATGACCCGCAGACGATGGGAGCGCAAGTCCTCCAAACCTCCCACATAATCAACAATGGAGAAGTCTTCGATATCGTAAAATAGCCCGTTGATGGTGAAATCACGCCGCAACGCATCTTCTTGAGGTGAGCCAAAAAAATTTTCACTGACCAGGAAGCGTTCGGCCGGGTCGTCGGGCAATTCCTCTGGGCTCGCCTGCCGGCGGAAGGTGGCGACCTCGATGACTTTATCTTTGCCAAAGCGGACATGGGCGAGGCGAAAACGACGTCCGACCAGATAACAGTTACGGAACAATGCCCTGACCTGCTCCGGCGTCGCATCAGTGCCGACATCGAAATCTTTGGGTGAGCGTCCGAGCAACAGGTCGCGAACTCCGCCACCCACAAGAAAGGCCTTGAATCCCTGTCGGTTCAAGCGATAAAGGACCTTAAGGGAATCCGGATCGATATCCTTGCGGGAAATAGGATGCTCCGACCGAGACAGAACCGCGGGTGGGATGTTTTGAGGTGGAGATTCTTGATGAAGGGTGCTCATAGGTTATCGACTGAACAAGCCGTTAGAGGCCAGGATTGAGTTGCAAACGCGGTTAATCTAACAGACGTCGACCATAAATGAAAGCATCAATCGTCCAGCCCCTTTGGCTTGGCTTATTTGTGCTTGAGTTCTCCCTGAAAGATGAAAAGTCCAACCCGTTGCAACCCGGCATCGACCGCCAAGGTACCCGATTTCGCCAGGCAGCCGGCAGGGGATTGCTTTTCCATTTCCGGGTCCGTAAGATACTGTCATCCTTGGAACCCTTAACAGCGAAGAGTCATCACTTGTTGTCTTTCAATCTGCTTGTCATTCTCGGTCCCACGGCATCGGGCAAAACAACCTTGGCCGTTCGCCTGGCAGAACGCCTAAACGGCGAAATCATCTCTGCCGATTCCCGCCAGGTGTTTCGCGGCATGGACCTGGGGACGGGAAAGGATCTGCAGGAATACGGCACCATCCCCTACCATCTCATCGATATTGTTGAGCCCGGCACCGAATTCAGCGTTTTTCATTTTCAGCAGCACTTCGCTGCTGCCTTTGCGGATATCCAGCAGCGACAGAAACTACCGATTCTGGCAGGAGGCAGCGGCCTTTACCTGGAAGCCGCGTTGCGTGGCTATCGTTTCGTCGAAATTCCAGAAAACCCCAGGTTGCGGAAAATCTTGGAACAATACTCCGATGAAGAATTGCAGTCGCGCCTGCTGCAAAACCGCCCAGGCCTGCATAACACCACAGACCTGAACGAGCGCCAGCGGTTAATCCGAGCCATCGAAATTGTTGAAGGAGAAAAAGAAGCGAGCCATCGGAACGTCGAATTACCCAATTTATCTCCCTTTATTATCGGCATCCATTGGGAACGGTCGATTCTTCGGCAACGGATCACTCAGCGTCTGCGCCAACGGCTGGAGCAAGGGATGATTGATGAAGTCCGCACCCTTCTCGCCCAAGGCGTCCCGCTGCAAATGCTCGACTTTTACGGCCTGGAATATCGCTTTCTGAGCCAATTCATTGCCGGCGAATTGAGCCGCAACGATATGTTTCAGAAACTCAACAGCGCCATTCACCAGTTCGCCAAACGTCAGGACACCTGGTTCCGCCGCATGGAACGGCAAGGGTTGAAAATCCATTGGGTCGAAGGGGCGGATCAACCGTTGAAAACATCCATTAACTTACTCGCACAGAATGGATTCATCGTCTAACATGCCGAGACAGGTGACCGAATACCTGCAGCGACGTGGCATCCAAGGCCCGTGGTCGGTAACGGGCACTCAACGCCGCGACTTTTCCGGTGCCATAGTGATTCCGGCATTCGCTGAATCCGCAGACCTCTTCAAGACCCTGGAAAGCCTGAGCATCGCCTCCCCTCCTGCAGAGCGAGCGTTGCTCACCTTGGTGGTGGTCAATCATCCGGAGAGAAGTTCCTCCGCGATCCAAGCGGACAATCTGTGCACCCTTACACAACTTGCAACTTTTGCCCGACAAAATCCTCAATTCCCTCTCGCCTGGATAGATGCAGCCAGTCGTGGCTTGGAACTGCCAGCTGATCACGCCGGGGTCGGCATGGCGCGCAAACTCGGCTTCGACTTTGCGCTCAACCATCTGAACTGGCAGGCCGGCGATCCCATTCTGGTCTCACTCGACGCGGACACTCTGGTCTCAGAAAACTATCAACTTGGGTTGTTGCACCATTTTCAGAACTGCCGTAGCGGAGGAGCGGTCATTCCTTTCTGCCATCGTGCCGGCCTGGATTGTGCCCAAGACGCTGCCATTACCAGCTACGAACTATATCTCCGCGGCCATGTGCTGGGCCTGAGGCTGGCGGGTTCCCCGTATGCCTTTCATACGGTCGGTAGCGCACTGGCCTGTCGAGGGACAGCCTACCTGCAGTGTGGCGGCATGAATCGTCGGCAGGCCGGTGAAGATTTTTATTTCCTGCAACAGTTAGCCAAAACAGTCGGAATCAGCCACGTCAAGGGCATTGAGGTTTTTCCATCGCCGCGTCCTTCCAGCCGCGTCCCTTTTGGCACTGGTCCCAGCGTCAGTCGCCACATCAACGGTGATGAGCAGGCGATTCTCTGTTATCCCCTGACCAGTTATCGGATTCTGGCTGACTGGCTGCAAATCGTAACGGCAAATCCGTGTATTGCAGGGACAGCGTTGTTAAAGTTAAGCGGCAACATCCATCCTGAACTGTCCAAGTTCCTGGAGGCCAACCGCTTGTTAGAAGTCTGGCCTAAGTTGCAACGCAATCACCCGACCAGAGAATTATTTTTGAAAGCATTTCACACCTGGTTTGACGGACTCAAGACCCTGCGCCTGATCCACCATCTGTGCGCCACAATCTGCAGCAAAGGTTCACCGGAAATTATTTTGCCAGACCTGCTGCGCTGGGCCGGACTGCCGGTTTCTCCAACACCGACACAGCAGCTGCATCTGTTACGGACAGTTCAGAACCAAGGTGTTTGAACCGCACCTGTGGTTTGAAACCAGCTTTGCAGGGCCACAGCCAATAAGTTATTCGCTCGCCGAGCAGAAAAAACCAAGAAAATACTTGTTTTTTTTCTGGAATTTGCAAAAAATAGGGACATCATTAATTTTCCATCCAAGACATGCGCTTGTGACGCATTCAGGCAGGAGACGTTCGTGAGCGACCCCAATGACCTCTCCCCTAACCAATCAGCCGATCAAAGAAGAAATCTGCGGTCTCCCCTGCTGATTCTCAAAGTCAATTTAGACGATTCAGCCAAGACTTTTTTTGGCTATGCAAAAAACATCAGCAAAACCGGGATGTTCATTGCCACAGTCAAACCCCGAGAAATTGGTGAGCAATATCCAGTCGAAATTGCCATACCGCAAGTTCTTGCCCAACCACTGCGCTGTACGTGTGAAGTTGTCTGGAAAAGGACCTATGACCCCAAATCCCCGTACGAACCTGGAATGGGGGTCAAGTTTATTGACTTGCCGAAGGATATTCAGGAAAAGCTTGAAGGTTGGATCAAATCTCAGGAATGAATAGATGAGATAAAAAGCGAGGGGGAAGGCTTGGGCCTTCCCCCTTTTTTTACGCTTACTCGACGGTGGTGTCGTCCGTCGGAGTTTCCGTCGGAACGTCAGTAGTGCCATCGTCGGTGGGGACATCAGTCTGATCGGAACCAGTCATGGTGCAAGAGCCGTCACGCAGCCGCTGGTGAATCTGTTGTTTAGCCTGCACTTTAGTCATGGTTTGGGCTTTGGTCATGGTCATCAGACGATTGCCCTGTTGGGCCTGGCCAGCAAATGCCGGGAAGGCAAAAACACAAATCATCAATACAACGAATACAATCTGCACACCTTTTTTCATGAAGAACTCCTTTACAGTCTTGGCCGCATTGCCAATAAAATCTTGATCTATAGCAGGGTGGCCCGCTTCCACCCGCATATTGATCGTTTTCGGTTGATTAGACGGCCTCGAACTGGTTTCGTTTACATTTTGATATTTTTTTTTGCCCTAAAATTTGTTATGGTCCTATAAATTTTTCTAATGGCATTTTGCAAGGAGGAAGACGTGAAAAAGTACGGAATTATCTCGTGGGTCTTTGTTTGTCTGTTGATGCTGGCCGCAGGCCCGGCACTTGCTTCGAGCACCGCTCAAAAGCCCTCCCCTGATGAAGTTATTCAAATGCTCAAAGAGGGAAATCAGCGCTTTGTCTCCGGTCAAGCGGCTAATCCCCATTGCGATGCAAAACGCCTTGCCTTGGCCGGCACCGAAAACCAGGGTAACCACGCCTACGCCACCGTCATCACCTGCTCCGACTCCCGCGTTCCGGTAGAACTGATCTTTGATGCAGGCATCATGGACATTTTTGTGATCCGCGTGGCCGGTAACGTCTGTGACACTGATGAAATCGGCTCCATAGAATACGGCCTTGCTCACGTCAACACCCCTGTGTTGGTGGTTCTCGGTCACACCCAATGTGGTGCAGTTACTGCTGTGACCCATGCCGTCCATGGTGAAGGGCATGCCCTGGAGCGCAACATTCCGCCCCTGGTTGACAACATTCAACCTGCTGTTGAACGCGCCATCAAGATGTATCCCAAACTGCACGGTGATGAAGTCATCCCCCACGCCATCGAGGAAAACGTCTGGCAGGGCATTGAAGACCTGTTCCGTGAAAGCCCGGCCACTCGCAATCTGGTCAAATCCGGTAAAGCCAAGGTTGTTGGTGCCATTTACGATGTCGCGACCGGCGTTGTCGATTTCCTGCCTGAAGACAATGTTCAAAAAATCCTGGGTCGCGTTGAATCCTCCCGCGACAAAGCCGTTGAGGCCATGGCTCACTAAAAAGCGGCATTTTTTAAAATAAACGGGTGAGTTCTCACCCTGACAAAGCAAAAGGCCTTCATCTGATGAAGGCCTTTTGCTTTTGGAGCTGAAAAATAATTTCGATGGCTCCAGTTCCCTTGCTTCTATAAATCTGCTAGAGTAAACCCGCCTTTTTAGCCGCTCATGAGTATCGCAAGGAGAAACCCAGCCGTGAAACTGATTAAGACATTGTTGACATTTTCCATCATCGCCGCCCTGGTCGCTGGCATTGTTCTTTATTTTCGTGACACAGATGCACCAAAACTTACGCTAAGTCCTGCCAATGGAGCTGTTTCCGGGAAAACTGCTTTTTCCCTCATCATGGAAGATAACGGTGCAGGGTTGAAAGATCTCTCCGTCGTTGTTAAACAGGGAGAGCAGTCCTACCCTCTTTTAGTCAAAAGCTATGAAAAAGGACAATCCTTTGCAACGGAAGAATTTTCCCTGCAAGCCCTGAAACTCAAGGACGGCCCCATCACTGTTCAGGTTTCAGCTGCAGACCACTCCATTTACCACTTCGGAGCAGGAAACGTCGTTCAACAGGATTGGAACTTTGAACTGGACCGCCAGCCTCCGCTGGTCACCAGTATCAGCACCTCTCATAACTTCAATCAAGGCGGCGCCGGACTTGTGGTTTACACCGTGTCTGAAGATGTTCAGACCAGTGGCGTGCAACTTGGCGACATGTTTTTCCCGGGATACAAACAACCATCAGGACAGTACCTGTGCCTGCTTGCCTTTCCTTGGAATCAAAAACCGAGCAGTTTAACACCGCGCCTCGTTGCAACTGATATTGCAGGGAATGAACGCCAGGCCGGGTTTTACTATCACGTGAACCCCAAAAGCTTTCCCAAAGATAACGTCAATATTTCCGACAATTTCTTGAACAGTAAAATGCCGGAATTTAGCCAAATCTACCCCGAGATCAGCAACGATCTTGATCTGTTTCTCAAGGTGAACAGTGAATTACGGCAGCAAAATCGTAGCCGTCTTCATGAGCTGGCAAAACAAACCTCCACCACCCCTCAATGGTCACCGGGCAGTTTCGAACGCCAGCCAAAATCGTCCACCCCAGGGGTCTTTGGTGACGACCGCACTTATTATTATCAGGGACAGAAAATAGACCGGCAAACCCATTTGGGCGTCGACCTCGCATCCACGGCTCAGGCTCCCATCTTTGCCGCAACGTCCGGCACTGTTATTTTAGCCGAATACTTTGGCATTTATGGCCTTTGCGTCATTATTGATCATGGTATCGGTCTTCAGACCCTGTATGGGCACTTAAGTCAAACCGACGTACAGGTTGGTTCTTCCGTCCAAAAAGGCACGATCATCGGCCGTTCCGGTGCCACGGGACTTGCCGGGGGGGATCACCTTCACTTCGGAGTTCTCGTTTCGGGGCTCCCTGTACAACCCCTCGAGTGGTGGGATGACACTTGGGTGAAAAATAATATTTCCAGTAAACTTGAATTGTTAACGGGCAACCAGAATCGCTAGCGTTCAATAAAACACCCGCGTTTCCAACTTTTCTGGGGATGCCTTTGCAGCTCCAAGAATTCTCTGTTCCATTGCGAAGTAATCGATAGGAATTGCCTGCTGCGGACAATTGCGGATGCACTTCAGACAGAGAAAACAGCTTTTGCCGAAGCGAGGTAAGGCATCCCAACTGATTGCCCCGGCAGGGCAATTACGCACACAATCCTGACAGTGATCGCAACGTTCACTGTCTACCTTAAATTCTGAAAACAGGGGGCGAGCCTTTTCAATACTCCTTAAGGCCGCCTCCTGTTGCACGTTTTCCGGCTGATAATTCAAAGAGTCAAGCGAAAGTCCTGTTTCTGGCTGCAACCCCAAACGTTCCAAAACATGGTCGACCAACAAACGGATCTGATTGGTATCACCACGGTCAGGATGACCTGCTCCTAAGGGCCGCTGCGACCGCCACATGGATGAATGCTGCGCAAGTACCTTGGCGGCGCCAACCAACCAGCAGCCGCGATCCTGGAGGGCACGACCCAACTCATGCAGAGCAATCCCGCTAGAAACCCCTCCCCAGGTCACAAAGGGAATCGCTGCATCTCCCGCCTTCACGGGTAATTTAGCCAACTCTGCCATGACAGGGGGGACAGGATGGCTGACATATACTGGAGTTCCCACCCAGAAGCACAACCGAGGTGGCCGATTCGTCGCGAGGACTCTCAACAAGTCGCGAGCCATGGGCTCGCCCAGATCAAACGTCCGGACCTGCTGGTCATTATCTCTTAATTTTAATGCGGCAACTTCCGCCACCCGCCGAGTCGTTCCAGCCGGCGAAGAAAAAATGATCCAATGTTCCACCTTTGGTGCCATTTCCTCCACCTCCTCCATAATAGCGAACAGAATATTTCCCGTTCATTCAACCACATCAGCGGCAAATCCACGCCGTATGGTGTTTTCCGTCACCACTCGCGGCTCGAGGAATTGCTTCAGATAATCCGGCCCGCCAGCTTTACTGCCAACGCCGGACAGGCGAAAACCACCGAACGGCTGACGGTCCACCAATGCCCCGGTAATCCCTCGATTCAAATATAGATTCCCCACCCGGAAATTCTTACGAGCTAATTCGAGATTCGCCGGACTACGGCTGAACACTCCACCTGTCAAGGCATACCTCGATTGATTCGCCCAGTGAAGAGCGGTACCAAAATCTTTTGCCTGCAACACTGTAAGAACCGGACCGAATATCTCTTCCTGTGCTAAACGATGATCATTGCCAACCCCTTCAAGGATTATCATCGGGACGTAACATGGCCCCTGAGGAACAGCGCTCTGGAAAAGAATTTTTCCCTCCCGCCGGGCTAAATCCACATAATCCATGATTTTGTTTTTCGCTACGACATCCACCACCGGACCCATGCTAAAGGCTGGGTCCTCGGCTGGGCCAACCGTCAGGGAAGCTGCCGCTTCAACCAGGCGATCAATAAACCGCTCATAAATCCCTTCCACAACAATCACCCGCGAGCAGGCCGAACACTTTTGCCCCTGAAAACCGAAGGCCGAACTTAAAACCTGCGGGACGGCCTGATCTAGGTCCGCATCCTCATCGATTATGATGGCGTTCTTACCGCCTAATTCAGCAATCACCTTTTTGATCTGGGTTTGTCCGGCATGAAGTGCGGCGCTAGCGCGCATGATGTCCAGCCCAACCTCTACCGATCCGGTAAAGGCGATGATGCTGGTAGCAGGATGCCTTACAAGGAATTCGCCCATCACAGACCCCGGGCCGGGCAGATAATTAAACACACCTGGCTGGACACCGCACGCAGTGAACACATCAGCAAGAATACGTCCCACTACCGAACTTAACGCAGACGGTTTATACACGACGGTGTTTCCGGTTACCAAAGCTGCGGCCACCATACCGGTGCTGATAGCCAAGGGGAAATTCCAGGGCGCGATAACGACGGCCACACCTCGTGGCTGGTAAAAATAACGATTGTCCTCCCCTGGCACATTTCCGCAACGAAGCGGTTTTGCCAATATTTCCATCTGTTCTGCATAATAACGCAAAAAATCGATGGCCTCGGTAACATCGGCATAGGCTTGGTCCCATTGTTTGCCGACCTCCAGCACTTGCAGCGCTGCATATTCGACTAGCCTTTTTTCCAACAAGTTGGCACTGTCGCGCAGGAGAACTGCACGCCCTTCAACAGGCGTTTCCTCCCATTTTTCCTGTGCACTGAGCGCAGCCTGTATCGCCAGGGTGGCTTCTTCTTCACCAGCCTGGCTGACCATCCCCACCACCTCGTCAGGATTCGCTGGATTGGTCGAGGCAATCTGTTTCTCCGTTCGCACATCCTGGCCATTGATCAATAGTGGAACAACTTTGTTCTTTCTTCCTCGCCAAGCCTGTATTGCAGCAGGAAACGCCTGGCGGAGATCAGAGTCCGTGAAATCTGCCAACGGTTGATTTTGAAACCTTGGCAACTCAACCCCAAACTTTTCTTCTCTCGTTTCCTTCGAGTTCGCAGACCAAACTGCCGGATCCGCCAAAAGAATATCGGTTTCAGCTTGGTCGACAAAGCTTTTGCGCAGAAAGGACTCATTGGAAGTATTCTCTAACAATCTTCTGACCAAATAAGCCATACCTGGCACTAAATCCCCATAAGGACAATAAAGACGTACCCTGCCGACCTTTTTCAACAAAGCCTGGCGAATCGGTTCAGCCATTCCAAATAAGACCTGGAACTCGTAGCGGCTTTCAGGGACTTGCAAATCTTCGGCGTGCGCCAGGACCGCCGCAACTGAACGGATATTATGCGATGCACAGGCGAGATGGCAGATATCGTGGTTTTCCAGAATGACTCTAGCCATGCGCTCAAACGCAGCGTCGGTTTCTCCCTTGTTTGTATGCACCGGCACTCGCCAGCCGTTCTGCTGGGCCATCACCGTTTCGTAATCCCAGTAGGCTCCCTTGACCAGACGAATCGATATTGGCAAACCTTCCTTCCGGGCCCAGACTAGCAAATCCTTCAAATCCTGTTCAGCATCAACAAGATAAGACTGCAAGACCACCCCAAATTGTTGATAATCAGGGTTAGCTTTTCTCAATCGGTGATAGACCTCCAGGGTCATATCCTTGTAGGCATGGGATTCCATGTCGATACAAAAAAAGCCGTTTGCTGATCGAACTTTATCGAGAACAGGCGACATCCCTTGTGTGATTCCAGCAACGGAACCGGAAAAATCTCTCGGATTGGCTTGGGAATAAAAAGCTGTGGGCTTGACTGAAACGTTTATTCGAGGGGAGTGACCCCAATCCAACCCATCCTGTTTACCAAGGTTCGGCCAATTTTTATCAGCCACAATCAACTCATCAAGAAGGCTGAGATACGTAGAGGTGTAGCGCTCGGCTTCTTTTTCACTGACCGTAGCTTCTCCCAATACATCGACGACATAGGCATATCCCTCATGTCGTAAATCTTTCAATCCCCGAATAGCTTCCTCAATGTTTTGGCCAATAATGAACTGGCGTGCCATATTTTCAATCTGACTGCGCATGGCCTTACCGAGCAACCCTGGTGCAATCAAACCTCCCAAACCGGACGTCTTCAACCCCCACTTCAGGACTGCAGGTAAATCCTCTCCGCTGCCAAAGTACTCCTGGAGATGTTTAATCAAGGAGGCATTGTTTTGAAGTGCCGGGAACACATCGATAAAGCGGAACATCTGGACCTTGAATTCCTCTTGAGTCATACACCAATCGAGGATCTTTCCTGTCCAGCGGCCCGTGTCGAAAACAGTCGGTTGGTTTTTAGCAACCGCTGTAAAAATCTCCCTGCCTAATTCGCTTATCCGCCCATTGAGATTTCTATCAGCCATGATTCCCCCAATCCCCACCGCAAGGGCCTTAATTTACCTTAATTGTAGCAGCATCTGGGCGACTGACCATGAAGAACAAAAAAAGGCGGGTCCGAAGACCCGCCATAAGAATCACGTTCCCGGAGAAGGGAACATGGCAAAAAGAATCTACCGCGTTAACAGCCGGCCAGCGACTTGATGTACTCGCGGTTAAGTTTGGAAATGAACCGGACATTGATCCCTTTCGGGCAAGCGGCCTGGCACTCATAATGGTTGGTGCAGTTCCCGAACCCGTCATTGAGAGCAGCTTCAGTCATTGCACGAACGCGAGCAGCGGCTTCAACTTTGCCCTGGGGCAGGTAAGCCAGCTGAGATACCTTGGCGCTGGTGAACAGCATGGCCGAGCTGTTGGGGCAGGCTGCAACACAGCCACCGCAACCGATACACTCAGCAGCGTCCATGGCGTTGTCAGCATCCTTCTTACCAATCAGGAGTGCGTTACCATCGGCAACACCACCAGTGTGGCAAGAGGTGTAACCACCAGCTTCCATGATCCGGTCAAGGCCGGAACGGTCAACGACCAAGTCCTTCACGATGGGGAAGGCAGTTGCACGCCAAGGCTCAATGTAGACGGCATCGCCATCTTTGAAAACGCGCATATGCAGCTGGCAGACAGTCGTCCGCTCCATGCCGCCATGCGGAACGCCGTTGATGACCTGGGAACACATTCCACAGATCCCTTCACGACAGTCATGGTCAAAGGCGATCGGGTCCTGGCCCTTTTTGATCAGGTCCTCATTGACGTCGTCCAGCATTTCAAGGAACGATTGGTCAGGGCTGACATTCTTCGCCTCGTATTGCTCCAGTTTCCCTTTTGCATTGGGGCCGCTTTGGCGCCATACGAACAGTTTCAGGTTCATTATTTGTAACTCCTTACTGCCAGGTGGACGTTTTCGAATTTCAAGGGTTCTTTGTGCAGTTCAGGCTCTTTCCCAGCCCCCTTGAACTCCCATGCAGCGGCGTAACAGAAATTCTGGTCGTCACGCATGGCCTCGCCGTCCTCTGTCTGATGCTCGACGCGGAAGTGACCGCCGCAGGATTCTTCACGAACCAAGGCATCCTTGGCCAAAATCTCAGCGAACTCGAGGAAGTCAGCAAGGCGGCCGGCGTTCTCCAGTTGCTGATTGAATTCAGCACCGGATCCGGTGACCTTGATATTCTTCCAGAATTCCTCCCGCAGTGCGGGAATCTGCTTGAGAGCGGTGGTGAGGCTTTCCTTGCTGCGAGCCATACCGACATTTTCCCACATGATCTTACCGAGTTCACGGTGCATTTCAGAGGGGGTCTTCTTGCCGTTGATGGACAGCAGTTTGTTGATCTCGCCCTTGACTCCTTCAGCAGACTTCTTGAACTCGGGATGATCTTCTTTGATCTTGCCCGGGGTGATGCGAGCCAGGTAATTGGCAACGGTGTAAGGAATGACGAAATAGCCGTCAGCCAAACCCTGCATAAGAGCCGAAGCCCCCAGACGGTTGGCGCCGTGTACGGAGAAGTTGGCTTCACCGAGGACGAACAGGCCCGGGATATTGCTCATGCAGTTGTAATCGACCCACAAACCGCCCATGGAATAGTGCGGGGCTGGGTAGATACGCATCGGCTGCTTGTAAGCGTTCTCATCGGTAATCTTTTCGTACATTTCGAACAGGTTGCCGTAACGCTCTTTAATGGTGTGCTCACCAACGCGAGCAATGGCCGCAGCGTAGTCGAGATAAACACCACGCTTACCGGGGCCGACGCCGCGCTCGTCATCACACTGTTCTTTGGCAGCACGGGACGCGATGTCACGGGGAGCCAGGTTGCCGAAGGACGGATATTTACGCTCGAGATAGTAATCCCGGTCCTCTTCAGGAATCGTGTGAGCCGGCTTTTCGCAGTCTTCTTTGCGCTTGGGAACCCAGCAACGACCGTCGTTACGCAGAGATTCGGACATCAAGGTCAGCTTGGACTGATGCTCGCCGTGCTGCGGGATGCAGGTCGGATGGATCTGGGTGTAGCAGGGATTGGCGAAGTAAGCGCCTTTTTTGGCAGCTTTCCAGGCCGCGGTAACCGAGCAACCCATGGCGTTGGTGGACAGGTAGAACACGTTGACGTAACCGCCGGTGGCAAGAATAACCGCATCGCCCCAGTGGGACTCGATTTCGCCGGTGTTCAGGTTACGAACGGTGATCCCTTTGGCTTCGCCGTCAACACAAACCAGGTCGAGCATTTCGCGACGTGCCATCATCTGGACGGTTTTGGCTTTAACCTGGCGGCACAATGCCGAGTAGGCACCGAGCAGAAGCTGCTGACCGGTCTGGCCGCGGGCGTAGAAGGTACGGGAAACCTGAGCGCCACCAAAGGAACGGTTGTCCAGGTAGCCTGCGTAGTCGCGAGCGAAAGGAACGCCCTGGGCAACGCACTGGTCGATAATGTTGTTGGACACCTGGGCCAGACGCCAGACGTCGGCTTCACGGGCGCGGAAGTCGCCGCCTTTGATGGTGTCGTAGAACAGACGGAAGATGGAGTCTCCGTCGTTGGGATAGTTTTTGGCAGCGTTGATCCCGCCCTGCGCCGCAATACTGTGAGCGCGGCGAGCGCTGTCCTGATAACAGAAAGCCACGACGTTGTAGCCGAGCTCCCCAAGGCTTGCGGCAGCAGCGCCACCGGCAAGGCCGGTTCCCACTACCAGAATTTTGAACTTACGCTTGTTCGATGGGTTCACCAGCTTCATGTCGAAGCGATGCCGGTCCCAAGAAGTCTCAATAGGTCCAGTAGGACATTTGCCGTCGAGTATCACGTTACTTCCCCCTACAGTTTGACAAGGCCAAGGATAATGGAGACGGGAATGGAAATGTAGCCAACCAGCAGCACGAGCGAGAAGCCCTTACCACCCTTTTCATATCCCGGCAAAAGTTTCTCGTTGGACAGGCCCAAAGTCTGGAACAGGCTTTGTACACCGTGGCTCAGATGGAGGAACAGCACCACCATCGCACCGACATAGAGAGATGCGGTGAAGAACTGGGTGAAGCTAAGAACCACCATTTTGAACACGTCCATGCGCTGCATGGCATCTTCGGTGATGCCAGGACCAACGGCATGAATGGTAAAGTGCAACAGATGATAAACAACAAAAGCGAGAAGAAGGAGACCGGTGTAGATCATGGTCTCAGCCCCGAAAGAAGTGCGCAGGCGCTTCTTGACCGCGTAGGTCTGCGGAGTTGCAGCGCGGTTTTCCAGGGTCAGAGTGATACCCAGCAGAATGTGAAGTCCAAAAACGGACAACATCACCAGGCGGAAAATCCAAACCAGAGGACCCAGAGCATGGAGATGCTCAGCATAAGCGTTGATGCCATCAGGGCCGATAAAAATGGACGAGTTTCCGAGCAGGTGAACAATAAGGAAAAGGATCAGGATCAGGCCGGTTACGGCCATCAAGATCTTTCTGCCCACAGAGCTTCTTATCAATTGCATGACTGTTATCCCTTAAAAGTTTTTTATCAAGTGCAAAGCAGGATAATTGTGCTCCTTATCTTGAACGCATGAAAGCGCCTGCCTTCCGATCCCTTCTGGCCGGCGATCGTTCTTCGATGAGCAGCCAAAAAGGACTTTCTGCCCCTCGGGTGGCCCGCGCCATGTCTTCAAATTCGGCATAATCCTTACCTCCTTTTGCTAACGAGTCGAGTGTTTTCTCTCCCCCAAAAACATACCAGAAAACCGCTTATGAGGAGCCAGTTTGATGTATACTGTATACTAAACGTCGTTTTAAAAAAAAGCAAAAAAAAAATTAGTTAAATTTATTACTTCCCATTATTTTTGAGAAAGATTCGGGCCCTTCAAACAAGCTAAAACGTATGAAATTTTTTGATGAAGACCGTAAGGGGGGAAAAGGGCAGGATAATTTTTGATGGGGGGAAGAAGTCTCGCCTTTTCAAGCGCGGATATCGAGGCGGCTACGAGATGGCCCGACGGCCGACCCAGACAATGAACTGGAAGAGCTGTCTTGGTCACCGGTAAATAACTGAGCGGAATCCTCATCTGAACTTTCAGACTCAGCCCCCGAAGCAACGGTACTTTTTTGCACCATTTCCTGACGGGCCTGGGCGGCCATCTGACTCGCCCTGGACGCAACTTGACGATCCTGTGAAGAAGGCTGCGCCGGCGCAAGAGCCGCAGCGCGAATGGTTTGGGCTTTTTGGAGGGTCGCTTGAGGGTCGCCGGAAACCTTGTCCATATCAAGCGAGACTTCCCCGCCGACGGCATACGCTTTTCCATCCGGGCCACGTTGATACGTATAGGTAGGCGCACCGGCATACTGGCCGGCCATGGCAACATGCGCCGCCTCATGCTGCCGGACCTCCTGGTCTCTCGCCGTCAGCTTTTGCAACATTTGAGCTTCGGAACTAAGGGAAACCTTGTCCCCTCCCGGCAGTTGGCTGTCAGCTGAAGGCGAAGAACGACCCTTTTCAGAATCGTTGCCCGCGGTTTGTCCAGGGTTCGAACGAATCCTTTCTGCTACAGGGTCCGTATCGCGAACGGTGGAAGTGCCGCTGAAGATATTTCCTAATCCGGGTAGAATCATCATAACTCTTGTTTTTTATAATTTTGCCTAGCCAATATTCTGGCAGATTCTACAGAAAAAATAAACCCTCCCCAGAAAAATGCCAAAAACCCGACGCAACAGTAAGTTAAGCTGTTATCATTCACCTATTTAATCCCACACTAATAAACGTTCGAAAGGGCTGAATACTGACTGTTCAAAGGACAGGAATAGATCTATTCCCTTAAAATCATTCATAAAAAAGAATGTACCGAAAAGCACCCCAGCAAAAGTCCTCACAAGCTGTTCCGCTTAAGGCATACAACATGCAAAATAATTGCCTGATTTGAACCTTTTCCTTTTGCCGACAAAGACTTCATGGCCACACAACTCGTCGCAAACCTTCTTGCCAACCTGATCCTCTCCTTGATCTACGGATTACTGTTTCGGCAATACCGAGAACGTCCGTTGGTGATCTGGGCCTTTGCCTGGGGTGTTTTTGGACTACGCTATCTATCTGAAATTGTGAGGTTTCTGCTACCCGACAAGACCGTCCTGGAGGTAGCGATTGCTTGTTTCACCCTGGCGAGCAGCTTTCTGCTTCTCTGGGGGAGCGCTCTGTTCTTTAGGAAAGAATTACCCAAACGCCTCCTCTATATTCTGGCCGGTGCCTGCCTGGCATGGGTTATCATCAGCAATTTGGTGCTGACTGCGGCATGGTGGCACAACCTGCCCACACTGATTCTGCACAGCGCGATTACCATCTGGACGGGAACGTTATTCCTCAAACAGTTACAGCAGGCGGGGTTCGGCCAAAAATTCACCGGCTGGACCCTTATTCTATGGGGGCTACATCGGCTCGATTACCCCTGGCGGCTGTCTCTCGACTGGTTCGGCCCTCTTGCCTTTCACTTGTCAGAATTTTTCAGCCTTGCTTCGGCTTTGGGCATTCTGCTGGCCTACCTTGATCGGGCTCGTTGTCAGGCCGAAGAAACCGCACAGAATCTCATCCATACCAATCAGAACCTGCAAAACATTATCGACACAGCTCCTACGGCGATGCTCGCAGTCGATCCAACAGGCATCGTCACCATCTGGAATAATGCAGCGACGAAATTATTCGGGTGGCAACCTGAAGAGGCATTAGGCAAGCCAAATCCTATTATTCCTGAGGACCAGCATGAGGCGTTCCTTGAACATTTAGCCAGTCTCATCAACAATCCCGTCGTTGAAGCCAAGGAAATGCAGCGCCGGCATAAACATGGCTCAATGGTCGACGTGACCCGTCTGGCTACGACATTGATAGACAAACACGGAAAACGCGTCGGAGCGTTGGCCATCTTCGTCGACAACACCGAGCGTAAAAAATTGGAAGCGGCCACCAGGCAGACGGCTGACCAATATCAGACCCTGTTTGAAATGAATAAATTTCCCATGTTGATCATCGACCCGGCTGACGGCAAGATCATCGACGCCAACCGGGCGGCCAGCTACTTCTACAACTATACTCAAAACGATCTGCGCGCCATGTCGGTCCAACAGATCAACACCTCGCCCCCAGAAACGGTCGCCGCCCGATTGAATCAAGTCGTCAGCGGCGAAGTACATTCCTTTCAATTCAAACACCGTCTGGCCCATGGCGAAGAACGCGATGTCGAAATCTTCGCCTCGCCAATCCAGTTCAAAGGCCGCCAGCTGATCTGCTCCATCATCCATGACATTTCCAAACGTTTGCAGATGGAAAATGCGTTACGTAATAGCGAACACCGCTACCGCACACTGCTCGAGAATGTCGGCGATACGCTTTTTGTGCATGACCTGCAGGGCCAGATCCTTGACGCCAATGATCTGGCATGCAGCAGACTCGGATACAGGTTGCCGGAACTCCTTACCATGAATATAAGCCAGGTGATCGAATACCCCTCCGAATTGCAGGGCAAGCTTTGGCAGGATTATGCGTTACAAAAACAACAGACCTTCGAAGCACTTCATATTCCCCGAACCGGCTCCAGTTTCCCTATTGAAATTCGTCTGCGGCATATGGAACTCCCCGCGGGGAGAGCCATTTTGGTTCTGGCTCAGGATATTTCCGAGCGCAAGCATGCTCAATCGTCCCTGCAGCAAAGCGAGGCCCGCTTTCGAAAACTCTCTCAGGAGTTTCATAGCCTTCTGAACGGCATTCCTGACGCGATCATGCTTTTGTCGCCCGACCTGGAAATCATCTGGGCCAATAAAGGGGCCGCAAAACTCAGCAATCGTGACATCAACGGTCTCATCGGTGAACATTGCTACCAATGCATCATGTTCAGTGAAACAGCCTGCCAAATCTGCCCCGTCCAGGATAGCTTCCAAGATGGCGAGGTTCATACGGCCAAGATACAAACTCCGGATGGACGAATCTGGGGGGTCAAAGCCTTTCCTCAATTCAATGCGAACAACCAGGTTTCCGGGGTTATCGAACTGGCCAGCGACATCACCGACCGAATGAAACTTCGGGACGACACCATGCGCACCAGCCGACTGGCGGCGCTGGGTGAACTGGCGGCCGGGGTCGCCCACGAAATCAACAACCCTAATGGACTGATCCTGCTGAACCTCGGCACCTTGAGCGAAGCCATCACGGAAACCCTGCCTATTCTCGACGCTTATGCCGAGCAGGATGAAGATTTCCGACTCGCCGGCCTTCCTTATGGACGAATGCGGGGAGAACTTCCGGCCATTCTCGATGAGGTGCAGGATGCAGCGCGTCGCATCAAACGGACTGTCGAGGACCTGAAAAATTTCGCCCGCAGCCGCAGCAGCAACGATACAGAAGAGATTGATCTGAACCATGCCGTCCAGACGGCTCTCCGCCTTGTCGACCACACTCTGCGTAAAACGACTCGCAACTTGCATATTGAGCTCAGTTCCGATTTACCCTGCATAAAAGGCGACAGCCAGGCAATCGAACAAGTCCTGGTCAATCTTCTGCTCAACGCATCCCAGGCTCTGACCGACCCGGACCAAGGGATTACAATCAGCACACAGAGTCATCCTGACAAGGGAACGATCAGTGTGGCCATCAAAGATGAAGGGTCTGGAATCGCGCCAGAACATCTGGCCCAAGTCACCGACCCGTTTTTCACCACCAAACGAACCCAGGGTGGCACAGGCCTGGGATTATCGGTATCGGCCCGTATCGTCAAGGATCACCGTGGTTCTCTCGATATCGATTCCAAACTTGGAATCGGAACCATCATGACCATAACTTTTCCGGCCGAAGGCCGTAGCTGAGGAAACAATCCATGACCCAAAAGCTTAACCCGGACCTGCCGATTCTTCTCGTGGATGATGAACGACCCTGGCTGCGCTCCTTGTCCCTTGCTTTAGAGCGGGTCGGTGGCTTGAACAACCTCCTCACTTGTCAGGATAGCCGGGAGGCTCTGGATATTCTGCGCCGGCAGCCGGTCAGTCTGGTACTCCTCGACCTGAATATGCCCTACATGTCCGGCCAAGAACTCCTGTTGGCCATTCATCAGACTTATCCCGACATTCCGGTCATCGTCATCAGCGGTCTCAATCAGGTCGACACAGCCGTTAAATGTATGCGTCTGGGCGCTTTTGATTATTTTGTAAAAACCGTGGAGGAGGATCGCCTCTTGGCGGGGGTTCTACGTGCCTTGCGCCTGCGCGAACTGCAGGGAGAAAACCAGAAGCTCAAATCCAGCCTGCTCGACAATCGACTGCAACATCCTGACGCTTTTGACGACATCCTCACCTGCAGTTCACAGATGCAGAACATTTTCCGTTATGTCGAGGCCGTAGCCCCCAGCTGCGAACCGATTCTGATTACCGGCGAAAGCGGTACCGGCAAAGAGCTCATTGCCCATGCGGTGCATCGGGTCGCAACTCCCGAAGGGCCATGGGTCACCGTCAACGTTGCCGGGCTGGATGACAATGTCTTTGCCGACACCCTGTTCGGGCACGTCAAGGGGGCTTTTACCGGTGCCGATACGGCGCGTCCAGGGATGATCGAACAAGCGCGCGGTGGGACTCTGTTCCTGGATGAAATCGGCGACCTCAGCCTCCCATCTCAAATCAAATTGCTGCGACTGCTTCAGGAAGGAGAATACCATCCGCTGGGAAGCGATCGCCCCAAACGGATTCAAGCCCGGATTGTCGTCGCGACCAACCGCGATCTGGCCCAGGCTCAGCTCGCCGGAACCTTCCGTAAGGATCTCTTTTTCCGCCTGCGGGCCCACCATATCCACCTCCCCCCCTTGCACGAGCGGAGCGAAGACATCCCTCTGCTGCTGAGCCATTTTCTTGAAGAAGCGGCCAACGCTTTTGGCAAGAAACGCCCCACCCCTCCCGATGAATTGCCGACCCTGCTCCAAACCCATAACTTCCCAGGGAACGTCCGTGAACTGCGGGCGATGGTATTTGATGCGGTCAGCGTCCATAGCGGGGGCAAGCTTTCCATGAACAACTTCAAAAAAGCCATGGGAGCACCTCAACACAATAACAATCCAGTTCACGAAGAAATTTCCGGACCGGAACTACACTTTCCAACCCCTTTGCCGACCATCGAACGTACTGTGCGCCTGCTTATCGAAGAGGCTCTGCAGCGCGCCCATGGTAACCAGAGTATTGCAGCAGGCATGCTTGGGATCTCTCGTCCCGCCCTTAACAAACGCCTTAAAAAGCTGGATGACGAACAAGATTAACCCTGTGAAAAAAGTTACAGGCCACGCTTTGGTTACAGACAATATACTCTTTATAATTTCAAAAGGTTAGCCACCAAAACCTAAAACTCCGTAACTTTCTGCACACCCTTCCCCTTTTTCACAACCACGACAAAAATCTATTTTCTTATTTAATTTCAATAAGTTAAAGCAAGACAAAATCTTGGCAAACCCTTTGCTACAGAGACTGATTAAACAATGAGGTCTCTTATGCGAAACATTTTAGTCCTGGCACCTGACATGAACGACTTGGTCAACTCCTGCTTCCTGCTCAAACTGGCCGGAAACCGGGTGACCGCTCTCACAGCAACGGATGAGGCCCTCAACTTCCTCCTTATCCGCGAAAAAGTTGGGCAGCCGTTTCAATGTCTGCTGCTGACCGGCGAATGGAATGCCTCTGCGCTCACACCGTTTCTGTATGAACTGGCAAACACAGGGCTGAGCCTGCCGGTTCTTTTCGCCAGCAGGGAACCGATGAACAATGACGACCAGGCAGAACTGATGAACTCTTTCAAAGGGCTTCGTTTCATTCACAGTGAAAATCTTCTCGATGAGGTTCAGGGACTATGACTCCGCGCCGCCTTTGCCCATTTACCAGGCTCCCCTGGGAAGACTGCTACTGCTTTGAGTTGACCAGCACGAAAGTCAAAGATGCTGTTTATTTCTGTGCCGGCCATTTTGAGGAATGTTGCATTTATCAAAAAAATCGCTCCAGTTTGGAGCCCAAGGGACAACGATGCCAAAACATAGCCACAAACCTCTGAAACCAGAAAGTTCAAAAATCAGCGCTATCAGTTCTTCATTACCGCTGCTGTTGCCGCCTTTGGTCGTCACAGTCGCCGGTTGTGCATCTGCCCTCGCGTGGCCCGGTTCTGGCGTCTGGCCGGTCCTCGGCACGGCGGCAGGCTGGGGCGTCAGCGGACTGTTGCTGTGGCGGCGCCGGCAGAAAAA
>ENA-ORXD01001003-ORXD01001003.1-sediment-metagenome-genome-assembly--contig:-NODE-1003-length-27530-cov-4.483554_pt1 | contig 27530 bp, 26 predicted proteins | sample MGYA00237862_ERZ511471 | MGnify/ENA metagenome assembly ERZ511471 | reverse complement strand
TCGCCTGGCTACCGGCAGCCCGATTTTCCAACCCTGTACCCCTTACGGCGTCATGAAGATGCTGGAGCATCGCGGCGTTGACTTGACCGGCAAAGAAGTGGTCGTGGTGGGCCGTTCCAATATCGTCGGCAAGCCTGTGGCCCTGATGTGTCTGGCCAAGCACGCTACCGTCACCATCTGTCATTCCCGCACCAAAAACCTGGCTGACCAGGTTGCCAAGGCCGATGTGGTGATTGCCGCGGTTGGCCAGCCGGAAATGATCAAGGGTGCCTGGATCAAGCCCGGTGCCGTGGTCATCGATGTCGGCGTCAATCGCGTTGGTGAAAAGAAGCTGGTCGGCGACGTGGAGTTCGAGGCAGCCAAAGAACGCGCCGCTGCCATCACCCCGGTTCCCGGCGGCGTCGGTCCCATGACTATCACCATGCTCCTCTACAATACGGTAGAGAGTGCCAAGCGGCGTGCCGCGAAAAAGTAGCCCTCTGACACTGCCCGGACGTTCTGTACATCCGGGCAGTTTTGCCACCAGTCTGTCCGTTGTTGGGATTGCCGCATGATTATCAGTGACCAGAAAAGTAAAGAGGAACTCCTCGACCTGCTGGCGGAAAAGCAGCGCTTGTTCCTTGTCGGCTGCGGCAGCTGTGCTACAGCTTGCAAGTCCGGCGGCGAGGAAGAGGTTTTTCGCATGCAGGAGTGGCTGCAATCCCAGGGCAAGGAAATTACCGGCAGCGTCATCATTGACGAGGCCTGTCATATCATGCGCGCCGCCCGCGACCTGCGCCATCACCGCGCCCAGGTGGAAGAGGCCGATGCCTTGTTGGTGTTGGCCTGCGGCGCCGGTATCCAGTCGATCTCCGCAAACAGCGATAAACGGGTGATCGGCGGGCTCAATTCTCTGTTCCTCGGCAACATTCGCCGGTTCGGCCAATATGAAGAAAAATGCTCGCTGTGTGGCGAGTGCATGCTCAATGAAACCGCTGGAATCTGCCCCGTGACCAATTGCGCCAAAGGGCTTCTGAACGGCCCCTGCGGCGGGATGGAAGACGGCAAATGTGAAGCGGATCGCGATATTGACTGTGCCTGGCACCTGATCTTTGAACGTCTCAAGCGGCAGAAGCGGGAAGGGGTGTTCGCCCGTATCGTACCGGTTCGGGACCGCTCTCGGCAACGCAAGCCAGGCCGCCATAAGCTCGACCGCTGATAAGGGTACCAATGTCCAGACTTGCCGACCAGCTTGCCGCAGGGCAATTCGTTGTCACGGCCGAGATTGCTCCGCCCAAGGGGACCGACCTCGGGCCATCCTTGGAAAAAGCCCGGGCGTTGCGTGATGTAACCGCAGTCAACGTCACCGACAACCAAGGGGCGAATATGCGCATGACCCCGCTGGTGCCGGCGTCCCTGCTGATTCGCGAAGGGATCGAACCGATTCTGCAGCTGACCTGCCGTGATCGAAACCGCATGGCGCTGCAGGCCGATCTGTTGGGGGCCGCGGCTCTTGGCGTTGAAAACCTGCTCCTTCTGTCCGGCGACCATGCTCGCTTCGGGGATCATCCTGGAGCCCGATCGGTCTTTGATCTCGATTCAGTCCATTTGCTGCAGGCCGTATTCGGGTTGATGGAAGGTCGGGATATGGCAGGACGGCCCCTGCAGGGGCTGCCGAATTTTTTTGCCGGCGCGGCTGTTACCCCCGAAGCCGAACCGTTTGACCTGATGTTTCAGAAATTCAGCAAAAAAGTAGCGGCCGGAGCAGCCTTTTTTCAGACGCAGGCGGTCTTTGACGTAAGTCGGCTGGAACGTTTCCTGGATGCGGCCCGTCCCCTTGGCCGGCCGGTTATCCTCGGCGTCCTGCTTTTGAAGAGCGCCAATATGGCCCGATTTCTCAATGCCAACATTCCTGGCGTCAGGGTTCCGCAAGCGCTGGTCCAACGGCTCGAGGAGGCGGCTGACCCTCGTGAAGAGGGGGTGGCCATCGCTCGGGAATTGGTAGCTCATGCCAGACGCCTGTGCCAGGGAGTCCATTTGATGACCCTGGGGCAGGAAGAACGCATTCCGGATATCCTGGCCTGATTTCTTGTCAGGCACTAATTTCAAGGAGGACGCATGCTCAAAACAACCCCGCTCAATGCCGCGCATAAACGTTTGGGCGCCCGTATGGTCGAATTCGGCGGCTGGGACATGCCAGTGCAGTACAAGGGGGTTATCGAAGAGCATCTGGCTGTACGTAATGCGGCCGGTCTGTTCGATGTGTCCCACATGGGAGAGATTGAAGTCAAAGGCGCCGGTGCGCTGGCCTATATTCAGGAATTGACCGTTAATGACGCCTCGCGTCTGGTCGACGGCCAAGTGCAGTATTCAGCCTTCTGCTATCCCCATGGCGGGGTGGTGGATGACGTCACCCTTTACCGCTTCAGTGCCGAGCACTATCTGTTCTGCGTCAATGCGGCAAATACCGACAAGGATTTTACCTGGATGGAGGAGGTCCTTGAAGAGGGGGATTTCCCCAATGTCAGTCTGCAGAACGTCAGTCATACCTATGCCCAACTTGCTCTGCAGGGCCCGGCAGCAGAATCGATTCTGGCGCGACTCACCCGCGTCGATTTGAAAGCCATTGCCTATTACCATTTTCAGCAGGGAGTGGTCGTCGATATCCCGACCCTGATCTCTCGTACCGGTTATACCGGTGAGGATGGTTTCGAACTTTATTGTCCGCCTGAACAGGCCGAACGGCTGTGGGATGCCTTGCTCGATGCCGGAGCTGCCGATGGTTTGCAGCCTGTCGGATTGGGGGCTCGCGATACCCTGCGGTTGGAAAAGAAATACGCTTTGTACGGACACGAACTTTCGGCCGAGATTTCGCCCCTGGAAGCCGGTTTGGGATGGATCGTCAAGCTTGACAAGTCGCCGGCATTTATCGGAGCTGAAGCCTTGCGTCGCCAGAAAGCGGACGGGATTCCCCGTCGCCTGGTTGCCTTGACCATGACTGAGGCCGGCGTACCGCGCGCCGATTACCCGTTGTATGTCGGTGAACGCAAGGTTGGGATTGTGACCAGCGGCACCATGTCGCCTTCGTTGCGGGTCGGCATTGCTTTGGCTCTGGTCGAGACGGACTATGCTGCGGTCGGCACTGAACTGACGGTGGGCATTCGGCAGCGTCGCGTTGCCGCGCGTATCGTCAAACCTCCCTTTGTATAAATAGAAGATTGTACGAATCGGCATCCGCCAGCGCGGCTGCCACTTGCAAATATCTGCCCCCTAGAATTGAAAAGGAGTGCTGAATCATGGAATTTCCCGAGGAATTGTTGTACACCGAGGAGCATGAATGGGTACTGGTTGAGGACGACATCGTAACGATCGGAATTACCGATTTTGCCCAGGATTCTCTGGGGGACGTGGTCTTTGTCGAGCTTCCCGAAGTCGGCGCAGAAGTGGTCGCCGGTAAGGCTTTTGGTGTGGTTGAATCGGTCAAGGCCGTTTCCGATGTGTATGCGCCTGTGTCGGGTGAAGTGGTCGAGACCAATGAAGAATTGCCTGACACGCCGGAAGTCCTGAATACCTCGCCTTACGAAGACGGGTGGATGATCAAGGTGCGAATCAACGATCGCAGTGAGCTTGACGACCTGATGGATTCCGAAGCCTACCAGGCCTTTGTCGAGGATCAGGAGTAAATCTGGCTGTTAGCTCAGGACAAGGAGGAAGCGGCATGCGTTACATCCCTCATACGGATGAAGATATCCGTCAGATGCTCGAGTCAATCGGCGTCGGTTCCGTGGCTGAGCTCTTCAGCGGCGTGCCCCAGCAGGTCCGCCTGCAGCGCCCTTTGGCTCTGCCTCCGGCGCTGGCTGAAGGAGAGGTGCTGCGGGAGCTGAAACGCTTGGCAGCCAGCAACGCCGACCCGGAGACGACACTGTCTTTTCTTGGCGGCGGTGCCTATAACCACTTTGTCCCAGCGGCCGTCGACTACCTGATTTCGCGGAGCGAATTTACCACCGCCTATACCCCGTATCAGCCTGAAATCAGCCAGGGAACTCTGCAGGCAATCTTTGAGTTCCAGACTTTGGTCTGCCAGTTGACCGGTATGGAGGTCGCCAACGCGTCCATGTACGACGGAGCATCCGCCTGCGCCGAAGCGGTCTTGATGGCTTGCCGGCTGCGTAAGCGAAGCCGGGTACTGTTGTCGCGCGCCCTGCACCCCCAGTACCGGGAAACCGTGCTCAGTTACTGCCGATATCTTGACCTGACGCTGGAAGAGGTTCCGTTTGGCGGCGACGGCCGTACCGATGCCGCCCTGCTGAAGCAAAAACTCGGTTCCGATGTCGCCGCGGTGGTGGTCGGTTATCCCAACTATTTCGGGGTGGTCGAAGACCTGGCCGGGCTGGCGACTGCAGCTCATGAGAGCGGGGCTTACCTGGTGACCGCCGTTGCAGAACCGATAGCCTTGGGTCTGCTCAAATCGCCAGGGGAACTGGGCGCCGATATTGTGGCCGGAGAAGGTCAGAGCTTCGGCATCCCGGTCTCCTTCGGTGGACCGTATGTCGGATTCTTTGCCGTGCGGCAAAAAGACGTGCGGGCCATGCCTGGTCGCTTGGTCGGAGAAACCCTTGATCAGGAAGGTCGGCGTGGCTTCGTCCTCACCCTGGCGACCCGTGAGCAGCATATCCGCCGCGAAAAGGCAACATCCAACATCTGTTCCAATCAGGGCTTGTGCGCCCTGATGGCCACAGTCTATCTCTCTCTGCTCGGCAAGGTCGGTCTGCGTGAAGTTGCCGGCCAAAACCTGGCCAAAGCCGAATATCTCAAGGCCGCATTAGCAACGATACCCGGATGTTCACTCCCTTTTGCCGCGCCGACCTTTAATGAATTCGTTATTCGTGTCGATGGGGCAAAGGCTCTGTTGCAGCATCTTGCTAAAGAGGGGATTCTCGGCGGCATCGAATTGCGTGACTACCCGGAACTGAAAGATCATATCCTGGTCTGCGCTACGGAACAGCACAGCCGTGCCGACTTGGACGCCCTGGTGCAGGCGATGGCAGGAGGCGTGGCATGAAAAGTCCTGGAATGAGCGGTCTGATCCTCGATGAAAAACTCCTTTTCGAGCACTCCGATCCGGGGCGCAAGGGATACAGCCTTCCGGCTCTCGATGTCCCCGAAGTGACCCTGTCTGAGGACTTGCTGCGGAACGAAATCAGTGGCTTCCCGGAACTGTCCGAGGTCGACGTGGTGCGGCATTTTACGCGGCTTTCGACTTGGAACTACGGCGTCGATTCCGGCTTCTATCCTCTGGGCAGCTGTACTATGAAGTACAATCCCAAGGTCAATGAAGTCGCTGCCCGCCTGGCCGGTTTTGCGCAGTTGCATCCTTCCACCCCGGAAGAGTTGTCCCAGGGGGCGCTGGAGCTGATGTTCCGTTTGCAAAAAGCTCTGGCAGAGGTTTCCGGCTTCCCCGGCATCACCTTGCAACCCGCAGCTGGCGCACAGGGCGAATTGACCGGCATGCTGGTGATCCGTGCCTTCCACGAAGCTCATGGCCGTCCACGCAAGAAAGTCTTGATTCCGGATACGGCTCACGGGACCAATCCGGCTACCGCTGCTTTGTGTGGCTACGATGTCGTGCCGCTGGCTTCTGACGGTATTCTCTCTGCGGCCACCGTGGCAGCGCAGATGGACGAAGATGTCGCTGCCTTGATGATCACCAACCCCAACACCCTGGGGTTGTTCGAAGCTGAGATCGTCGAAATCTGCAAGGTGGTGCATGCTAAGGGGGGGCTGGTCTATTGTGACGGCGCCAATCTCAACGCCTTGATGGGGATTGCTCGCCCCGGCGACATGGGGATCGACGTCATGCACTTCAATCTGCACAAGACTTTTTCCACCCCTCATGGTGGCGGAGGCCCCGGTGCCGGTCCGGTCGGTGTGACGGAAACCCTGGAGCCATTCCTGCCCGTGCCGGTGATCGTGCAGGACGGTGATACCTATCGACTGGTTTCTGATCGGCCGCAGGCTATTGGCCGGATCAAGGCATTCTACGGCAACTTCAGCGTGCTGGTGCGTGCTTTCGCCTATATCCTCAGCATGGGGGGGGAAGGGCTGCGCCATGCCAGCGAGATGGCGGTGCTCAACGCCAACTATATCCGGGCGCGCCTGGACAAGGAGTTCCATCTTCCCTATCTGGAGCGCTCCATGCATGAGGTCGTTTTTTCCGACGACAACCTGGCCGGCGGTTGCCATACCCTCGACCTGGCCAAGCGTTTGATCGATTACGGCTACCATCCCCCCACAATTTATTTCCCCTTGGTGGTCAAGGGGGCGATTATGATCGAGCCGACGGAAACCGAAAGCATTGAAGTGCTGGACGAGTTCTGCGATGCCATGCTGGCCATTGCCCAAGAAGCTAAGGAGAACCCCGACCTTCTGTTAAAGGCACCGCAGCGCAGCAAGGTGCGTCGTCTCGACGAAGCGACCGCTGCGCGAAAGCCAAAGCTGCGCTGGCAGGAAGAATAGTGTAGACACGACAAAGGGCTCCTTGCGGAGCCCTTTGTTATTGGTAGCGAAGGTTATTATTGCTGGCCGAAGATCTTGGTGGTGGTGAGGTTGTACTGGAAGAACGCGAACACGATTAAGGTCTCTCCCTTGTAGGCACTGTGCAGTGGCCCGTAGGAACCGGAGCCCTTTTGAACGGCATCGACCGCCTCCTTGTCGAGCAGAGGGAAGCCGGTCGTCTCTTTGACTTCCACGTCAGCTACGGTGCCATCCCTCTTAAAGGTGATCTTCAGCAGGCATGTGCCGCGCTGACCGCTCTCCGCTGCGATGGCCGGATAGTTCCAGTTCATATAGACATGATCGCGGAAGCGCTTGAAAAAAGAGATCAAGAGATCCTTTTCCGTGTCGAGCCAGACCGCGTCCCCTTCCTCGACGTCTTTGCGGTATTTGCGCCTCATCTCGCTGGCCATGCGCTCGACGGTAGCGTCGGGCAGCTCCAGGAGCTTGGCGATATCGACAGGCTTTTCCTGGGATTGGGACGCTTCCTGGTTTTTTTCCTGCTCGGATGGAGTCTGGGATGTGGCCGGTCCCATGCCGGGGACGCGAACCAGATCATCGGCATGGGGTTGAGTCGGCTTGGTTTCTGATTTTGGTTTAGGAGTCGGCGGAGTCGGCTGCTGTTGTTGCTGGGGTTTTTGAGGCCGAGCCTGGACACTGGCCATACGATCTTCCGGATCTTCGCCCTTGGGTGCGGTCTCTTTATCGACCTGCTGATCGAATTCGCTCAGCCGCTTGGCCGGCCGCGTACGCTCCTGAGTCTGCTGTGACGGTTCGGGCAGGTCCAGCTCTCGATCCATGGGACGGGGCAACTGTTGTGGGGGCGGACGCATCTCAACCACCACCGGAGGTTGCTCGACCTCGGGGCGTAATGCCTGCTCGGGCACCAGGTAGAGCACAATCAGGTGCAGCAGCAGAGATAGAAGGATAAAGAGCACGAAGAACGGGCTCTGGCGGCGCTGGTGGATCATTGGTTCCTGGTTCACCTGTTGAGCGCGTTCGTCAGGGAGACGCCAAACAGGGCTGGAATGTTGTTGGTCGAACAATAACGAATCATTATAGCGGAACTCCCATGCTTTAGACTAGAAGTGTTTCTTCACTTTACAAATGTGGAAACGCACATCTGAAAAGAAAAAATTATGGTTGACCGCGCTTCAATCATCGGCTATAAGATTCGTCTATGGTTTAAAACTATGTTTTAAAAGAAGGAGGTTCTTCTGATGCATCTTGTAGATCAAATCAAAGCTAAGGCAAAGGAAAGCCTGCAGACCGTTGTTTTACCTGAAGGTTACGATGATCGCATGGTGGATGCCGCCGGGCGCATCGTTCGCGAGGGGCTGGCCAAAGTCGTGCTCCTTGGCGATCCTGCCAAACTCGCTGCCAAGGCTGGGGAAATGGGGGTTTCCCTGGATGGCGTGACCTTGCTCGATCCGAAGAATTCTCCCCAGATCGACGCTTATGCCGACGAACTGGTTGAGATTCGTAAGAAGAAGGGTTTGACCAAGGACGAGGCCATCAAACAACTAACTGCTGAAGACAATCTGTTTTATGGCGCCATGATGGTGCGGCGCGGCGATGCCGGCGGAGCCGTCGCTGGTGCTTTTAACACCACTGGCGATGTCCTGCGTGCCGCTTTTCAGTGTATCGGAACGGCACCCGGCATCAAGACTGTCTCCTCGGTCTTTCTGATGATCACCAAAAATCCGGATTTTGGGGAAAACGGTACCCTCTGCTTTGCTGACTGCGCTGTTAATCCCAACCCCGATGCCCAGGCTCTGGCCGAGATCGCCGTCTCCACGGCGCGCAGCTGCAAGAGCTTCCTTGGGGCTGATGCCCGTGTCGCCATGCTCTCCTTCTCCACCAAAGGGAGTGCACAGCATGACGACGTGGACAAGGTCCTGAAAGCCCTGGCTATTGCCAAGGAAATCGATCCGGCGCTGCAGATCGACGGCGAGCTTCAGGCTGATGCCGCCTTGCTTCCCAAGGTTGGCGCCAAGAAAGCTCCTGGGTCGACTGTGGCTGGCAAAGCTAATACCCTCATCTTCCCTGACCTTGATGCCGGTAACATTGCCTACAAACTCGTTGAGCGAGTTGCTGGCGCCGAAGCCGTTGGCCCGATCATCCAGGGCCTGGCTAAGCCGGTCAATGACCTGTCCCGTGGCTGCTCCGTCGAAGACATCGTCAGCGTTGCCGCTATTACAGCAGTGCAGGCGCAAGGCTGATCATCTTCAGACCATAGGTTCCTGTATGAAAAAAGCCCCTGGCATCTGCCGGGGGCTTTTTGTTTTTAAAAATGCGAATCAGATCAAACTCGCAGCAACAAACCGCTCGACCAAGACAGGCCGACACCGAAGCCGCTGATGGCCATGGTGCGGGCAGGCTTATCGCTTTCCAGTTCCTCTTGCAGAAGCAGCGGGATGGTGGAGGAGATCGTGTTGCCGTAGTCATGGATTCGGTAGGGCGCGCGTTCCACTTCGATGCCGAGTTTTTTGGCAATCGTTTCGACGATGATACGGCTCCCTTGGTGAAGGAAGAAGCGATCGATGTCTGCCACCTTCATGCCGTTTAGACCGGCCATGCGCTCGATATCTGGGGGAATGACTTTGGCGGCAAAGTTGAACACGGCCCGGCCATTCATAAACAGCGGCCCGTTTTTACAAATGAGTTTCTCATGTTCGCTGCCAGTGGTGCCGAAGGTAAAGCGGCCCGGCACAAGACGGGGTTCCGGCCCAAGCAGGGTCACTGCAGCGCCATCGCCGAACAGGAGAGCTGTGTTTTTGTCGTTAGGGTCGACAACTTTGGAATAAGGGTCGGCAGTGAACAGCAATCCCCGTTTCATCCCCTGGGCGCTCATCAGTGAGTGGACAATGGCCAGGCTGTAGACGAAACCAGAGCAACCAAGAGAGATGTCAAAGCAGGCGCAGTTGTCGGGGAGTCCAAGTCGGCCATGGACGATGGCAGAGGTGTGAGGGATGTTGGTGTCCGGGTTCTGGGTGACGACGACCAGCAGGTCGATATCCGCGGGATTGATGCTGGTGCGGGACAGGAGGTCAGCGTAGGCTTTGACGCAAAGGTCCGAGGTTTCTTCCTCAGGGCTTTTGCGGGAGACGCTGCGAACGCCAATCTTTTCTTCGATAAAGTGATCGTCGATGCCGAACTGTTCCTTGCGGTCGTAGTTGGAGATGCGGTCAGCAGGCACATAGGAGCCAATAGCTTCGATACCTAGCATGTCAATAATCCATGACGGGACGCTTGCCCCGCAAAAAGAAAGCCGGCGGATTGGCCGCCGGCTAAAAAGTCATAGTAAAAACATCTATTTACGAACGAACTCGGAGCTGGAGAAGGAGTACTTGAAGGTCATGTGGTCGGCGTAGGTTCCTTCCAGAATAGCAACGACGTCCTCGGTAAAGACCAGTTCTTCGTCGGTGGGGATGACGAAGACCTTGACCGGGCTGTCCGAGGTCGTGATCAGGGTTTCCTTCTTGCGGGTCATGGTGTTGCGATTGACTTCCTTGTCCAGATGGATACCCATGAATTCTAGGCCGGTAAGAGCTTTTTCGCGGATCAGCCAGCCCATCTCGCCAACGCCGGCAGTGAAGACCACGGCGTCAATCCTGCCGATTGCTGCGGCATAAGAACCGATGTACTTCTTCAGCCGGTAGGCTTCGATGTCGAGAGCCAGCTGGCAGCGATCATCCCCTTTGTTGGCCCCTTCAATGACGTCGCGGCGGTCAGTGAACTGGCCGGTAATACCGATGACACCCGATTTTTTGTTGAGGATGGAATCGATCTCACGCGGCGAGTGACCTTCCTGATCCATGATGAACGCAGGAATGGCCGGGTCGATGTCGCCACAGCGGGTCCCCATGACCGCACCTTCCAGAGGGGTCAGGCCCATGGATGTATCGATGGAGATACCACCTTTGATGGCGGTATGGGATACACCATTGCCGATGTGCATGGTAATGATGTTGCAGTCTTTCGGATCTTTGCCGAGGAGGACCGCCGCGCGTTTGGAAACGTACAGGTGGCTGGTGCCATGAAAGCCGTAGCGACGGACGCCGTATTTTTGATACCACTCGTAAGGGAGGGGGTAAATATAGGCGCTCGGCGGCATGGTCTGATGGAAGGCTGTGTCGAAAATAGCAATGTGCGGCACTTGCGGAAGAACGGTCTGGGCAGCTTCAATACCCGCGATATTGGGTGGGTTATGCAGCGGAGCCAGATGTTGAACAGCCTTGATTGCGTCGAGGACCTCCTCGTTGATGCGTACGGAACAGGTGAATTTTTCGCCGCCGTGTACGACGCGGTGTCCAACGGCGGAGATTTCGTTCATGCTCTTGACCACCCCGTGATTCGGGTCGGTCAGGGTCTTGATGATCAGATGGATCGCCACCTTGTGGTCCGGGCATTCGTGTTCTTCACGATAGGTTTCCCGTCCGGGGACTTCATGGACGATAAATGAGTCGCCGATCGTGACGCGTTCCACCATCCCTTTGGCGACGACGACTTTTTTATTCCAATCAAAGAGCTGATACTTTACGGATGAACTGCCGCAGTTCAGAGCAAGAATATCCATAGATGCGATTCTCCTCCATATACCTGAAATGATCTAAACCAAAATCTTACTTAAGGCATTTGCAAAATACTGTTTTAAACCCTAAGTTCCCCATTTTTATTGTAAAAACTAGCTGGTTTGCCTGGCCCCCGACAAGGGTGTGAAGACAGCAGGCGAAAAATGTTATAAAAGATTATAGGAATGGTGGGGGAATTGCAAGTAAATTGTGCCGGATTTTTGTCGCCCTGATAGGACTAGACAGGGGGAGAATAAATCGGGTAGTATCACCGCACTACAGGTATTAACACCAACCCTAGAAAGGAGAACGCAATGTCTCATACTATCACGGAAGAATGTATCAACTGTGGTGCTTGCGAACCGGTTTGCCCGGTCGATGCGATCAGTGAAAAAGGGGATGTTCGCGTTATCGACCCCAGCCTCTGTACAGATTGTGGGGCCTGTGTCGACACCTGTCCGGTTGATGCCATCAACGCACCCTGATTCCTAGAATCGGGCGGGAGAACTGCCCGCTCTTTTTCCCTTTCACCATGCCGTTCCTTTGTCGAAAAGGAGGCGGGAGGAACCCATGTTCGGACTTGGTACCACTGAACTTTTAATCATTCTTGTTCTGGTTCTCATTGTGTTTGGTGCCGGCAAGTTGCCGGAGATCGGCGGTGCTTTGGGCAAAGGTATTCGGAGTTTCAAGAAGGCTGTCCAACAGCCGGATGAAATTGATGTGACGCCCAAGGACGGTGAGGGAGAAAAAGACAAGAACCAGGATAAGAAGGAATAGTGCTTGGCAGCGTTGCCAGGCTGATAGCTAACCAATTAAAAACCCTGCCTTTTAGGCAGGGTTTTTTGTTTAGGGGAAGAAGACAGACATCTCCCGCAGCAATAATAACGGTACGCGTTTGAGGTACGCCAAGACGTATCGTTATTGCAAAATCTTGATTGGGCCGGACTTGATGTCGCGTTGAACCATGAGTCGGATGAATTCCTTCCAGCTCAAGGTATAGAGACGGCCGCTGATATCGATGGTTACAGTGTTCTTTGCCATGGATGGTCCCTTTCTTAGTCTATTCATCGGGTATTCATGGCCCAAATTTTAGAATTTTTTTTGTCCGGATATTTCAATAAGAAAGCCCGCGTTCTCAGGACGAACGCGGGCTTTTATTCAATCGAAGCTGCAAGCTGGGCTATTGCTGGCCGCCTGGTTTTGAGTCAGCAACTTCCACGGTGAACTCTGCAAGATCACTTGGCAGGTTGCGGAATACTATCGTGAACGGAATGGATTTGTTCGGCTCCACGTTGAGATTGGAGAGGGAGTCGCCGAACTGATTGTTCATGTTTTCCTGAATTTTATTGAAAGGGAGGGTGCGCAAAGCTCGTTCATCCATGGGATTGCCGGCAAAGACGGTCTGCTGAAGAGCTTGCTTGCCCTGAGCGTTGAACAAAATTCCTTTGACGGCAATGGCTGAACGTGCTTCCGGGTATTGATTGATCACCTGACCTTCAATGATGAACAGTTGGCCGCTTTCACGGTTTTTGACGAAATAGCTGGTCAGGCCGCTCAACTGAATCTGTCCCTTTGCGGGTGCCAGTGGAGCCTGGCCGGTCACCTTGGCCAGCAGCCCGCGCCAATCGAGAGTGTCACCCTGGTAATAGAAATAGCCGGCTGCACCGCCCAGTCCCAACAAGAGCAGGAGCATGAACAAGAGAACCCCCCGATAAGGGCTTTTCTTTTTCTTTTTGGGGGGCAGCTTTGGAGCCGGTCGGAGGGTGGGGCGCGAAGATTCCGCAGGTGGTGCAACACTTTTGGTGATTTTTTCCTCTTCAGGCTCGGGTGCCGAGACAGTGCTGGAACCGAAATCAAGCTCATCCTTCAGGCCGAAATCCTGTTTTTCTTCGGCGACTGCCGGGGCGGGTTCCACTTTCGGACTCTCGTCCTCAAAAGAGAATGGCTCATTTGCTTCCCCTTCGTCGCCAAAGTCGAACGGCTCTTCCTCCTCTTCTTCGCCAAAGGAAAATTCGTTTCCAGCGGTAGTTCCTTCATCGCCGAAATCAAATTCGTCGCTGTCTGCTGCGAAATCATCAGCAAGCTTGTCTGCCTCCGACTCGCTATCGTCGAAGGAAAACTCATCTCCCTGTGCCGTGGCTTCCGCACCAAAGCTGAAATCACCGCCTACCGCAGGCTCTTCTGGCTTGACCGGAGCGCGTTCCTCGTTGAGATCTGCAAAAGAGAATTCTTTTGGACCGGCATCCTGCATGTTCCCAAGGCTGAATTCTTCTTCCTTGGCAGAGGCCTGCGCAGCCTCGTCACTAAAGTCGAATTCCGTTGGTCCTCCAGCCAGAGTGCCGAAATTGAGATTCGCCTCGGCGGTGGAATTGCCGGTTGTGCCTTCGGGTTCACCGAAAGAGAATTCGTCGCTCTGTTCAGGCTCCGGCTCATAGCCGAATTTCAAGTCTCCACCGGCCGGCTCCTCCTCGACAAACTCCATATTGTGATCGCCGAAATCAATTTCATCCTCGGACTGTTGATTCCAGGCCGCTGGAGCGGAAGGTGGTTCCGGTACGGATGGAGTTTCTTCAAGAGCTGGAGTCGCTGGTGTGGCAGCTACCTGCGCGGAGACAGGCGGCTCAGCCTTGGGTTCAGAGGCGACGCTCGGGGCTGCTGGCTTGGTCAACTCGGCCGGTTCCTGGCTGGAAACGGCAAAGATATGTTTGCATTTGGAACAACGGACTTTGATGCCATCCCCTTTGACCTTGTCACTGGCAAGGCGAAAGCGGGTTTGGCAAGCTGGACATTGAATGACCATGTACGGTTCTCCCTTACCGGGGCTCAGTCTTCCACCAGGTAGATATCGGCAAGATTACGGAAGCGTTCGTCGTAGTCAAGCCCATAACCGATGATAAAGCCATCATCCATGTTGAAGCCGACAAAGTCGGCCTCGATATCAACTTCACGGCGGCTGCGTTTATCGATCAAGGTACAGATGCGCAGCGAATTCGGCTGGCGCATGAGCAGTCGGTGATACAACGATTCCAGGGTCAGGCCGCTGTCGATAATATCTTCGACAATCAGCACGTCGCGTCCTTTGACCGAAATTTCCAGGTCTTTGCGCATCTCCACGATTCCAGAGGAGCGGGTTTCCGAGCCGTAGCTCGCCAGGCGCACAAAGTCAATGAGAACCGGGGAGCTGATCTCCCGCGACAGGTCGGCAAAGAACAGGAATGATCCTTTCAAAACACCGACCAACAGGATTTCGTCTTCTCCATAAACCTCACTGATTTCCCGCCCCAAGGCACGAACTCGGGCAGCAATCTGTTCTTGGGTGAACAGCGGCTTCATGGTATCGGAGGACATAGAGACTCCTGCATTATAATTGATGTCGGCATGAAGGGTAATCTATAACAACTTAGGTGGTTTGTGTCAATTTATTACACTAGCGACATGAGACTGGAGAAGGAGCCGTGGAATGTGTTAGAGTTTTTAAACGTCGATTTCGTAAGACACTCTTAGTTTTTTGAAAGGCGCATCAATCATGTCCCGAGTTCGTCTGTTAATGGTTCTGATTTTGTTGTTCTGGCCGATTTTTAATTGCGGAGCCGCTGAAAAGAGCGCTGCTCCGCATCTGGTGGTAGAACAACCCGACTTTGATTTTGGCAAAACCTGGAGCGGCGTCAAGGTCGAGCATTCCTTCATCCTGCAAAACGACGGCGATGCTCCGCTGGTTATCGACCGGGTGAGAAGTTCTTGCGGTTGTACCGTGGCTCTGGTCAGCGATCGTGAAATCCTTCCCGGCGGGAGTGCGGAATTAACCACGACGTTTGATCCAGCCCGCTTCCATGGCAATGTTGTCAAAACCCTATATGTCTATTCCAATGATCCACAATTCAAGGTCATGCAGCTCTATCTTCGGGGCAAAGTCATCGATGCGATCCAGGCTGATCCGAGTCGCGTCGATCTGGGGCGAATCCCCGTCGGTCAGGCTCAAGACTATACGGTCGTCCTGACCAATCAGAGTGGAGAGGAACTCACCTTCCTCCCTCCGAAAACCAGCCAGGAGGAAATCCGGGCAACTATTGAGCCTCAGACCCTGGCTCCCGGGGCGACCGCCCAAATGCATCTGAACATCAAGCCCCCCGAGGGGCGCAACCGGTTGAATGCCTTTGTCGTTATCAACAGTACCAGCCAGCGTGCTGCCGAGTTGCGTATCCCGATTTTCGCCATCATCAACCGCGCAGAGGCAGCCCAATAACCCTTGGTTGCAGGCAAATTTGCGGTTGCATTCAGCATTCGAATGGAGTATAAGTTTCAGTCCATGCGCGGTTAGCTCAGTTGGATAGAGCGTTGGCCTCCGGAGCCAAAGGCCACAGGTTCGAATCCTGTACCGCGCGCCAAATGATCAGCAAGGGGTTGTTCCGAATGGGACAACCCCTTAATTTTTTAGAAGGACAGGATTCGAAGCGAGCCGCGCGCTGACTTGATTTTAGAAGAGCGGCCAGGGACGGCAGCGTCAGCAAGGCGAGGTGGGACTGCGCAGGCGCAGTCAGGATGGCTGCAACGAAGTAGGAGAATCCTGTACCGCGCGCCAAATGATCAGGAAGGGGTTGCTCCGAATGGGACAACCCCTTAATTATCAAAAGGGTCAGCTGATTTAACAGCTGACCCTTTTGGTTTTGGTGAAGTTGCTGGGCTACGTCTCTGCCCTTTTGACGACAACAAATTGCAGAACGGTTTCTTTCCTCGTTTTGTTGTCTTTGAGTCGTTTCTGCCGATTCAACCGCAACGGCACGAATCGGCGCAGGCATTTTTTTGCTTCATCAGCGGTTCGATCAGTCGGCTGAACAGGAATGACGCAAGGACCCCGCCAAAGATCGGCCCCATCACATAGACAACCAGAAACCCCAAATTCTTGTCCGGAAAAGCTGCGTCGCCCCAACCGGTCAGCCAGGCGAAGAGGCGCGGAGACAAATCCCGGGCGGGATTGAAGCCGGCCTGGGTCAGTGGCGCGAAGATGGAAATCAGCACCGTCACGGTCAGGCCGATGAAAAACGGGCAGAGAGTTTCGGAGGGGCGGCCCAGGTTACAGCCTTCGGTAAGTGAAAAGATCATCATCACTAAGACAAAGGTGCCGACCGCTTCAGCAAAGAAGGCGTTCAACATCGACACCGAGGCGACTGCTCCGGCCCCTGGATTGGGATAGAACTCGCCGAACATCTGCGCCGTTATAACTCCCTGTGGCGAGCCACGCAGAATGCCGTGCAGGGATTCGAAATGAGCGATGGAATCGGAAAAAATCAGGTAGAGCAGGGCTGCGGCCAGGAAGGCTCCGGCAAACTGGGCGACTAGATAGACCGGAAGCCGATCCCAGGACATGCGGCGTCCGAAGGCCATGGCAATGCTCACCGCAGGGTTGAGATGCGCGCAGGACAGGTGGCGGGTCGCATAAATGGCGATGGTTACGCCGATCCCCCAGACCAAGGCCACCTGAAACAGGCCGACATGGGCCTTAAACAGGACGGTGACAGCCACTGAAGAACAGCCGATCAACACCAGTAAAAAAGTGCCGAACAGCTCACCAACAAATTCGTGTGGGTATTTCATCTATTGAGTCCTTATCAAGTTTCAGCAACAGCCGCTGGCGGCCTCAGTGGCGTTTGTTGGGGCTGGGCCGCAGGGGAATGCGCCGAAATGTACGGAACGGTTGCCAGTTACGGTGAAATGCCGGCCGAAGCGAGTATCCTGGACCATGGCTGCGGTGTTGCCGCAGACCAGCATCGGTTTGCCGGTGTAGAAGGTGTGGTGGTCATCCAGGGTGAAGGAATGCTGGCAGTCGGTGATGGTGCCGTGATAAACGGCAACCTGGCCGTAGTCCTCGCAGATATCTTCCAGACTGGCCAGTTTAAAGGCGCGAACGGTCAGAGAGCGGAAATTGATCATCCCGGCTCTGGCGGCGATCTGCGGATTGTCCAGGGAGATGGGGCGACTTGACACGACCCGATAATCCATGCAGCCAAGAGAGCGCAGGATGCGGCGGAAGTCCTCGATATACAGCGCTCCCCCCAGGCATTCGCCGTACAGCAATGGGTCGTTTTTCAAGCTGTCCGGCATGCGGCGGTCGGCGAAGACATCAGAAAAGTACAGTTCGCCACCCGGTTTGAGAACGCGGAAGATTTCAGCGAAAACCCGCTGCTTGTCCGGCGAGAGATTGATGACGCAGTTGGAGATGACCAGGTCCACGGATTCGTCCTCCAGCCCGCAGGCCGCCAGGTCCTCGATATATCCCTGCTTGAAAAGGACGTTCGGTTCATTGAAGCCGAAACGCTTGGTCTGGCTGTGGAGGTGCTTGCGCGCTACAGCCAGTTGTTCGTCGGTCATGTCGACGCCAATGACAAAACCTTTAGGCCCGACCAGTTTCGACGCCAGGTAAACATCGCGGCCGGTGCCGCACCCCAGGTCGAGCACGTTGCAGCCGTCAATGACCGGCGGAATCGGCGAGCCGCAGCCGTAGAAACGGTTGAGGATTTCCGGGTCGATCTCATTCAGGATGGCGCGATGCGCCGGAGGAAAGGTTTCCGTCGAGCAACAGGCGCTGGTCTGCAGATCTTTGGTCCCCTGTAAAATTTTGCCGTAATATTCTTTGACTGTAGCCAACGCGGCCAGATTATTCTTCATGATGTTCTCCTTGAATATTCAATAAGTTTGTCAATTCCAAAAGACCATGACAGGTGGCCTAATGGGACAGGCTCCCCTGACAGCTGCTCCCGGCCCCGGCGGTGCAGGCAAAGCAATGCTCGCCCACCACGATCGGTGCGCCGGTCAGCTCAGCGGGCGATACCTGGCTGATGTGATGACCGGGCCGGACGATGGGGAGGTGCAACACATGGTTGAAGTCGCAATCATAGATGCATCCCTGCCAGTCGACGCTGATCAGGTTACGGCACATGACTTTCCCCAAGTTGGCGGCATTGAAGTTGTCTTCTAGCAGCCGGCAATAGCTCTCCAACCGATCCCGTCTTGCCAAGTCCCGGCGGAAACGCCCGATCGGCATGTTGGCGATCGTGAAGAGGGTGTTGAAAGTAATGCCGAGTTTTTCCCGCAGGTGTTCCTTGTAGGCTGCTTCCAGGGCCGGTTGCGGGCCGGGCAGGAAATCGCCGTCCGGGTTGTAGACCAAATGCAGCTTGGGTCCGTGCGTCCCGTAACCGAGCCGATTCAGCCGCTGCAGGACGTGGATGATCTTTTCGTAAGTGCCGCTCCCCCGTTGCGCATCGACGTTGCGTTCCAGGTAACAAGGCATGGAGGCGACGATGTCGACCCGCTGCTGCACAAGGAATTCAGGTAGCTCGCTGTACTCGGGTTCGTCGAGGATCGCCAGATTGCTGCGCAGCAGAATGGTGTCCAGCGACGCCAATTCCCGCAGCCCGTTGATCAGATAGCGCAGGTGGGGGTTAAGTTCAGGAGCTCCGCCGGTAAGATCCGCTGTGGTCACCCCGGCCTGCTCGGCAAAGCGCAGGCAGTCCTGGATAACGTCCAGGCTCATCAACTCCTTGCGATGCGGACCGGCTTCCACATGGCAATGGCTGCAGTTCAGGTTGCAGGCATAGCCAAGGTTCATTTGCAGACAGTCGATTCTGTCCTTCAATAACGGTTGGCCTGTTTTGTTCAGGTAACGTTCGAATTCAGCCATTTCTATCTCCACGAACAGGCCGTGCAGCAATTCCCTACAAACGGGATGTTTTTGCGCAGCCTGGAATCACAGATTTTGCATTGGGTTGAAAATAATACCGGTATGTGCTTGTCCATTTACGTCTGGGAAAAAAAGCAGACGTATCCCTGCCATATTGCAGAGGGTCCGGCGTCAGCGGATCTGCGAACGGTAGTCAAGCACAGGCGGACATTTGTTGTCCGAGGATGCGGGTTATTGAAAACGCGGGGGAGGTAAGGAATTTAGACGTGGTTCGGGGATGCGATTCAGGGGAAAGAAAATCGGGTTCAGCCCGGCACAGAGCTGCCGGTCGTCAATCCCCAGCCACTCTTTTACCAGTTTCAGGAGAAGGGCGGCAGCGTTGCGAGCATCGCCGGCATGGTCAATGTCTCTGCGGGTGACCAGTCGGTGGAGCGAGATGCCTGAAGCCTTAACGCGGTGAGCCAGGCAGTCCAAGAGGCAACGCTGCCGCCAGGGCAACTGATCGAACAGGGGAAGATCTGTTTCGTGCAGAGCGGCCAGATAAAATCCGCCGTCGTAGGTCGGGCCGATGACCAGTTCTTCGCGCTGCAGTGCCTGGGCGATATCCTCGCGACTCAGGGTCGGGATGTCGCCGCCGAGGACGACCACCCGCTCATACCCCAGAGCAAAGGTGTCCTGCAGGGCGGCCAGAAAGCGCGCGTTGAAATCAGTCCCGCGTTGCGGCAGATACCTGGCTCCGCAAAAGGCCGGAACTTCGCCGCTTTGCACCACGATGAGATCGATATCCTCAAATTCCCTGACGATGCTGAAGGTTCGGTGCTGCAGCGCCAGGTGAACCGAACGGTCCATGGCGCTGCCGAACCCGAAACGCTTGCGCTCTTTGCGGTATTCCTGCACGAACAGGAGCAAGGCCTGCCGGCTGACCGCTGATGTCTGGAATTCTTTCCTCATCGTCTTCACTTCGGCCTGGATCAGATATTGGGTGGCAGATAAATCTTGTTACGCGAATCGGTGATCGCTTTTCGCCCCAGTTGCTGCAGCCCTTTCAGCAGCACGGGCATCTCCTTGATCGGGATCCCCATGAACATCAGGTCGTCACTGACGTCGGAGCTGGCTCGGCAGCCGTAGCAACCGAAGGAGATATTGAACTTCTGCTCCAGATACGGGATCAGGGTTGTCTCCACGCACTGGGCGTTGTAGCCGTTGGCGTTGAATTCAAAGCGCCGACCGGTGAAGTAGGCGGCCCCCATGCAAAGCCACATGATCTGTTCTGGATTTGCCACGATGGCGATCACGTCCGGAGTGGCAACGGCATCCTTCAGGGGGGTCACCAGGGTGGCCCGCATGGAGCGTTCCACAAGTCGCGGCCGTTCCTTGATCATCTGCCGGGCCGCTTCCATGGAATCGAGCTTCTTGAAGTGGATGTACATTTCGCCGGTCGCCAATTTGGGCGGTATTTCGGTCAGCCCCATAATGTGGGTGCCGTCCGGGCAGGCATGGCATTGGGGCGGCATGAGCAGCGACTTGCCGCGCCGCGCCATCATCAGTGACTGGCAGAATCGCAGCTTGACCCGCGGCATGGGGACGTTCGGCAAGGGTTCGTGAGCGGCGATCAGGGAGATGGCCACTGGATACCAGCGCAGGCGCAGGGTATCGTAAAGGATGCGATGCCATTCCTCGTAGCGGCTGCGCTCCTCATTGTCGATGGGTTCGGCCTTTGCGCAGTCGCACTCTTTGAGAGCGGTTTCCCCCTCGAGTTCAATGATGCGGATCGCACCGGTGGGGCATTGGCCGACGCAGGTGTCACAAGCCCAGCAGGCTTCCTCCCGGGTAGCTTGGGATATCTTGCCGTTGCCGCCATTCCCCGGAACCAGGTCGAACACTTCGACCGGGCAGAAATTGACGCACATGCCGCAGCCTGTGCAGCGTTGCTGGTCCAACTGGACTTCAGGCATCGATCAGCTCCCTCGGATCATGATCCGTATTGGGGGGGGTGGCGACCTGCAGGCCGGCTTTCTCTGCCCAGGCCAGGAAGCGGTGCGGCACCATGACATCTTCCTGGAACTGGCTGGTATAGGCTTGGGAACGGGCCAGGGTCAGGGCGTGGGCGAGGTCCTCGACATTGTCGATGTCAGCCACGGTCTCCAGCGCGGCAATGGGAATCCCGTGCTCGGTGGCGATGTTGATGATGGCATCAAGGGCCGAGACGCCCTCGGTGTTGTAGAAGACCCCCTGGAAATCCATCGGCGTTGTTTTGGTCATGCCGACCAGCGATACCCCGCAGGCCTGGCAAGGACAGTGCACCAGGCCGCCGCCGTTTTTGGTTTCATCGAAGTGCTTGAGCCATTGGAAAGCCTGGACGATGTTGCTCACCGACATCTGCGGTTGATCGCCGCCGATGGCCACGGCCGAGTGATAGCCCAGTTGCCACATCTGCTGAAAGGCATCGTGGAAATGCTCGTTGAAATCCTTGCCCTGGTCGGCGATGAAATGCACCGGGGACGGCCAAGGGCCTGCAGCATCGAAGATTTCTTTCAGGCGCGGATGATCCTCCTGGGGGGTGGCGCAGACGTAGAAGTCATATTGATCGCGGGGCTCGACATTGCAACCGCAGCCACAACCGCAATTGAGCTGTTCCAGGGCGCGGAAGCCGACTTGAGCTGTGTCGAGCATGACGGCATGGTAAAAGTCCGCCGCCTCTTCAGGGGTGAGGATGCCGCCGCGTTCTTCGGTCAGGCGGGTTTTGGTCAAGCCTGGCGTCGGGACTTTGGTGAAAAAGATCAAGGCATGTTTTTGGCTCATTCTGAACTCCTCTTGATGAGCAGGCTGACGAAGAACGCCGGTCTGCTGTGTTGTCGTCATCCTTGGTCATCGACCGGTCATTTCAATGGATGTTTGCCATGTCGTGGTTGTCCTGGCTCTTGCCGCTGGTGTTTTCGGCCGCTTCGACCCGGCAGGGGATGCCGTTATAGGTCCACTGCCCGATCAGCGGATCGCAATCCTCAAACCCGGCACTGGTCAGCAGGTTGGCATTGGACAGCCACATGCCGCCCAAATGCGGTTCCGCGGCATCCTGTTCGGGGTACCACCAGCCGTAATCGACATTGACCACCCAGGAGAGCATGCCGACGATCTTGAGCGTGAAGCAGGTCGCGCCGTATGGCGTAGCCACGGTGATCGCCTGGCCGTCGCTCATCCCCAGTGCTGCTGCTGTTTCGGCGCTGACCTCGGCCTGCGGAACTTGCGGTGTTTTGCGCAGTGATTCGAGCTGGCGAAAGGAGGAGGCCCAGTACGGCTGCTTGCGACCGCCGGTGATCAGCGTCAAAGGAAACGCGTCGGTACGCGTCGCGACCGGCACATAACTGGGGAGCGGGCTGCTGTCCAGCTCGCTGAGCAGTTCCGAGTACAGTTCGATCTTGCCGCTGGAGGTGGCAAAGCCGAGACATTCGTTGCCAGTTTTTTGCTCATGTTTCCGGTAGGCCGGTTCCGGCGAATAGAGCCCGGTTTCGCAAAAGCCTTTCCAGTCCAGCCCGAGCGGCGCGACGATGCTGTCCAGGCTCTCTTCAAAGGTCTGCCACGGCCAGTCCGCCTCTTGCCCCATGCGGATTCCCAGGCCGCGCCAGAAATCGAAGTCGCAACGCCGTTCATAAAGAGGGGCAATCGCCGCCGGACCACCGTAAGCGATGTTGGCAACCCCGGCGTTGGTTTGCAGTACCGGCCGCTCCAGGCTACCGGCCATGGGGAGGATGTAGTCGGCCAGCATGGCTGTGGGGCTGCGGAACAGGTCGAGAGCCACCAGCAGATCAAGGCTGTGCAGCGCCTGGTGAATCAGGCCGGCATCGGCCTGGGAGAGGAGCGGATTGCTGCCGCTGACCACCAGGGAACGGATCGGGTATGGCTTGCTGTCGATCATGGCGCGCCACACCAGGTTGGGCTGGGCCGAGGTCAGGTAACGGGCCGGCAGGCGTTTGCCGTGGCGCGAAGTCAATTCCGTCAACCGCTCATAGCCGGCATAGGTTTGTAATTGCAGCCGATCGCTGCCCAACTGTTTGGCTCGTTGCTGTTGCGGCAGGCGGTCGGTCAGTTCCAGGTCGATCTCGGCAACGAACTCGGGCATGTCCGACAGAAGCGAGGCTCCCTGCCGGTCGATATTGGCGGTGATGGCTTTCAGGCAGGCCAGGGCCCGATGAGTCTGCAGGCTGTTGGGTCCGATCTGGTCGATGCCGCGGCCGTGGAAGATTGTGGCCGGTCCGAGGGTCGCGTAGCAGCGTGCCACGGTTTCTATGTCCGCAGCGGGAATGCCGGTGACGTGCTCAACATGGGCCGGGGTATACGGAGCGACATGGTCGCCGAGCAGGTCGAAGCCGTGGCACCAGTCCTCCACGAAAGGGGCGTTATAAAGTTCTTCGCGGATGATGACATGCAGGAAACCGAGCGCCAGGGCGCTGTCGGTTCCGGGACGGGGTGCAAGCCAATGATCTGCGCGGGCGGCCGTGCGAGTACGCCTTGGATCGATCACAATCAGCTTGCGCCCCGCCCGAGAGTAATTCTGCACGGAGCGCCAGAAAATCGAGTTGTCCGATTCAGCCGGATTCACCCCCCACAAAATGGCGCAGGAAGTGCGTTCGGTATCGATTTCATTTTCAATCGGCCAGCCGAAAGTCAGGCTGTTCACCCAGATGGAAGGATTCCAGCAGATCTGGCCAATCCCCAGGTTGTTGGGGCTGCCGAACAGGTTCATGAAGCGATGCAGTGGCCAGAAGGTGGTGTGCGGTCCGCCGATGCTGGTTGCCAGAGTCTCCGGTCCGTATTGCTCTTTCAGCCCGCTCAGTCGGTCGGCGATCTCATCCAGCGCCTGATCCCAATCGAGGCGCACCCATTGATCGCTGCCGCGCCGCCCGACCCGTTTAAGGGGAGTGTTCACCCGTTTGGGATGATCGAGGAATTCCAGGTTGCTGTGAAAACGGCGGCAGCCGAGCACTGCAGAAGCGTCGTAAGGGTAACGGGTCGGATCCGGGACGAGGTTGATGATTCGGCCATTTTCGATCGTCGCCGTCAAGCCGCACAGGTAGCTGCACAGCCGACAGTTGGTGCGGCGGAATTTTCTGCAGATGGCAGTCCTTCTGGGGGGCGGGTTTTTGGTCATAATCAGTTCGAAGCCTTTGCCGTGATAGGCAGAGTGTCCATTGCGGGGAGCCCCCACGGTGAGTGGATACGGCGGCCGTTGCAGTCAGTCAGGTGATAGGAACAGAACGGGATGGAGCGTCCGTCGACCATTTTCACCAGCATGCTGCATTCGCGTACCCGTTTCAGGTCCATGTCCCAGGCGTCCATGTAGTTGGACACCATCAGCGACAAGCCACGCATCTCGGCGCCGGGGAGGCTGCGTCCTTGGGCTGCCAGCTCGGCAATGATGTCGGCGAACACCGAGCCCTGCGGACTTTTGGGGTTGAAACGGCTGCGGTATTCCTCCGGCGTGATCATGCGGGTGACAGGACAGATGCGATCCTTTTCATCCACCAGCAGATGGGTCGCTGTCGAACAGAGCGGATGGGAACAGCTCAAGGGCCAGAAGTCCTCCGGATTGAGCATCCCCTTGGTCTGCTCCGCCACTTTGAAAATGACATCGCCCATGGACAGGCGGCGCGGTTGGCCCGGTTCGAAGCGACCTGAGATAAAGGCCGGCTGCAGGTTGATGCCGACCACGGTGTCGATGTTGAGCAAGGCGAAATTGATCAGCTCGCCGAGTTGATGGTCGTTGATCCCGTCGATGATGGTCATGGCCAGCACAACCTGGATCCCTTCGGCACGGCAGTTCTCAATCAGCCGCAACTTGTCGTTGAGCAGGTTTTCGCCGCGAATCTCCCGATACACGTCGTCGGTCAGGCCGTCGAACTGCAGGTAGACGCCGCTCATGCCAGCCTCTTTGCAGGCCCTGAGGAATTCGATGTGGCGGGCGAAGACCAGGCCGTTGGTGTTGACTTCCATCCAATTGAAACCGGTTTTGCGCCCCAGCTTCAGGATCGTGGGGAGGTCGCGGCGCAGAGTCGGTTCTCCGCCGGTGATCTGGATGCTGATGTCGGGGCCGTTCTGCGCATGGATGGAAGCGAACATGTTGTTGAGGGTGGCCAGCGACGGATTGGCCGGAGGCTGCTCGCCATTGGCCGCCATGAAACAGACCGGGCAGGACAGGTTGCACTGGTGGGTGACTTCGATCTCAACCAGAGTCGCCTGGCGCATATGGCTGCTGCACGGCCCGCAATCGTGAGGGCACCCTTTCAAGGTGTGGGTCAGGGGTGTCGGCTTGTGAAACGGCGGCCGGAAATCCTTCAGCCAGCGGTAATGATCGGCATCGGGCCAGATGCGCAGTGCCATGGGGCCGTGGTCGGGACATGCTTTGCGCAGATAGACCGCGCCGTCCCTTTCCGTAATGGTCGCATCCAGAACGCGCAGGCACTGGGGGCAGACGCTTAAGGTGTGTTCGATCAGTTGCGAGATGTTTGGATTACGCATGCGGCTCCCCGTTTTGAGCAGAGCGTTGGGCACTGGCCAGCAAGCGCCAGTTGTGTTCCCCTTTTTCGCCCTGCCACATGTGATTGATGTTTGCTTGGATCTGCACATGATCGATCGGCAGATCAAAGATCAGTTCCAAAAGGTGGCGAACCCTGGCCGAATGAGATGGCTGTCGAGGGTCTCGATTGTCAGGAGGACAGGCCGATTCCAGGCGTTTAGTGCACCCCATACAGGCGGTGACGCAATAATCGGCGGTCGATGCATCGAACTCGGCAATGCGGAGTTTCGCCCGCTGATTGCTCAGCCCTGGGTCCACCATGGAAACAATGCCGCCCGATCCGCAACACATGGTGCTCTGGCCGTGATGAACCATCTCCGTCAGCGAGTAGCCGCCCAACAGCCGTCGCATCTGCTCGCCGATCAGTCCGGAATCGCGGTCCGGGCAGGAATCGTGCACCGTGATCTTGGACCTACCGGACACCTGCACTCCCGCTTCGGCCATCAGTTGATAGAGGGGCGCCACTTCGACGTGCGGCAGATGTTTCTGAAAGTGATAAAAGCAGTTCGGACAGGCGGTGATCAGCCGCTTGGCCCCGACCAGCTCCATTTTGACCCGCAGCCGTTCCAGCATCTGGGACGCCCGTTCCATCAGGCCGAGACTGCTTAACGGCAGTCCGCAGCAGTCGGGGACGATCCCCACCTTGAGCCCTTGGTCGCGCAGCCAGCCATAGGCCGCCCGGGTCAGCTCCGGGGCGTAGCTGGCAAGGGTGCAACCCGGGAAAAACAAGTCCTCGCATGAGTCCACTGCCAGATCGTAGTAATTGATTCCCCAGCTGTTGCGGTACAGGTTGAAGAAATGCCAGGTATTGTCGACCAGCATCATCTGGTAGTCGTCCAGATCCGTGATGCCATGGGCCAGCAGGATTTCACGGGCGGTCTGCATCAGGTCGGCCGGGTTCAGGTCAACGGGACAGGAGTGACTGCACAGGCCACAGAGAGCGCAACGGATAATGGCCTGATCCAGTCCCTCCTTGAGCTCCTGTCCCGACAAAACGTTTTGAGCGATTTGAACCGGCGTCATCCCCAGCCCGCCCAGCAGCTCACAGGAACTCAGGCATGAGCCGCAGCCATGGCAGGCGCTGGAAAAGGCGTTCAGTCTTTGGGTCGCTCTTGCTTCGCTCATAGCGTGGTTTCGATTCCGGCCGGGTTCGGCCGATCCCCTAAAAAAGTTCGATTAAAAATGGCCTGCGCTCAGGCCGTGATCGACCCAGAACAACTTGGGCGGGCGCAGCGCCAGGTATTCTTCCGGGGTATTGAGGTTGTAGAACGACAACTCTGCCTCCGGGATGTTGGCGAACTCTTCCGACATGACATAGCGGGTCGGAACCTGGTCGTACAGATACAGAATCTTGCGCTGATCCTGTTCCAGCATCTGTTCCAGAGACGGTAGACACTCTTTTCCGTACAGAGCGTGCAGTGGTTCCTTGCCGCGGATACCGACCGGAATAACTGCCGCGTAATCCCCTTCGATGCTGCACAGCATGCGGATCAGGTCCGCACTCAGAAAGGGCGCATCGCAGGCCACGACAAAGATACGTGGCGTGCAGCTGGCAACCAGGCCGGAATGCAGACCGGCTATCGACCCAACCCCCGGATAGATGTCCCCGACCTTGGGGCAGGGGAGAAAGTCGTATTCTTGCGGAGTGTTGGTCACCATCAGCACATTGGTGAACAGTCCCGCCATGGTGCGAAAGATTTTTTCGATCAACGCAATGCCATCCACCGTCAGCAGCGCTTTATTCCTCCCCATGCGACTGGAGGCGCCGCCAGCCAGGATCACGCCGGTGATGTTGGCGAACTTTCCCGTTTTTTTCTGGCTGTGACTGATCTTTTCAGGCTTGCTGCAACTCATTTTGCCTTACCTCGTGTCGTGTTGTTATCTGTGGGGGCATGTCACCGTCAGCAGCAGAAATTCCAACTCCAAAGCTCTTTCGCTACGTGGCTGATGAGCCTATAAGGCAAGCATCATGCCACCCCTCAAGAGAGTTGTTTCCTCTCTGTAAGTTATCGAAAAAACAAATGAAATATTTTTGGTGAACGCATTTGAAGGGGCTGCTGATTTTTCCGCAGTTTCTTTTTGGGAATGCTGAAAGCGTTCGTTTCATTTTGAGACGAAGTGGGCCTTGGGGGATTGGGAGGGGGTGATCAAGGTCACAGAAATAGAGGGGGATTGGCCG